>Ga0164241_10004021_pt1 | contig 14468 bp, 12 predicted proteins | sample OricomyardsoilBY_FD_108780 | JGI IMG/M metagenome (GOLD analysis project Ga0164241, IMG submission 108780) | Backyard soil microbial communities from Emeryville, California, USA - Original compost - Back yard soil (BY) | ecosystem: Environmental > Terrestrial > Soil > Unclassified | place: USA...
CACCGAGAACTTCAAGCTCAAGGAACTGCCCTTCCGGCTGAGCCCGGACCCGCAATTCCTGTTCCTGTCGCGCGCCCATGCGCGGGCCAAGGCGTACATGGAGTCCACCATCTGGTTCACGGATGGGTTCGTGGTCATCACCGGCGAGATCGGCGCGGGCAAGACCACGCTGATCGAAAGTTTCCTGCGCCAGCTCGACTCGGACGTGGTCATCGCGCAGATCAATCAGACGCAGGTGAGCGCGGTCGAATTCCTGCAATCGGTGCTGGTGCAGTTCGGCTTCTCGCCCTTCAAGATGAAGAAGGCCGAGCTGATCGCCACCATCAACAGCTTCCTGATCGAGCAGTACGCCGCCGGGCGCAAGGTGCTGCTGATCATCGACGAGGCCCAGAACCTCTCGCTCAAGGTGCTCGAGGAGATCCGGCTGTTGTCCGGCATCGAGGCCACCAAGGAGAAGGTGCTGCGCATCATTCTCGCCGGCCAACCCGAGCTCAACCACACCCTCGACATGCCCGAGCTGGTGCAGCTCACGCAGCGCGTACGCCTGCGCTTCCATCTTGGCACGTTGTCGCGCGACGACCTGCGGGCCTACATCCTGCACCGCCTCGACGTGGCCGGCGCCGGCGGGCGCTCGATCTTCGCCGAGGCCACCTTCCCCGAGATCATGCGTTACACCGGCGGCGTGCCGCGCCTGGTCAACACGTTATGCGACACCTCGATGATGTCCGCCTTCAATGACGACCGCGACCACGTCACGCTGGCCGACATCTCGGCGGCGGTCGGCGAACTGCAGTGGGTGGAATTCGCGGCCCGCGCCAGCGCCATCGCGGCGCGCCAGGCCGAACGCGGCAACGCGAGTTCCGGCGATCGCGCGGCGCGCGCGCTCGCCAAGGTGGTGTTGTCCACCGAAGGCAAGTCCATCGGCGAATTGCACCTGGTGCCGGGCCGCAAGGTGATCGGCCGCACGCCCGACAACGACCTGCAGATCGACAGTCGCTTCATCAGCCGGCATCACTGCCAGCTGGTGACCGGCAGCGACGGCGTGACCGTGATCGAGGACCTCAACAGCACCAACGGCATCACCATTCGCGACAAGCGCGTGCGACGCCATACGCTGCGCGACGGCGACGTCATCGGCGTCGGGCAGCACGAGATCCTGTACGTCAACGAAGCTTCCGCGGCACATCTCGCCGACACGCACGATGACCTGCCGGTGATCGACGCGGATGCGGCCAACGAGGATGCGGAAGACGGCGCGCGCGAAGACGCCGCCGGCGCGGGCTAGGGCCCGGCGCTCACTTGGTCGCGCGCAGCGACACCTGCAGCATGTTCTGGATGATGGGCTTGCGCCCGATCCGCTTGCGGATCGAGTACGGCAGCAGTCCGAACAGCCATTCGAAACTCTTGATCACCGCCAGCGGCATGCGGACGTAGCGCCCGCGGAAGCGCGGATAAGCCTCCACCTTGCTGAAGCCCACCTTGCGAAACAGGGCTTCGAGCTCGGCCGCGGTGTATTCCTTGAGATGGAAACCTCGCGCCACCGGATCGTAGAACTTCGACACGTCGTGCGGACCGTTGAGACGGTTCGGCGTGACGCACACGTAGGAGCCTTCCGGCGCAATCACCGCGAACAGGTTGCGCAGCTGCTCGAGCGCGTCGTCGGGATGGATGTGTTCCATGACCTGGAAGCTGTAGGCCAGGGTCACCGAGTTCGCGGCCACGGGCACCGAGCAGCCATCGGAGAGCACGGTTTGCACCCGCGGGTGCTGGACGCCGCTCAGGATCTCGCGCGACACGTCGAGCGCGTAGCACTTGCGCGCGTGGCGCGCGACATCGAGTGTCAGGCTGCCGTCACCGGCGCCGATCTCGAGGAACACGGTCTGGGGATCGATGAACCGCCGCAGCAGGGACACGCGGTCGGCGACCGCGGCGCGCCGTTCGGCTTCGGACACCTTGCGGGTGAGCTGCGGGTGATTGGGGACGCGCTGGAACAGCTGGTCGTAGACCTCACCGTACAGCCCGAGCCTTTCGTCACGCGGCGCGGAACGCAGGCGGTCGGCCAGTTCCAGCTCGACGCGATAGTGATGCTCGATGTCTTCCGCGCTGCGAGTCGTTCCCGCCAGGCGCGCGGCGATTGGCGCCGTACCGACTGCTTCCATGTCGTATCCCCGTCGCGCCCGGATCGACGTCCGGATCGCCGTATTTCAAATCATTGGCCGGATCAGCGGCGGCGGCCGGTCACCAGGTCGAGCAAGCGACCGAAGATGCCCGGACGGAAACCATCGACCTGCATCGTGGAGCGTGCACTCGCCGTCTGGCGGCGCATTTCGGCCAGCACATCGGGTGGGAGATTGATCCGGAATTCGCCGCTGGCAGCCGTGTCGTTACGCATTTTGGGAAGACTCCGTTGTTGTTCTGCGTCTGGACCCCCTTCGGGCAGCAGCGCGTATGCAGTTTGCTTAACCATCAGGCGGACATGGTGTGCCGGGATTCACACTGTTTCCAATGTCGCAAAAAGCGAACTTGATTATGTTCGTGTCTGATTGAGGTGTAGGCGCGGTGCGAATCCCTTCGCTACAAAATTCTGACGCACTTTGCCGACATCCCTGTCGTCCGCGCGCCGTGATAGTGCGGGTCCCGGTTGCAGCGTGGTAGCCGGATTCGCCACGTCTTCAGTCAGAAACTGCGCGGGACTTGACCTCAAGCCGACTTGAATTGGCAGCATGCACGCGAAACGGAGGTCCCATGCAGAACATTCCCAACGAAGAAATGGCGGCGGCCTGGAACGGCGTGTCCGGTCGCGCCTGGGTGGACGAGCAGCGGTTGCTCGACCAAACCTATGAGCCCATTGAAAAAATGCTGGTCGAAGAAGTCGCGGCGGCAGGCGCGCGGGCGGTGCTCGACATCGGCTGCGGCGCGGGCGCCACGACGCTGGCCGTGGCCCGCAGCCTGGGCTCGCGCGGCCAGGCCACGGGCATCGACATCTCGTCGCCGTTGATCGACGTCGCACGTGCGCGCGCCAAGCGCGCAGCGCCGGCCACGCAGTTCATTTGCGCCGACGCGCAGACCCATGCCTTCGCGCCGGCGCAATTCGACCTGATGATGTCCCGTTTCGGCGTGATGTTCTTCGACGACCCGGTGGCGGCATTCACGAACCTGCGGCGCGCGGCGATCGCGGGCGGCGCCTTGCGGCTGGTGGTGTTCCGCTCGATCGCCGAGAACCCGTTCATGACCACGGCCGAGCGCGCCGCCGCGCCGCTGCTGGCCAATCTCCCACCCCGCAAACCAAACGCACCCGGGCAATTCGCGTTCGCGGATGCCGCACGAGTGCGTCGCATCCTGGCAGACGGAGGCTGGTCGGAGGTCGCGCTCGCGCCGGTCGACATCGAATGCGGATTTCCCGAATCCGACCTGGAGCGATTCTTCACGCGTCTGGGCCCACTGGGCCAGGTGTTGCGCGACGCGGACGAAGCCACGCGCCAGCGCGTCATCCGCGAAGTGCGCACGGCTTTCGCACCCTACTTGCGCGGCGGCGAGGTCCGCTTCAATGCGGCTTGCTGGATGATTTCAGCGCGGGTCGCCTGATGCGGCCCGGGAACTCAGTGCGATCCACCCGCCAGGGCGAGGAAGTACAGCAACGGCAGGCTCAGCAGCGCCGCCAACACGATGGCGAAGGTGGTAGCCCCGGTGCGCGGTCCGCGCCACGCGCCCACGATCGTGCAGATGATGCCGGCGAACACCGCGACACCGCCGCCCAGCAGCCACAGGAGGAAGGTGCCGAAGATCTGAAAGCCATCATTCTTTCCCGAGCCTTGCGCGATCCCGATCACCGGTGTCGCGATCGCGAAGCCGAACAGCAGCAGCGCTAAAACGATGGATGCTGGCGTGCGCGCCAACGACACCTCGTCGCGCACCACGGGCACGCCGTCATCGACGGCGATGGGATCCTCGCCGCTCAACCGGTGCCGCCGACGGTCAGATTCTCGATGCGCACCGTCGGCTGGCCGACTCCCACCGGCACGCTCTGCCCTTCCTTGCCACAGGTGCCGACGCCGTCGTCGAGCTTGAGGTCGTTGCCCACCATCGACACGCGGGTCAGCACGTCCGGCCCGTTGCCGATCAGCGTCGCGCCCTTGATGGGCGCGCCGAGCTTGCCGTTCTCGATGAGATAGGCCTCGCTGGCGGAGAACACGAACTTGCCCGAGGTGATGTCCACCTGGCCGCCGCCGAAGTTCACCGCGTAGATGCCCTTCTGCACCGACGCCAGGATTTCCTCCGGCGGTGTCTTGCCCGGCCGCATGTAAGTGTTGGTCATGCGCGGCAGCGTGATGTGCGCGAAGGATTCGCGCCGGCCGTTGCCGGTGGGCGCGACGCCCATGAGCCGCGCATTCATCTTGTCCTGCAGGTAACCCTTGAGCACGCCGTTCTCGATCAGCGTGGTGCACTGCGTGGGCGTGCCCTCGTCGTCGATGTTCAGCGAACCGCGCCGGCGCGACAGGGTTCCGTCGTCGACAATGGTGCACAGTTCGGAGGCGACCTTCTCACCGATGCGGCCGGCGAAGGCCGAGGTGCCCTTGCGATTGAAGTCACCCTCCAGGCCATGGCCAATGGCCTCGTGCAGCAGGATGCCGGGCCAGCCCGGCCCCAGCACCACGGTCATGGGGCCCGCAGGCGCGGGAATCGCCTCGAGGTTCACCAAGGCCTGGCGCACGGCCTCGCGCGCCAGCTGCAATGGCTTGTCGCCACTGACGAGCTCGGGCAGCGTGAAGCGGCCGCCGGCGCCGGCGTAGCCCTGCTCGCGGCGGCCGTCCTGCTCGACGATCACCGAGACGTTGAAACGCACCAGCGGCCGCACGTCGGCCGCCATGTGCCCATCGGAATTCGCGACCAGCACCACTTCGTGCACCGCGACCACGCTCGCCATGACCTGCATGACGCGCGGATCCATCTTGCGGGTCTCGCGGTCCACGCGCTCGAGCCACGCCACCTTCTCGCTGGACGTGAAGCTCGACACCGGGTCGATGGGTAGATAGAGACGATGCCCGGTGGAAGGCAACATGCCCTGCACGGCACGGTCCGAGCCACGCGCCGCGATGGCGCGCGCGGCACGCGAGGCTTCCTCCAGCGCCGGCAACACGATTTCATCCGAATACGCGAAGCCGGTCTTCTCGCCGGCCAGCGCGCGCACGCCCACGCCCTGCTCGATGCTGGCGCTGCCTTCCTTGACGATGCTGTCCTCGAGCGCCCAGCTCTCCTCGCGCGACAGCTGGAAGTAGAGGTCGGCGGCGTCCACCGAGCTCGACATCACCTGCGAGAGCGCGGCGTCGAGGCGCGAGTCATCGAGGCCGCCCGGCCGCAGGATGAGCTCGCGCGCGATGTTCAGGGGTTCGTCTTTGACTACGGCGTTCAAACTGTCACCTCAAGTGTTGTAGATCACCCGGTGCTCGAGCGCCGGGAAGCGCGTGCGTGCATCCATGCGCGCCGCGGGGTCGATGTCCGCCACCACGCAGCCCGTACCCCCCGGCATGCGCGCCAGTACCTTGCCCCAGTGATCGATGATCATCGAATCACCGAAGGTCTCGCGCCCGCTCGGGTGCACGCCCCACTGCGCCGGCGCGATCAGCCCGCACAGGTTCTCGATGGCGCGCGCACGCAGCAGCACTTCCCAGTGAGCCTTGCCCGTGGGCACGGTGAACGCCGAGGGCACCACGAACATCTCCGCGCCCTGCCGCGACATCACGCGAAACAGCTCGGGAAAGCGCATGTCGTAACACACCGCCAGCCCGAGCTTGCCCACCGGCGTGTCGATGACGCGCGCCTCGTGGCCGGCGACCGTATGCGCCGACTCGCGGTGCGACTCGGCGCTGCCGGGCACGTCCACGTCGAACAGGTGCATCTTGTCGTAGCGCGCCACGCGCTGGCCCTGGGCGTCGTACACCAGCAACGAGGCGCTGACCCGGCCATCCGCGGTCTGCCGCAGGGGCACCGTGCCGCCGACGATCCATATCTTGAGACGGCGCGCGGTGTCTGCAAGGAAGTTCTGGATCTTGCCGGCGCCGTCCGGCTCGGCGATGGCGCGCTTGTCGCCGGAATCCCGGCCCATGAAGGCGAAATTCTCCGGCAATGCGGCCAGCAAGGCCCCCAGGCGCGCCGCGTCGGCGAGGAAACGCCCGGCCGCCTCGAGGTTGGCCTCGATCTCATGGCCGGAAGTCATCTGGATTGCCGCTACCCGCATGAAACGAATCTAATGGGGACATTCCTCATTTGCTAGTTGAAGTCCTACAACTCGACAGCGTGAGTTGGGTGGGATCGTTTGCCCGCTTCGCGGGCAAATGAGGAATGTCCCCAGGGTCTCAATCCCAGCTACCGTGCCATTGCACGCGACGGGTCTCGGGGTTGGCGGTGGCCGCGAGGCCATGGCGTGCGGCCGAGCCCCGCATGGCATTCCAGGCGCGCGCAAAACGCGCACGCGCGGAGGACGGCACCGCGGCGGCTGCCAGCGCCACACGCTCGTAGTCCACGGCCACGTCGTAGTCGCGCGTCTCGAGGCCGATGCGGCCGGTGCCGCGGAACACCTCGTCGGGCGCCGGGCCGGTGCCCTGTACATCGGCCAGCTGGATCTGGCCGTCCGCCAGCGTGGCGCGCGCCGTCATCTGGTGGTCGGCATTCAGGCCCTGCGTGGAAACTTCGAACGAACCGCCGAGCGCATGGACGTCCGCGAGGCCCACCGGCCAGTCGAGGGTGCCCGCCGCGCGCAGGCTGTTCGCAGGCCACTCGGCGGGCAGCTGCACGCCGCGCAACAGGGCCGCCAGCTGCGCGCTATCGGCGCTGAACTGGGTGTGACAATGACCGCCGGCATCGCAGCGGCCGCGTGCCGAGACCTGGTGCAGTGCCGTGGCCGGGGTGTCGATCGAGAATTCGATGCCCTGGTCCTGGCGCGTGACCGAAGCCTGCAGCGAGCCGAGCGTACGATCCGCGGAGCGCACCTCGGTTATCTCGAGCGCGAGCTCTCCATCGCGCGGCAACAGGGCGCCGGAGACCGCCAGCAGCGCCGGTGCGCGCACCAGGTCGAGCACGGCGATCCGGATCCCGGGATCGGCGCCGCGGCCTGCGCCGCGATGCAGTTCGCCGGAGACGCCGCGCACCTCGAAGCGGGCCGTGGTCACCCCGGCACGCACCTCGCCGCGCACTTCGAGCTCACGGCCGTCGATGCTGAATTCGTGAATGCCGTCAGCGGCAACGCGCAGCTCCGCGTTCACCGGCAGGTTGCGCGCGCGGATCTTGTCGAAGGGTTGCGGCAGGTGGCTCTCGAGGCCGGCAAGCGTGCTGTTCAGCGACACCTGCCAGGCGCCGGGCTCGTTCGCGGGCTGCGCGGTACCGCTCCAGGCGAACTGGCCGCTGACCCGGCTGGCCGCGTCCGCGCCGCCTAACAACCCGAGCAAGGGCTCGGCGTCGGCGACGCCGTTGAAGGCCAGTGCGGGCATGCCACGCGCGCCACCACGACGCGACTCGATTTCGACCGGGCCACCGAGCCAGCTGCCGCGTAATGCCACGCCGCGCACCTGCTGCGCGGAGTAGCGGATGGTGCCGGCGAGTTTCTCGAGCGGCGGCAGTCCGTCCGCGAGTGACAGGGTGGCGCCGCCCAGGCGCGCCGTGACGCGCCACAATTCCGGTTGGCGCAATTCGCGCTCGCCACGTGCATCGGCCTCGAGGGTCACGGCGCCGTGCAGCCGCTCCAGACCCTGCGCGTCGAGCACGCCGCGCAACAATTTCGAATCCATGCGGCCCTGGAGTTGCGCATGCAGGCGCGGCCCGCCGGAGCGCGGCCAGTCGAGTCGCGCGGCGGAGATGGCCAGGTCTTCGACGCTGCCGGAATCCAGCGTGAGCTGCGTGCCGCCACGCGCGAACGCCAGCTTGCCGCGGGCGCCCGCGAGTCGCGGCGCATCCTGGCCGCGGGTGGTTAGATCGGCGAGCACCAGGGTGCCGCGCGAACGCTGCCAGTTCACGGCGCCGTCATCCGCTGGCCGCAGTTCCGCGTTGCCTTCCGCGATGACGCCCTGCTCGAGCTGCGACCACGGTTCGGGAATGGCGGGATCACTGGCCGCGGCGGCCCACAGGTCGCGCAGCAACGCGTGATCGACCTGGGTCAGCGCGACGCGCAGCGGCGCGCCGCTGGCACGTGGATGCCACTCGCCCTCGGCTGCCAGGCGACTCTCGCCGTGCGCGATGGAGAAGTTTTCGAAGCGCCATGCGGCATCGCGCGGCAACGACGCCAGGGTTCCCTCGATGCGCAGGGCCCTCGGCTCCTGTGTGGACGAAAGACGCAGGTTCGCGGGCGCGCTCGAATCGAAGGCCAGCGTCAGGCCCTGCGCATCGCGACGCACATGCGCGGCCAGCGGCCCGAGTACGGCGTGATCCGTGGAGCGCGTGAACTCGGCCTGCGCGATACGCGCCGACAATTGCCACGCGTCGGCCGCTGCACGGCGCGCACCGGAATCGAATTCGACGTCGCGCAGCTCGCCGGCCGTCGGCGCCCAGCCGCCGGGCATCTCGGGAAACGCCGGCGCCACCTGCGGAGCCAGCAGCGAGGCGACGAATTCGGCCGCCATGAACGGAATGCGGTCGGCATGCACCGTGGTGCGCGCGATCTTCAGGTCCTGGTCGAGTCGCAACCGCGCTTTCAACACCGGCGCGCGTTCCAGTCGCGCACCGCGCGTGAGCTGCAGGTCGGTGAGGTCGAGCAGCACGTCGTCCGCGTCGCGCGACAGGCTGCCATTCGCGGTGAGATGGTCGAAACGCCGGCCGTCGTTGATCACCAGCTCGCGCGCATTCGCCTCCCAGGTCGCGGATGACACGCGGCCATCCTCGAGCGCCAGGCGCGCATCGAGCGTGCCGCGACCCCGGAGTCCGGGCACCGGGATCTTGTCGAGGAACACGCGGCGCGCGATGAAACGCAGGTCGCCCGAGAGTCGCTTGCCGGCGTCCAGGCCATCGAGCTTCGCGGACACGAACAATGACTGTCCCACGTCCTGCGACAGCAGCATGGTGCCGTACGCGGTAAAGCTCTTCCCCGTGCGGCTCACCACCGCCTGGCTCAACGTGAAACTGTGGCGCGCTGCCGCGTCACCGCGACGGCGCAGGTGCACGCGCGCACCTTCGACCTCGATGCGGCCGGACGGCATGAGGCTGGCCCAGCCGAGATAACGATTGACCACGGCGACTTCGTCGCCGCGAACGCCGGGCACGGTGGCGCGCGCGGCGCGCGGCGTCACCGTCTGCACCAGCGTCTCTTCGGGATCGCCGATGATCTCGATGTCCGGCGACGACAGTGTCACGTGGCCCAGCGAGAACTGGTGATGCCGCAGGAAATCCCAGGTGTCGAACTCGACGCGCAGTTCGGGTGCCAGCACGTGCACCCGGCCGCGTTTCGGATCGGTGAGCTCGACGCGCGTGAATACCGCGCTGGTGCCGTCGAGATCCCAGGCGAAGCGCACGTTGTCGAAGCGGACGTCGAGGCCGGTGCGATCGGTGATGAGCTTTTCGAGGGTGGCGCGTTGTTCGGGAACGCGCGCCGCGATCACGCGCGTGAACACCACGCACAGCGTGACCACCAGGCCCAGGCAAAACGTGACCGCGACCGCGCGCCTCACCCAGTGCGAGGCACCGTGCGAAGCGTCTGTCTCCCCCCCTTGTTCAAGGGATGTCGTGGTCATCTCACTCCACTTTCACCTCAGGCCAGCACCACGTCGTATTGATCGAAACCGTACAGCGTCTCGACCTGCAGTCGTATCGGCCGCCCCACCTGGTGCTCGAGCTCGGCGAGTACGGCGGAGTCATCGTCCAGCAGGCGGTCGATCACGCTCTGGTGGGCCAAAATTAGCAATTCCTTGCTCTGGAACTGCCTGCTCTGGCGCACAATTTCACGGAATATCTCGTGGCAGACCGTTTCGGGCGTGCGCACGAAGCCCCGTCCTTCACAACTGGGACACGGCGCACAAAGCAAATGTTCCAGGCTGTCGCGCGTGCGCTTACGCGTCATCTCCACCAGGCCCAGGGTCGAGACGCTGGCAATGTGCGTCTGCGCATGATCGCCGGCCAGGGCGCGCTGCAGCGCCTCCATGACCTGGGTGCGGTGCGTCGCGTCGACCATGTCGATGAAGTCGATGATGATGATGCCGCCGAGGTTGCGCAGCCGCAGCTGCCGCGCGATGGCGACGGCAGCCTCCAGATTAGTACGGAAGATGGTGTCCTCGAGATTGCGGTGCCCGACGAAACCTCCGGTGTTCACGTCGATCGTGGTCATCGACTCGGTCTGGTCGATGACCAGGTGCCCGCCCGACTTGAGCGACACGCTGCGCTCCAGCGCCTTGCCGATTTCCTCCTCGACGCCGTGCAGGTCGAATATCGGGCGCGCGCCCCGGTAGAGCTCGATGCTGGTGGTGCTGCCCGGCATGAAGCTCGCGGCGAATTCCTGCATGCGTTCGTGCGCCGCGGCATTGTCGACCAGCACGCGATCGACGCCGCGCGCCAGCTCGTCGCGCAGGATGCGCGTGGGCAGCGGCAGGTCTTCATAGACCAGCTGTCCCGCCGAGGCGCGCAGGCCCCGGTCCTTGACGTGTTGCCACAGGCGGCCGAGGTACTGGATGTCGTCGCGGATGGCGGCGGGGCTCGCGCCCTGCGCCGCGGTCCGCACGATGTAGCCGCCGGTGATGTTCTGCGGCATGCAATCGGTCACCAGGGCTTTCAACCGCGCGCGTTCGACCTCGTCGTCGATGCGCGCCGAAACGCCGACGCCATCGCCGCGTGGCATGTACACCATGAGGCGCGACGGCAGCGCCACGAAGGTGGTGAGCCGCGCTCCCTTCGAGCCCATCGGATCCTTGACCACCTGCACGAGGATGTCGTCGCCCTCGTTGACCAGGCGGCGGATGTCCTCGGCCTGCTGCACGCCCACCAGCGTGCTTTCGGGCGCAGGCGCGGCGATGTCGGCCGCGTGCAGGAACGCGGTGCGCTCGAGGCCCACGTCGATGAATGCCGCCTGCATGCCGGGCAGCACACGCTGCACGCGGCCCTTGTACAGGTTGCTGACGATGCCGCGCCGGCTCTGTCGTTCGACGAACAGCTCCGTCAACACGCCGTTCTCGATGAGCGCGGCGCGGTTCTCGCGCGGCGCGACATTGATCAGGATTTCCGTGGTCACTCCGCCTGTCTCCCCAACGCGCCATTCCACACCGGGACGCCATGCTGGCGCAGCGCCGCCGCGGTTTCGAACAACGGCAGTCCCATGACGCCGGTGTAACTGCCCGCGATGTTCTGGACGAACACCGCGCCGAAACCCTGTATGGCATAGGCCCCGGCCTTGCCGCGCGGCTCGCCGCTGGCCCAGTAGGCGCGCATCTCGCTGCGCGCGATCTGGCGGAACGTGACTTCGGAGCTCGCCACCTCGAGCGCGGGCGGCGCGGACCCCGCCACGCACAGCCCGGTGAATACCTGGTGCGCGCGTCCGGACAGCAGGCTTAGCATGCGGATGCAGTCTTCCTCATCGAGAGGCTTTTCGAGGATGTGGCCGTCGACGTGCACGGTGGTATCCGCGGCCAGCACCGGCAGGTCGGCATGCCGGGCGCGCACCGCGGTGGCCTTCTCGCGCGCCAGTCGCAGCACGTAGTCGACGCCGGCCTCACCGGCACGCGGCGTCTCGTCGATATCGGCCGGCGTGACGACATGCGGCACCCCGATGAGCTCTAACAACTGGCGGCGACGCGGCGATGCCGATGCCAGCCGCAGCACCGGCTGTTGTTCTTGTTCTCCCATCGCCCCTCACTCGCGGTGATAGGGGTGATTCTGCAACACCGAGTGCGCCCGATACAGCTGTTCGGCCAATAACACGCGCACCATGGCGTGCGGAAAGGTCAGCGTGGACAGCGACCAGCGCAGGTTGGCCTTGACCAGCAGGCCGGGGCCATGGCCATCGGGGCCGCCGATCACGAAAGTGAGGTTCCTGCCGTCCTGCTGGCGTTCGCCCAGCCACTTGGCCAGTTGCAGGGTGGTTAGGGATTTGCCGCGCTCGTCGAGCGCGACCAGGTAGTCGTCGCCGATGCGGTCGAGGAGGCGTTTCTCTTCGTCCGCCTTGGCGCGTCCGACTGGGATTTCCTCCAGGTCGATGCGCATGTCCTTGCGCATCCTGCGCGTGTAGTCCTCGTAGGCCGTCGTAACCCACTCCGGCATGCGCGTACCCACCGCGAGGATGCGAACGCGCATGGTTGGAATTTATCGCGCGGCGCGCGCCCGACTCGCGACCTTGCGGCGCGGCGGCTCGACGACCTCGGCTTGCGGCGGTTCGGCGTCTTCCCAGAGCTTCTCGAGTCCATAGAACTCGCGCACGCGCGGCAGCATCACGTGCACCACGACGTCGGTGAGATCAACCAGCACCCATTCACCTTCGCGCTGGCCTTCCACGCCCATGGGCTGGAAGTCGTTCTGCTTGGCGAATTGCACCACGCGGTCGGCGATGGATTTGACGTGGCGGTCGGAATTGCCCGAGGCGATGACGACGACGTCGGTGATGTCGGTGAGGTGCCGCACGTCCATGACTTTGACGTTGACGGCCTTCATGTCTTCGAGCGCGCTGTTGACGATGCGCAGGAGAGTCTGCGGGATGGAAGACTTGGTCGAGGATGATTTTTTAACGCCTGGGGCGCTGGGAGCGCGGCGCGGACGGGTTTTCGTGGTCATTTCACTCCGTGTGTGGTTCAACGATTTCGAGCATAACACCCCGATTCACGAATGATGTCGCGAACTGCGTCGGGAACCAGGAAACGCGGATCGCGACCTGCGTCGATGATCTGTCGCAATTCTGTCGAGGATATTTCCAGCTGCGTGACGGCGTGAACATAAATGCGCCCGGCCTTCGACTTGTGCAAGTCGGTCACCGCGCCGGTGCCGCGATCCACCATCAATTCTCCCAAGGGACCGTGCAGCGGTGCCTTCCAGCCCGGCCGATGCGCGACCACCACATGCGCAAGATCGAAAAGCTCGCGCCAGCGGTGCCAGTTGGGAAGTCCGAGGAAAGCGTCCATGCCAAGCAACAGGCACAGGGAACGTTCGGGGTTCTCGGCGCGCAGCTCGATCAACGTATCGACGGTGTAGGACGCGCCCGAACGCCGGACTTCACGATCGTCGACCACGAAGGGCGGCTGGTCCGCCACCGCCGCCCTGACCATCGCGACGCGCAGCGCAGCATCGGCCAGCGTGCGCTCGCGGTGCGGCGGGTTGCCCGTAGGCAGGAAGCGCACCTCGGAGAGTTTCAGCGACTGCCAGAGCTCGAAGGCCGTGCGCAGGTGCCCGTAGTGGATGGGGTCGAACGTGCCGCCAAAGATGCCGATGGGCCCGGTGCCGGTCGAGGTGTTCAAGCGGCGCGGGTTCCGACGAGTGGCAGCGCACGGCGGCCGGAGAATTCGACGATGAGCAGCGACATCTCGTCCCAGGCGTCGCCCGCGTGCTGACCCTTGATCATGCGGTCGGCACGCGCGATGCGCGCCGCCAGCCGCGCGTACGGCAGCTTGCCGGCGCGGCGCTTCGCGGTCTCCAGCGCGGGCGACGGACGTTGCCAGCTGCGCGCGCTGAAACCTTCGTTCTGCGTGCTGCCCCAGGTGTTGTGCACTTCGCGCGCCAGCGACCACAAGGCGAGCGTGCCCTCCACGCCTTCGCTGCGCAGCCCGGCGAGGATGCGCAGCGCACGCGGTACGTCGCCGGCCAGCGCCGCCTCACCGAGCTGGAACACGTCGAAGCGCGCGCTGTCGCCGAGTGAGGCGCGCACCACGGCGAGATCGACCTTGTTGCCCTGCGCCAGCAGCTTGAGCTTCTCGAGCTCCTGTTGCGCGGCCAGCAGGTTGCCTTCGGTGCGCTCGACGATGAACTGCACGGCCGCGTCGTCGAGCTCCAGTTCGAGCGCCGACGCACGGGTGCGCAACCACTGCGGCAGGCGCGCGACTTCCACGGGCCAGGTCTGCAGCCAGGCGCCGGTGGCTTCGAAGGCTTTCACCCAGGCCGAGTTGCCCTGTTCGCGCTCGAGCTTGCCGGTGAGCATGAGGTACACGTTGTCGGGCGACGGATTCTTCAGCAGTTCGACGATGGCATTGGCGCCGCCGACGCCGGGTTTGCCCGACGGCAGCCGCAGCTCGATCAACTTGCGCGCGCCGAACAGCGAAAGGTTGTTAGACGAGGCGCGCACGTCGTCCCAGTCTGCGACGCGCTCGATGAAGTGGACTTCGCGCTCCTCGAAACCCGCGCGCCGGACGCGCGCACGGATGGCATCGGCGGCCTCCGCGACCAGCAGGGCCTCGTCTCCGGAAACCAGGTATGCCCGGGCGGGTTCGCTCGCAAGGTGCGAGCGCAGCGTGTCGAAGGTCAGTTTCAAAGTTGGGCAATTATGGGCGAGATGCCGGCCCGGAAGCCATACGAATTCGCCC
>Ga0164241_10004022_pt1 | contig 14467 bp, 6 predicted proteins | sample OricomyardsoilBY_FD_108780 | JGI IMG/M metagenome (GOLD analysis project Ga0164241, IMG submission 108780) | Backyard soil microbial communities from Emeryville, California, USA - Original compost - Back yard soil (BY) | ecosystem: Environmental > Terrestrial > Soil > Unclassified | place: USA...
CCGCCTGCTCAATGATTCCCTGAACGCCGAGGCCGGCGGCAGGCTGGCGGAAACGCTGCACCAGCTTTACGGCTATTACGAACAGCGCATTCTTGAAAGCAATTTCCAAAAACGGCGCGATGGAGTGGACGAGGTCATCGGCCACCTGACGGGATTGCGCGATGCTTGGAACACCATGCTGCTGGCCCAAGGGCGAGAACCCATGTTGCAGACTGAATCAGAAAGTTTGCTGCATGCTGATGCGAGGGCGGCATGAGCGCGGAAAAAGCCTTGTTTGACGCGTATCGGGAATGGATCCGTCTCGCCAAGGCCGAGGGCCGGGCGATCCGCCGGCGCGACTGGAATTTTCTGGGCGAATGCCAGCAGCTTCTCCAAAACATTCAACCGCTCATTGCCCGGCTGACCGGCGAGGCGAATGACGAGTGGGAAAAATCCGGGATGGATTCAGAGTCCAAGCGAACCAAGCTTCGCAACGTGGTCGCCGGCTTGATTGAAGTGGGCCGGAAAAATCAGAGGCTGCTGGATGCCGCCCGCGAGTCAGCGCTGGCAAAAGGCCGGCAACTGGAGGCGGCCAGGCACAATTTGAAGCGCCTGCAAAATTCTTACGCTTCGGCGCAACCGTCCGGCTGGATGTCGTTTTCCTGAATCTTTGCGTCGCCAATGACATGAATGATCTGGACGCCGCTCATAAGCCGAAAGACCCGGTTCTCCTCGTGGACGATGAGGCCGTCACGCTTTCCTTGCTGCGGGACACATTGGAATATGCCGGCTATGAAGTGGTCGGCCTGACCAGTCCGTTGCTGGCGCTGGAGGAGATAAAAAAGCGCAAATTTTCCGTTATCATTTCCGACCAGCGAATGCCGGAAATGACGGGGCTTGAGCTCCTCGCTCATGCCAGCCGGATCCAGCCGCAGGCCACGCGGATTCTCATCACCGCCGTCCTGCATCTCGACACGGTGATTGAGGCGATCAACAAAGGAGAAATTTTCCGGTTTATCGTCAAGCCGTGGCTGCGCGAGGAATTTCTCACGACCGTTCAAAACGGTGTTCAACGCCATGAATTGATCTGCCAGAACGCGCAGCTTCAGAGCGCCACGCATTCGATGAACGAACAACTGGTCGAGTTGAACCGCTCGCTGGAACAGCAGGTGAAACTGGTCGCCCAGCAGAACAAGCAGTTGAGCCAGATGAACACGGCGCTGGAACAGAATTTGGTCCGTTCAATGGAAATTTGCGTCCACACGATGGAGACGTTTTATCCGCTGTTTGGCAATCAGGCGCGGCGGGTGAACCAGCTTTGCAAATCCCTTTCCAAAACGCTCCAGTTGAACGCCGAGGACGCGCGCGTGCTTGAAAGCAGCGCGTTGCTTTATGACATCGGCCTGGTGGGCGTGCCGCGTCATATTATCAAGCAGTGGTCCGAAGACCCCGGCTCGCTGGGGCCGGCGGAAAATGCGCTCATCAAACAGCATCCGATCCTTGGTCAGGAACTCACCGCATTTGGCAGCGACCTTGATCCGGTCGGTGAAATCATCCGGGCGCACCACGAATGTTTTGACGGCAGCGGCTATCCCGACCAGCTTGAAGGCGAAAATATTCCGTGGCTGGCGCGGCTCTTGGCCGTGGCCGTCGCCTACGCTTCCAGTCCGTTGGCGGAGGCGGACGCGATTGAAAAAATTAAAACAGGATCCGGCTCGGCTTTTGATCCCGAAGCCGTGCGGGCTTTTCTGCGCGCGCAAACGATTGCCGTGATCCCGCGCCGGGAGCGGCAGATCATGTTGTCGGAACTGCGTCCGGGAATGGTTTTGGCGCGGGGGATCCACACTTACAACGGCCTGCTGCTGGTGTCTGAAGGACAGCAGTTGAACGCAACTTTCATTGAGAAGGTCTTAAATCATAATCGGATTCAGCCGATCACGCAGGCGCTGGTGGTGTATTGCTAGAAAAAACAAACATGACTGGGGGTTTGCCCGTTCAAAAATTTTCAACCGAGCGGGAGCCGACGGCCCGCTGGTGGCGGAGCGTTTTTAATGCTTCTCAAGACGCGCAGATTGTTTGCCGGCCGGATGGAACGGTTCAATACATCAATCCCCGGGCGGCGCAGTTCTTCAAACTTGAAGCGGAGCCGGCGGAGTTTTCCGTTTTTGAAATTTTACCGTCGGCGGCAAAGCAAAAATTGGAGCGGCTGCTGCGCCATCGCTCGGCGAAATTGGAAACGATCAATTCAGTCGCGATCACAAGCTCAAACGCCTTGATGGATTTGGAAGTCATCGCGCTGGATGCTGATTCGACGCTGGTGACGTTCAAGGACGCCGCGCGCCGGCTCCGCCTGGAATCACACATGCAGCGGCTGATCACTGCGATTGACGCCACGCCGGATGTGTTCCTGGTCACCGGCCCTGATCTGCGGATCACCTATGTGAATCCCGCCTTCCAGTCCGCCACCGGTTACGGCATCGAGGCAGTGATCGGCCGTTCCGATGAATTTCTGCGCGCGCCTTCCGAGCAGAAAAAAGTCCAGGCATACCTCGATCAGGTCGGCCGGGGACAGGAATGGATCGGCGAATTGGTCAACGTCCGTTCCAATGGCGAAACTTACCAGGCCGAATCCACCATCTCGCCCATTTTCGACATCAACGAAAATTTCATGGGTTATGTCGTTTGCGAGCGCGACATCACGGTGCGCAACCAACTGCAAAATGAGCTGCGGGTGGAACGTGATTTTGTGCGGAGCATCCTGCAGTCGCTCGACGGCGCGATTTACAGTTTGGACTGCGAATTTCGGCTGACCCATGCGAATGACGGCTGGCGGCATCTGCCGGCGGAACATGGCGGCATCCGGTTGAACGGAGCGCCGAAAATCGGCGGCGCCCTGCTTGATTATGCGCCGGATCCGGCGCGGCGCGCGGAGCTTCAGGCTTTGTTTCAAGAGGTCATGAGTTCCCGGCTGGCGAAGGATAATTATTTTCGCGCCGCCGACGGACACCATTGGGTGATGAAAATTTCACCCTGGCTGAACGAGACGCAGGTGCGCGGCCTGATCTGCAGCATCACGGATCAAACGCGGCACCACGAGCTGCAGAACCAGCTTTTCCAGTCGCAAAAGATGGAGATCATCGGCACGCTGGCCGCCGGCGTCGCCCACGATTTTAACAACCTGCTCCAGGTGATTCTCGGCCACACCAGCCTCATTTTGATGAGCACGGCGGCCGGGCCGTCGCCGCTGCGCCAGGGGCTGGAAAAAATTGACATGGCGGCGGTGCGCGCCACGGAAATCACCCAGCAACTGCTTTCATTCAGCCGCGCGTCGGAAGAGAAAAATGTCGTGCTGGATTTGAACAAGGTCATTGCCGAAGCCAGCCAGCTTGCGCGGCGTTCTTTGCGTGGCAACGTGACCATTGAACTTCAGCCGGCCCCGGCGCCGCTGCCGGTGAAAATGGATTCCACGCACGCCAGCCAGGTGCTGTTGAACCTGTGCGTGAACGCGCAAGACGCCATGCCGGACGGCGGACGTTTGACTCTCGCAAATTCCACCGTGCAAATTTCCCCGGAAATCGCGGCGCGGCATGGCGGCCTTCAGCCGGGCGCGAATTACGCGCGTTGCAGCGTCTCTGACACCGGCGGCGGAATTGCGCCGGATTTGCTGCCGCGAATTTTCCAGCCCTTTTTCACCACCAAGGAAAAAGGCAAGGGCACCGGGCTGGGGCTGTCCATCGTGCAGCGCATCATGCAGGAGGCGGGCGGGTTTGCCGAGGTGGAAAGCATTTTGGGCAAAGGCACCACGTTTCATCTCCACCTGCCGTTGTCGCGGGAAAAAATCGCCTCTGGTTCCACGCTGGTTCAAGCGGCCTTGTCGCAAGGCAAAGGATGCATACTCGTGGTGGACGACGTGGATCTGGTGCGGGACCTGGCCAAAGAATTTTTGGGGATGTCGGGCTTTACGGTCTTCACGGCCGGCAGCGGCCCGGAGGCGGTTAAATTTTTGGAAACAACGGCCGCGACCGTGGATGTTTTGTTCACCGATTACAACATGCCCAAAATGAACGGGGTTGATTTGATCCGGCAGGTCGCCGCCCGCTGGCCGAAAATTAAACTGGTCATGGCCTCCGGCCATCTCGACGATGCCACGCGCGCGCAAGCCGAAGATTGCGGAACCAATCTGATCCTGAAACCGTATGACATGTATCAGGTTTCCAAAACAATCCTGCAGATGCTGGATGCAAATTGAACCGGCCAAAACAGCCGCGCCGTCTGCCAGTCTTCCTGGATTTTAATGTTTCTCTGCCGGCGGTGGATCCGAACCGGCGGTTTGAATCGTGGGATATAAAAGCCGAAGCTGGTTGCTGATGAATTTTGAGGCGGGATAAAATTTCATGGCGCCGGCCAATTCATCCGGCGGATAAATGCCGCCGGCCCGCAGCAGCAGTTCGCCCAGATCTCCGCGCTTGGGCGGGTGAATCTGCTGGTAGGGCCAGGGCTTGCCGGGATCGGCATACGCGGCCATGAATTTCAACGCCTGCAAAATGCCGCGCCCGTCAGGTGTCTGATACTGCCATAAATCCACGCCGGCATTTTGGCCGAGACTGGCGAGATTGAACAAGGCGCGCAGATTGAAGATGCTGTAGTCGAAAGACAAGGTGCGCGTCAGTTCGCGCGGCTGCCGTCCGTCCGGTTCAATCTGCCGGGTGATGCGATTTTCCCGGTCCTTGAGCAACAATTCTCGCGCCGCGTCAGTTTTTCCCAGGAACAATGCGAGCGCGACCACCTGCGTGTCATAAAAAGTGCCGTGGTTGTTCGCCGCCCGGCCTTCGCGCAGCGCGAGCGGGTTCGTGGTCAGCCAGTGGAAATAGGCTTCCGTCCAGGCCGTCATCCCTTGCTGGTCGGCGGAGGTCCATGCTTTTGATTCGGCCAGCAGGCCGATGGCATCCATGAGTCCCACCAGCCCGCGCGCGCTGATCAATCCTTCCGGGCGGCCGTCCACCTGGCCGGGAATGCCCTGGCCGTAATTAAGATTGGGGTTCATCCGTGTGGCCGGATTTAGAAACCAGACGCGGATGATTTCCGCCGCCTTGGCCGCGTATTTTTCATCGCTGGTAAAATAAAACGCCAGCGCCAGCGTGCGGGCGTTGGCGCACACCCTGCCCAAACGCCCCGCGTCAGAATTCTTGTCCGCCTCGGGATTTCGCCGGCCATCGCGATGAAGGTAATGACCGCCGGGCGAATTGGTGTCGGGCCAGAAATACGGCGCCTGGCTCACGAAGTCATGTTTGTCGCCGCTGGGCGGAACTCGGGGTTTATCCATGACCGACACCGGTTTCATGGCGAGCGCCCTTTTGGATTCAATCAGCAACTCATGCAGCGCCGGCTGAAATTTTGATTCGCCGGCGGCGAGACTGGTTTTGGCCGCCGCCAGCGCGTGCGGGTCGGCGCAAAAAACGTGCGGCAGGTTGGTTCCCACTTCCGAGGCGGAAACCGTCAAGACGGCAAAGGCCAGGCCAAGGCAGACAGAAACGATCCGCGCGATAAAATTTATTTTCACAAGCGGCTATTTTCCCGCCGGCGCGGCCAGCGGTTCAAGTTGAACTTTCCGCACTTCGATTTCCGCGCCTTCGCTTTGGAAGCCGATGAAGCCGGCGGAAACATTGCAGCCGGTGATCCGGTTCATGGATTTGCCATTGACGATGATCTGCACCGTGTCGCCGCTGGCGATGACCTGATAAATGTTCCATTCGCCGACGGGTTTTTCATTCGGTGCTGCGGTCATGGCAACGTGAATGGGCCTTCTTCCGTCGTCTGGATGACCTTCCGCCGTCGCGCCGCCCTGCAACCAAAAATCACCCTGCTTCTGGTTTTGCCCCTGGCACTCGACGCACTTGGGCCAGACCGCGTCCGGCAACTGCATGTTGACGAGCACGCCGGTGTTGTCGGCGTGGCGCGCCACTTTTACAAAACGCCATTCCACGGTGAGCCGGTAATCGTGATAACCTTTTTTCGTCCGCAAATAACCCGCCGGTTTGCCAACGCAGTGAATGACGCCGTTGGTGACGCTCCAGGTCTGCATCGGGTCGGCGTTGTTTTTCATGAAAAACGTCCAGCCGGTGAAATCTTTTCCATTGAAAAGATCAGTTGTTTCAGCTTTTCGAGCGTTCACTGTTTCACAACCGGTGAACATAAACGCCGAACATAAAAGCGTGATTCCCAATAAAATTTTTCCGCCAGCCGATTTCATAAGCCTAAAATTATTTTTTCGCGCCCAGCAGAATTTCCGTCCCGGCGAGCATCGTCGGGCCGCGCCCGTGCGCGTCATTGTCGGGATGCGGGCGGTTGATGTAAAAATCCAGCGTCGTGCCGATGTTCGTGCCTTCGCAGGTGCCGTTCACGCCGCCGTCCGCCGTCACCTTTTTGGCGATGCCGGCGAACGCCCGGCGCGCGACCGCCATGTTCGACGCGTCAATCCAGCCACGGTTCACCGCGCGGGCGATGCCGTAAGCGAACATCGCCGTGCAGGACGTCTCGTCCCATAATTCCGGCCTGTCCAACACCTGACGCCACATGCCGTCGGGCGCCTGAACTTTTTTCAAGCCGGCAATTTGTTTGCGCAAAATGCCCAGCAACTGCGGGCGCAGCGGATCATTTTCCGGCATGGCGGACAATGTTTCCACGAGCGTGACCGTCACCCAGCCGTTGCCGCGTCCCCACTTGAACGGCGCGTGTTTCTTCTCGTTGACGAAATATCCGTGGAACCAAAGCCCGTCGGTGTCCGCTTCCAGCGCGGCCTGGTGAATGATGTTTTGCGCCGCGTCATCAATAAATTTCTGGTCGTGATTGTAAATGCCCCAGCGCACCAGAAAAACGCCGCCCATGTAAAGATCGTCCGGCCAGACCGTGCCGCCCATTGACTTGGAACGCCAGAGTGTTCCGTCCGCCATCCGGTCTTGCTTATGAACCACCCAGTCGGCGATGCGCGCGACCACGGCCTTTTCCTCCGGCGTCACCTGGCCGGGATGACGGATCATGCTTTCGAGGATTTCATTGCCCATCGCGCCGCAACTGTCGAGATTGCCCAGCCGCAGCAGACCGCCGATTTTTGAACCGCGCATCAGCGGCGTAACGGCAGCGTGGCCGAACTGTTTTTCCAGTCCTGCGACCCAGCCGTAATCCCGCGCGCAGATTAAATTGTGTTCCACGACGAATTTGTCCACGGCCTGGTCGCCGGTGACATCCACCGAGCGTTCCATGCCATAAAGCGCGACGCCCCACGGATAATTCCACGAAATACCTTCCGGCTTTTTGGCATCCTTTACCTCGTCAATGTTTGTGACCACCGGATCAATGTTTGTGGGTGCCGGATAAGCGCCATCCGCCAGCGCATGAAGCTGATGCTTGGCGACGCGCGCGACCACGTCGCGAATTTCCACGTCAGTAATGCCGCCGACGGCGGATGGTGAAGCGTTTGAATCCACCGCCCGCGTGGCGCAGCCGCCGTTCAACAGCGCAACGGCCGCGAACGCGGCGAAAAAATTTCTGGGAAAACCGCCCTGAAGCAAATTGAAAAAATGTTTCATTAAATTTCTATGTGGTTGATGACGTGGCCGGCCGGAAAGTTTCGTCATTCGGTTAAAAAGCCAACTTCAGCCAGTGACTGCACACACGCGCAGCCGGCTTAACCGGAGGAGGAATTATTCCGCACAACTCTCATAATCACAAGATGATTCCGCCCGCCCGGGCCCCACGCCAGCCACTCGTCCGATGACCGGACGAGTGGCCGCCTTCAAATTCAGCGCGCTTGTCTTCACGGATAGCGCAGTTGAAAAAACACGTTCGGATTGGCCGGGTCAATCGCGATCGTTTCGTTGGTGACAGACGCCGACCCCGGCACCGGGAACCAACTGTCCGTGGCCGTCAGGCCGACGGCGTTGGTGTAAAGCCGCCAGCCCTGATGATCTGCCGCCCAGGAGAATTGCAGCGAGCCGCCGGCCGGCGTGGCCCGGAAATTCGCCGTGGCCGGATCCGTGTTGACCCCGCTGCCGCCGACCAGCACCTTGATCGAGCCATCGCTGGTCAGATCGTTTTCCCATTGGTAGGTGATGGTGTTGGCCGCATTGTGCAACGGCAGGTTCACGGCGGCAAAACCGGAGACCGCCTGGCTGAACAACTGGAAACGGTCGCCCGCCAGCAGGTCGGGGCCGAGGTTGGTCACTGTCAGCACGCCGCTGACGGTGATGGCGGGTGAAACAATCAGGTCGGCGGTCGGCGTGCCGGCGCGATTGAGATTTATCACCACATTCCCGTTGAGCGTGGCGGAATTGCTCACGGTCAACGTGGCGGTGGCCACGCCCTTGCCCGGATTGACAGTGGAGCCGGCATTTTCCACGAGCTGGCCGTTGATGATTCCGCCGCCGAGCAGACTTTGATGGATGACATTGCCCAAGGACAAAGTGCCGTCAGAACGACCGCTTACATCAATCGTGGCATTGGCAAGCACCAGGCTTGGGCTGTTGGTGAGATCCGCGCCCTCCATCAACGAGAGCACGCCTTGGTTCACGTAGGTGCTGCCCGCGTAAGTTTCCGGCCCGGTGGACAGGATCAGCGTGGAAGCGCCAGTCTTGACGAGGCTGCCGGCTCCGCCAATCTGATCCGCAAATGTCAGGGTGCCGCCGGTGACATTGAAAGTGGCGGTTCCCAGCAAGGTGGCCGGGCCGGTGAACACATTGCCATCGCCATGCTGGCCCAGCACCGAAGCGCCGTCGTTCAAGATCAGCACCTTGCTCACGCTGTTGGACAGGTCAAAGAAGGCGAGCGAGGCGCCGTCAGCGACAGTCAGGTTGTAACTGGGATCACCCAGATAGGGGATCTGCCACTGAAAGCCCAAAATGCCGGCTTGAACATCAATGTTGCCTATGCTCGGGTCAATCTGAACCCCCGCCATCTGGAGCAAATTCGTCCCTTTTTTGGTCAAAGTATAAGGAGCGCCGGCATACAAAACAGCATCCTGCGCGGTCGCGCTGCTGGCCCGGAAATCCAGCCGCCCGGAGCCGCCGACAGTCAGGTCGCCGGTCAGGTAAAGGGTTCCGAGGTTCTGACCGACAAAGGTCGGACTGCCGCTGTTATTGACAATCGCACCGTTGCCGTCCACGCCGGCACCGGCAGCCTGGATGAGTTCCTTGCTCAAGTTGGCGACATTGGCAATATCCAGAGTCGCGCCGCCGCTCACCACCGTCTGCCCGGAAACGTCGCCCAAAGCCGTGCTGGTGTTGGCCCGCAATGTTCCCTGCAAGACATCCACTTCGCCGCTGAAATTATTAGCCCCGCCCAATGTCACCACGCCTGTTCCTTGATTCACCACGCCGCCAAAACCGGCGATGACGTTGTTAAGCACCAGATTGGTGTCGCTGCGGTCAAAGACCAGCGACCCGTTGTTAGTGATGACGCCGGAACCCGGATTCCCGCCGCTGCCGCCGTCACCCAGTTGCAGCGTGCCAGCATTGATCGTGATGGGGCCGGAAAAATCATTGCTGCCCGTATTGGCAAGCACCAGATTCCCGCCGGCGGCAAGCAACAGTCCGCCACTGCCGGTCAAATGGCCGCTGCCGCCAAAATGATAGGCTTCAGCGCCATTGTTCATGGTGATGTTGCCAACCTGAAGCGCGCCCGCCAGAGCCACGTTGGTCACGGTGGAAGAATCATCAAGATTGACAAAGTCGCCGTCATTGAAGGCCACGGAACTGCCGCTCCGGTTCCAGTTGATTGCGGCGGTGTCCCACGTCGCCGAAGCCTGACCCGTCCAGGTGATATTGCCGATGGCCGTGTCCACATGGATTTGAATTGAACCCGGAGTTGTCGCCGGATCCACAACCGTAAAGGCAAAGCCGGCCGAAGTTGTGACCGCCAAGTTGTTGGTCGCCGTGCTGGGCAAGGTCGGGCCGCCATAAGTGAACAAGGTATAGACATCGCCGACATTCATAAACGACAACGGCACGATTTGCAGCGTGGTGACGCCGCTGAAAGCCAGGCCGCCCGACACGCTCACCTGATCGTTGCCCGAACCGGAAGTGTTCGACAAATGGAATATGGCCGCAGCGTTGTTCATCGCCAGGCTGCCGGCCGTCAAGATTCCCGGCGTGCCGGTGGTAATATCTCCGGGAGCCAGCGTGCCGCCGGATTGAACGGCGACCGCCCCGCTGGCATTGCCGGATCCGGCTAATGTCGCCCCGCCGCCGACCGTGACCGTTCCCGTCAGGCTGCCATTCACCGCCAAAGTTCCGCCGCTCACGGTTGTGCCGCCGGCATAAGTCGCAGCGGCTCCGCCGGCAATAATATTTGTTCCAGCGCCGGTTAGGCTCACGCTGCCGTTGCCGCCCAGCGAGCCGCTGAAAGTCATGGCGCTGCCGGCCACGGCGTTAAAAAGGCAGTTGCCGGTCAAAGTAATCGGGCCGCTGATGTTGTTGCCCGTGCCATTGCCGCAGTTCAAGGTGGTGGCCACGCCGTCGCCGTTCAACATGAACTGCTTGCTGAAGGGTGTCGTGGCGCCGTATAACTGCAAGGTTGCGCCGCCGGCCAACGTCAGCGTGTTGGCAGGATTGCCCAGGCCGCTGGTGGTGGTTTCAACGCTAAACGTTCCGCTTTGAATGTGGATGTCACCCAGACTTCCATCCACGTTGACGCCCACCAGCGAAATTTGGTTGGTTCCAATATTGGTGACGCCGTAGGAATTCCCCGAAGTGAGCAACTGCGCCGCGCCACCGCGAATGTCCCAGCGTCCCGTGCCGCCGAAGATGGTGTCGCCCGCCAGGGTCACATTGCCCAGGGCGGTGGTAATATCCGCGCCGGAATTGACAATCGCGCCCAAACCGTTGACGCCCGCGCCGGAAACAATGACGGGTTCCGTGTTCAATGTCTGGCCGTTCACATCCAATGTCGCGCCGGCGGCGATGGTGGTGGTTCCATCCGCCGTGCCCAACGCCGTGCCGCTGCCCGCTTTCAAGGTTCCCTGCGATACGGCCACCGGGCCGGTGAAGGCATTGTTGCCGCCCAAGGTCAATATGTTCGTGTTGTTTTGCGTCAGCGATCCGCTGCCAATAATGTCGCCGCCTACGGTGACATTGTCCTTCCGGTCAAAGATGATCGCGGCGTCGTTTTCCACTCCGCCCGCCGCCGGCAAATTGCCCGCCGCGTCATTGTTGCCGACCTGAACCGTTCCGCCGCTGATCAGAAAGCCGCCGGAGAAAGAATTCACTCCGGCATTGTCGAGCATCAGCGTGCCGGCGCCGTCTTTGGTCATGCCGCCGAAACCGCCAATCGCGCCGCTGCCGGTGAAGGCATAGTTCAGGCCGCTGTTGTTCACTTCCACCAGGCCGGGATTCAAGGCTGCGGTCAGGTTCACCGTCCCCGTGCTGGCGTTGTCGTCAAAAGTTACCGCGTCAACTTGATTATAGACGGACGGCGTCGTGCCAAAGGCCAGCCAGTTGACGGTTGTGGCCACGTCCCAATCGCCGCCATTGGCCCCCGTCCAGGTCAGCGGCTCCGGCCCGCTCAACAGCACCACGTCTATGGAACCGTTGGCCACGTTGTTTGAAACGTATCCCGTGGTGGTCACGCTCGGCAGATTGCCCAGGCCAAAGTTAAAACTGCCGTTCAACGTGCCGCTGTATTTAATGGCTGTAAATTGGGCCGGATAACCCGTGATCAATCCCACGGAAACAATGTCTATGAGATTCGTGGCGCCGCCGGTGTTCAGGCCGCCCGCCGTCACATTCGCGTTGATGTTCGCCAGGCGCAGGCGGCCGTCGGTCAGGTTCAATGTCCCGACCGTGGCCGGCTCATCCAGCAATAAAGTGCCGTCATCATTCAACGACAAGTTATTGGGATAATCGAAATTGTCCGTCAGTTCCGTCACATCCAGGATGGCGCCGCCTTGAACCAAGGTGTTTAAGCTGGTTGAGATGGAAGTGCCGCCAACCAGGGCGAGCGTGCCGCCGCTGACCGTCGTGTCCCCGCTGTAAGCATTGGCTCCCGTCAAGGTTTCAACGCCCGCGCCGATTTTGGTCAATCCCAGCGTGCCAAACCCGCTGCCGCCATCTTTGATCAAACCGCCAAAGGTTCCCGACGGGGCGTTGTCTCCCACGGTAAGAACCGAGTTGACGCCGCTGCCGGCGCCGTTGGTGATGATGCAATCCTCCACATGGTTGCCGCTGGTGGAAAGCCCGTTGATTGTCTCGTTGAAACCATTCAAGTCCCAGGCGATGTAGCTGGTCGTGCGGCCGCCGCCCGGCCGGAGGGTGACATTGCCTTTGCCGAATCCATTGGGAATGACTTCATTGGTTTCATTATACACATGCTCGGTCTGGGTGCCGGAGTGATCTTCGGCGTTCATGATCGTGTCACCCGTCCAATCATTGGCCGGACTGGCCAGATGCACGTCGCCATGAGTGGTCGCCGGCATGCACAAACCTAAATTATACGGACCAACAATCGGACCCAAAAAAGTGCCGCCGCCCAATGTCGTGTCGCCAATCAGATGAATCGTGCTGGAAAAAACGCCGCTCCGAATCGCGCCCAAAGGCTCCGCCGCCGTGCCCGTGCCGGCGGCATAAATATCGTTTGTGATGGTGGCGCCCGAAGGAAAACCGCCGGGAAAAAGATAGGCCCCCGGCAAAATGTAAATCGGCCCGGTGCCACCGCCGTCAGGATTGCCGGTGGTCGAAGCCGAGCCAAGTTCAGCGCCGGCAAACTGAACCCGGCCTTGCAAAAGATAAAGACCGCCGGAAAACGTGTTATGTCCGTCCAGCTTGATGCTGCCCGGCCCCATTTTCACAAAGCTCACCTTTCCGGCCCCGTTGTCAGTGATCGTGGATTCAAAAATGGTCGTGCCATGAGATTCATCATGAGCGTTGGCCATCATCACAATTTCTCCCGGGGTGTTGTCCGCGCCGCCGGCGGTGAGCGTGCCGACATTTGCCGAGCCGGACTCGCCGCTGCCGCTTTGCACGGTTCCATCCACGCCACCAATCGTAATGACATCCTCGCTCTCATCGCTTTTCAAAATGCCGCCATATCGGCCCAGACGCAGCGTGTTGCCTTGACCAATGTAAATGCCGTAATAATTGGCGGTGGTTCCACCCTCGGGAGCCGCCAGCTTGATGGCATTGACCTCGGTGGTCGTTCCCGCGCTGGCATTGTCCACCGTGACCACCGCCGGACCGGCCGGGGCAAAGAGAAGGTTGTCGGCAATCGTCGTCTGGCCGGCCAGATTCCCGCTGGCATAAGTCAAATAACCCGTGAAATTGGTGACGTGGCCGCCCGCGCCCACGGTGGCAAAATCCGTGGCGTAGCCGACGGAGTTGCCGCCGGTGCTGTAGGCCGTTCCATCCCCCATCAAGGCCCAGCCGCCGAGAATGCCGTTCACATTCGGAGACGTGGTGGTGACGCCGCCGGAACCGCCGGAAATTTGAGGCAAAAGGAAAAGCAGGCTCCCGCCGGAGTCATGGCTTAAAGCTCCCAGATTCAAGTTGGCCGCGCCGCCCGCGCCGCCGACCGCCTGGACGATTGAGCCGGCGAACGTCAGATGCGTGCTGTTGAAAGTTTGAGAATTGGTCGCGCCCGCCTTGCCGAGCATGGTCAGTTGCGCGAAATTCTCCGCGCCGAACCCGGCGTTTTCTCCGCCCAATGTCAAATCCGTGCCGGAAGGAACGATGCCGGCCGTCGGCGAACCCGCTTGCGTAAAATCCAACGTCAATGTTCCCACGCGATTGGAAGTCGCGCCGGCATAAGTGTTCACCCCCGAAAGCGCCAGCGTGCCAAAACCATTTTTAACCAGACCACCATTGCCCGCGATGACACCGCCATAATTGAGCGTTTCATCAGATGCCACTTTGATGGTTCCCGCGCCGCCCGCCGCCGATCCCATCGCGATGCCGCGATTGGCATTGAGGGTGAATCCATTGTTGGCAAACAGCGTTCCGCCGTTGAGCACGATGCTGCCCGGCGTCGCCGTTGCGGGAGCCGCGCCCAGGCTGGAATCCTTGCCCACCGAGACCGCGCCCGCATCAATGGTCAGCGCGCCGGTGAAAGTATTGGCGGCGTTCAAATTCAACTGGCCGTCATTTACCAGCGTCAGACCGCCGCTGCCGGAAAGCGCCCCGTTAATCGTCAGGATTCCGTTGGGAACAATATCGAGCTGCGGGGTTGTTCCCAAAGTCATCGGCAGATTGATCGCCTGCTCGGTGACGACCTGGCTGTTCGTGACGTTGCCGTCCAGGGTGAGGCGGTTGCCGTTCAATTTGAAATTCCCCGCCGAAGCCTGGAAGGTCAAACCACCGAACACGGTTCCGACCAGAAAATTGTTGGTGTTGCTCAGACCGTTCACGCCGGTGAAAATGAGCGCATCGCCTGCCAGCGGCGGATTGCCGCTTTGCCAGTTGCCGGGCGACTGCCAGTTGGCGTCCGCGCCATTGCCGGTCCAGAGGTC
>Ga0164241_10004023_pt1 | contig 14467 bp, 12 predicted proteins | sample OricomyardsoilBY_FD_108780 | JGI IMG/M metagenome (GOLD analysis project Ga0164241, IMG submission 108780) | Backyard soil microbial communities from Emeryville, California, USA - Original compost - Back yard soil (BY) | ecosystem: Environmental > Terrestrial > Soil > Unclassified | place: USA...
CTGATATTTTGGTTCCTGCGAGCGGCGCTTTACTGGGCCAGTATTACGGCGACGGCAACATCGAAGCGACGAAGGCCAAGCTCGGTCGCACGCTGCCCGTCCATCTTACTTACTGGGCGTGGGACGATGATTGGACGTCTGGTGCGACCAAGGCCGATATTGCGGCTGGGCGTATCCCGCTGGTGAACTGGGAACCGGACGGCGTCGATTTCACGACTATCGTGGATGGCAGTGAGGACGCGACGATCAAAGCTCGTGCTGCGGGTGCGAAGGCGCTCAAGGTGCAATTCTTCCTCGACTTTGCGGCCGAGATGAACGGCGACGAAGCGTGGAGTGGCAACGATGCCAAACTATACGTGGCTGCCTATCGTCACATTCACGATCTCTTCGTCGCGGCAGGTGCCACAAACGTGGTTTGGGCTTGGTGCCCGAACGTCGTCGACACCGACGGGACGAATGCAGCCACGCTCAGCTATTATCCCGGTGACACATACGTCGACTGGACCGGCGTCGATGGCTACAACTGGGGAGCAGACGAATGGCAGAGCTTTCACGATGTCTTCAAGGACATTTACCCGCTCTTGGCCGGCAAGAAGAAGCCGATACTCATCGGGGAGATGGCGTCGTCCGAAACGGGGGGTGACAAAGCCGCCTGGATCAACGCCATTATTCCCTCACTCCAACACGACTTTCCATTGATTAAGGGCGTGATTTGGTTCGACGTGAACAAGGAGCGCGATTGGCGCATCAGCTCTTCGGTCGCCACCGAGAACGCATTTCGCAGCTTGGCGGCGGACCCATTTTTTAGCCATTAGTGGCTTGGCTGGGCTGATCCGGTTTCGACCATGGCGGTAGCCTGCGCTTCACGCACAGACTGGGGCCTGGTGTGAGCTGTCGGCGGGCAAGCGACGGCGGCCTCGGCTACGGGGAGCCAACTGCTCGTGATTCTGCGCAGCCCGCAACGGGAACCGGCTTCTGAGGGAAGCCAAAGGTCGTCGTCTTCGGCTATCGTGCTACCTCGATGCGGATAGTCGATCAGGCGCGGCTCGGATTTCGCGAGGGAACGAGCGACAAGGTTTACGAGCTCGATATTGTCGAGGTCGCCGACGGTCAATATGTCGTCAACTTTCGCTTTGGTCGTCGGCGGGGCTCGCTGCGAGACGGCACCAAGACGCCGTTGCCGGTTTCGCTGGAGAGGGCGCGCGCCGTTTACACGGCGCTGGTCGCAGAGAAGACCAATGCCGGTTACAAGCCGTTGAGTGCGGAAGACGTGGCTGCCGCGTCTCCGTCGGTGATCGAGCCACGACCCAGCGCGGCACGGCGTGAGCGCGAGCTGATTGAAGAGCTTGGACGCGGACATCGTTCCGAACAGCCGCTGCATCTGTTGGTTCGCAAGGTGGGCGAACGCGGCTTGCACGAGGCCGAGCCGTTTTTGCTCGAGCTTCTTGCCGGCAGCCACGAGGCCCGAGTCAAACCCGAGGTGCTGCGACACTTCATCGTCGCCGCGCTCGCACGCTGTGGAAGCTCGCGCGCCGTGCCGGCCCTCGAGGCGATTTTCGAGGATGGCAAGCAACCGCGCCATCTGCGCGATATCGGGCTGCTCGCGCTCACGGTGATTGGCGGCGCAGAATCGCGGCAAAAGGCGCGCGCTCGCGTGCTGGCTCGCTTGCGCCCCACCCCCGGCGGGGAGCTGGGCGCCTACGTGCGCGCGGCCGAGGAATTATTGGAAAAGGATCCTGAACAAGCACGCGCGGCGATCTTCGAGCTCTACGTGAGTGCTCCGTCGTGCCTCGACGCTGCCGATACGGAGGAAGATCGCTTGGCACGGGGCATCGTACTCGGCCTCGCGCGCATCGCCCGCTCGGTGAGCGTCGAGCACGGCCCGCTGGCAAGAGCGAACTGGGCGAAGCTCAAGGTCGAGTTCGGATTGCTCCGCAGCCTGAACTGGGCGGCGGAGATTCGTCGCGATGCGGAGTTGTTCGCGGTGCTCACGCGGCGCTTCGAAACCGAGCGTCGAGGCACGAGGGACACCAAGAACTACTTTCGGCGTCGTGCAGCGCGCACGCTGCGTCGCCTAGGCAGCATCGAGTCGCCCGATTACGTCGAGTTCGCCTCGGCGCTCGCTTTGTCCTACGCCGACAGCGACGCCGAGCCAGTGCGTGACGGCTTCGCGAACTGGGATGCGTTCGCCCGCTACCACGCGTTGAACTTCATTCTGTACGGAAATAGCCCACGCTACGAGCGGGCCGGCCACCGCCGCGCAACCTGGCGCTGCAGCCATGGGTACGTCCCGAGTGCACCTCCGCCGCCGAATCGCGAAGAATCGTTCCCCGCGTTGTGGGATCAGGCACCCGAAGCGCTGTGGCGGCTCGGCGTTTCCGACGCAGCGAACCCCGTCATTCACTTTGCGACGCGCGCGCTGCGCGAGCAGACCGAATTCTTGAGTCGCGTCGAAGACGTAAAGCTCGCACAGGCTCTTTCTCACGCGAGGCGACTGATGCGGCTCGTGGCCTTCGAAGCGGCGCGCGTCCGTGCGCCGAATTTGCTCTTGGCGCGCGCGGCACTCCTGTCCGGACTCGATGAAGCCGACAGCTGGGTGCTGCATTGGGTCGAATCGTCGCCCACGATTTTGACCGAGCACGTCGAGCTTTTGGCCTTGATGATCACGTCACCGAGTGAGCGCGTGCGCGCGGCAGGTGGCGGTTTTGCGAGCGGACTATCGCTCTCCGAGGATCTTGCGCGAGAGCTGGTCAGTTCGACGATCGCGCTTTTGATGTCACTTCCGAACGAGACTTCCGCCGATGAACGCGTCCAGAGCGCAGCCAGCCTGCTCTTGAGACATGCCGCAGCGGCGCTCGACGCCTTGGGTATCGAAGTGGTGAAGGACTTGCTCGCCCACGCCGTGTCCGGGGTCGCCGTGCTAGGCGCAGAGATCTTACTGCGGCGCGCCCGAACTGGCACGCTCGGTGATCATTTGCTCGATGCACTTTTGGAGTCATCACATGCGTCCGTGCGCTCAATCGGTGCGCGCGTGGTTGCCGATACGCCGCCCGCGCTGATGAAGGACGAGCCAGAGCTGCTCGTGCACCTCGCGCTTTCGAGCAACGTCGAGCTGCGGGGCGGCACTCGGGGGCTCCTCGGTGAAGTGGCGAGGCTTTATCCAGGGGTAGGGGCCCGCGTCGCATCGGAGCTGGTCGATTCACTGCTGACACGGCAAGCTGAAGGGGTTCCCGCGCACGTGGTTTCACTGCTGCGTCATGAGCTCAAAGGCTGCCTGCCGAAGCGCGACGCGGTAAATGTGCTTTCGCTCGTCGGCGCACTATCGCCGCATGCGCGTGAAGCCGGCGGGTTGCTGCTCGGCGCCATGAGTCCCGATGAGTTCGAGCTCGAGCAGATTGTGCGGCTTGCCGGTCATGAAATTCTATTGGTGCGGCAGGGCGCGTGGGCGCTCGCGCTCGCCGCGAAGGATCGCTTTCGGGTCGCTCCGATCGCACTCGCGCGCTTGTGCGACGCGCGCTGGGACGACAGCCGCGCGTTTGCTTTCGAGTTCGTACGCAGCTTTGCGCGCGAAGATGTGGTGCCGGACACGGTGATCGCCATCTGCGACAGCATCGAACCGCAGGTGCAGCGCTTCGGCCAGACCTTGCTCCTCGAATACTGGCGTGAACAGGACGCGCCGCGCTACCTCGTGCGGCTCTCCGAGCACCCCTCGGCGAACATCCAGCTGCTCGTCTCTGGCCTGCTCGATCGTCACGCTCGCGGCAATCTGGTGTTGTTGGAGCAGCTGCTCCCCTGTTTCCGCTCCATCCTTTCGCGCGTAAATCAGGGAGCCGTTGCCAAAGAGCGCGTGCTCGCGTTCGTTCGCTCGGAGGCAACCGCGAGCGCGGAAGCTGCGGCACTGGTCGCTCCCTTGCTCGAACGCCAATCACTCACCCGTGCCATCAGTCACAAAGGCTCGTTGATCGCGGCCATGGTCGCGATCAACGAGCAATATCCGGAAGTTCCCGTGCCGATCAGTTCGGCGCCCGTTTCCCTCCATTCGCGGAGCCGTCGTGGAATTTGAGCATCGCTACGCAGGTGCCTCTCAGGTTAGTGAAGCCGCGGGCAAAAGCGCGCTGTCGTTCGTGCCGGACTTGCTTCGGCCGCCGACTTTCTTTCGTGGCGCACTGACGGATGCGCTGCCATTTCGAGAGGCGATGAGCGCGCTGCACGATGTCGTCGTCTCTGACTTGCGCTTCCAGCCGAAGGATCGCAGTAAATATCTCGCGTGGCGCGCCCAGCAGGAAGCGGTCGACTTGGTCGGCGTCGCGCGAGATCGACTCGAGACGGCGCGCGAAATCGAGCGCTTGCAAGCGGAACTCACGCCCCTCGAATCACACATCCGAACCGCTCGAGCACCGTTCTATCAAGCGCGAACGCGCTACTGGAAGTATCTCTTCGAACGCGATCGCGAGCTTTGGTTCAAGCTGGATCCGGTGATCACGGTTCACCCCGATCAGATCTTTTTCGAGTGTTTTTCGCGCGATGAATCGAGCTACGGGCGCCTCGCCGCCAGCTACGAAGCGTTCGACGAACTCGGCGAGCGCGCGTGTGGCACCACCAACGTCGATTACTCGGACGGCCTGTACGGAGAATTCCAAAAACTTCGCAGCTACAAGCGCACGAGCCTCGATGTCGACCCCTCGGGCTTTTCAGTGGCAACCGCGGGTGAAGCGCACCGCGAAGTAAAGATCGACGTTCCCGAGAGCTGGGTGCGCGGCTTCCTGCAGGTGTCGTCGGCAATGACGCTCACGACCACGGTGGTCGATCTGCACCCGATGGACATTCACAACGTCTGCCTGGTGCTGCGGCGTAACAAGGAGCTCGTGGGGCCGCGCTCGTTGCGTTACCGTTTGCGACCCGGCGAACCAGTCGTCATCGTCGTCGAGCCTTGGAATATCGAGGTGCGTTGTCCGCGCAGCATTTATCGCGGCGACAAGGCGCAAGAGATCCGCGTGTGGGGCCGGCGCAGGCTCCACATTTTGGAGCGCTTACTGCCGCGCGCCGAGAGCGTCCGTGTCTTCCTGCTCGGTACGGGGCAGCCCTCGTTTTATGTCGTCAAATTGGGGGCGCTGTCGTTCACGCTCGGCCTATCGGGTTGGACCAAGAATGATTGGTCGGCGAGCGGCAATTTCGACCTGATGGCGGCCCGCGAAGACGTCGATGACAACACACGCCAGCGTGTGTTCGCGCGTCTCGGTGAGGTTTGGTTCTCGACCGCCGCTGCGCTGGCGAAAGATCTCGGGCTCAGCGAGCCGTTGGTTGCGAGCAGCCTGGGCGGCTGGGTACAAGCAGGTCGCGCGATCTACGATTTGGAGAACGGCGTATACCGAAAGCGCGAGCTTTCGCGTGAGCCCTTGCCGGCGGCGGCGCTGCGCTTCACGAGCCCGCGCGAGGAAGAGGCAGCTCGCATCCTGCATCAGGGCAAGGTGGCCATCGACGAAGTGACGACCAGCGACGGTCACACGAAGATTGCAGGGCGAATTCAATACAAGGGCCGCGTGCGCGCAGCCAGCCTGGTCCTGGATGCCGATCGGCGCTTGGTCGAGGGTGACTGCACTTGCGATTATTTCATTCGCAATCGCCTGCACCGCGGCCCTTGCGATCATCTGCTCGCCCTGCGCGCGGCCGAGCGCCGCGGTATCTCGGATCTCATTGAATCGAGTCCGGAGCCCCGAAAGCTACGCTCGAGTACCTCACCTCGAAAGCTCGTTCTGCCCCAAGCCGCACCGCGGCAGCAGGTTTCGTTTTGGGAATGGCTCCTGGTCGTTTGGAAGCGCTTGATTCAAGCGTTCTTCGGGCGCTGAGCGTCTTGCAGTGTTCGCACTCTTCTGTGATAGTGGCTGCACGTGGCAACGGGTGACGAGAACCTTGCAATTCGGGCGGTGGATCGCCGTCCATGGGCTCACGCTCCGCATGCGTCACTGGCTCGCTCAATACTGTGTCGATACAACGTGCCGATTGCGAAACCGAGAGGGATTCCCTCCAGGAATCGTATGCACTATCGGCACGTCGTATCGACTCGAGCCGAGACAATCCAGTCCTGAGAGAGAACGAAGGTAGCCCGTTGCCACGCTACCTTTCGACTTGAGCGATGCCTCCCGAAACCCCACCACGCACTCGCAAAGAACTCTACGAGCGAATTGCGCGTGAAGGGCGCGATCAGGTCACGCTCGAGGAGATGATTCGGCTCGGCTTCTGGGAAGAGGGCCGTCCTCTCTCCGGAGAGGCTGACACCGAGGCTGAGGCGCGCGCCGCCGAGCTGCGCGGCCGCTTATCGAAACTGAGGGAGCAAGCGTACGCGCTCACGAACCTCAAGCAGCTCGCGGAGGCGGCCAAACAGAAGCGCATGGCCGAGTCGCGAAAGCGGCGCCTCGAGACCAAGCAGCGTCGCCTGGGCGAGCGGGCACAGAAGCGCGCCGCGACGCAAGAGCGCAAGAAAACGGAGCTCACCCATCTCGGCCCCAAGGTATCGGCGGGCTTGGGCCCACTGCCCGATCGACTCACTGATGACGCGGCGTTGCTCGCAAAGCACGGGCTGCGCGCGTTACCGAACGCGCTTGCCCTCGCCAAGGCGTTGGAGCTTTCGCTCGGCGAGCTACGCTTTCTTGCTTACGCGCGTGAAGTCTCGACCGTCACTCAGTATCGTCGCTTCAAGATCCCCAAGCGCACCGGAGGTGAACGACTGATCTCCGCACCACGCAAACGCCTGAAGCGTGTTCAGCGTTGGATCCTCGATGCGCTGCTTTCTCCTCTGGAGCTTTCGGACCACGCTCACGGCTTTCGCAAGTCGCGCTCGATCGTCTCGAATGCCGCTCCGCACGTCGGCGCCAGTGTCGTGGTCAACGTGGACTTGCGCGACTTCTTTCCGACGGTCAGCTACGCGCGCGTCAAAGGCCTATTCCGGAAGCTGGGCTACTGTGAAGAAGTGGCCACCATTCTCGCGCTACTCTGCACGGAGTCGGACACGGTGGAGACGACTCTCGACGGTGTCACGTACTACGTGGCTCAGGGCACGCGCCACTTGCCTCAGGGCGCTCCCACCAGCCCAGTGATCACCAACTTACTCTGTCGTCGCCTCGACCGGCGCTTGAGCGGCTTTGCTCGCAAGCACGGCCTCGCCTACACCCGCTACGCTGACGACCTGACTTTATCCGCACCGAGCGGCGTCGAACCGCCGGTCGGCGCAATGCTTGCGGTGCTCGAAAAAGTCGCTCATGCCGAGGGCTTCAAAGTTCATCCCGACAAGGTCAGCGTCAAGCGGCGCGGTCGTCGGCAAGAGGTGACCGGAATCGTCGTCAACGAGCGGCTCGCGGTCGAGCGCCGTACATTGCGGCGCTTTCGGGCGTTCTTGTTCCAGCTCGAAAAGGACGGACCTGAGGGCAAGCGTTGGGGTGCCGGTGGTGACCCGATCGAAGCTGCACTCGGATTTGCCAACTACGTCTTCATGGTCGACGCCGAGCGCGGCAAGGAGCTCAGAGCGCGTGCGCTCGCGCTCCGCGACAAGCACCGCCAGTGATTTCGACCCGAGTTCGCTCTGGGCTTACGCGATACTCGTCAGAAAATTCGTCCACTCCGCGGCGCGACGTTGCCACGAGTACATATCGTCCGCGTAGCTCTTTTGAGTCGCGAGGTGCGCGAGCAGCCCCTCTCGTTGTTGCTTCCACGCAACGATGGCGTTGTTCAGCTGGTTGAAGAACACCACCGCGTGGCGGTTCACGTCCTCGTCCCATTGATACATCATCGCGAAACCCGCAGTGGTTTCTGGCAAGCCCGCGTAGTTTGGCGCAACGATCAGCGCCGCCGCCGACATCGCTTCCATCGCGCACAGACAGGATGTTTCGCGCCAGATCGACGGATACGCAAAGATGTGAGCTTTGCCCAGTGCCTCTCGCACCACTTCGTTCGGCTGCGTGCCGTGGTAGTTGATTTTGGGGTGAGCTTTGCAACGTTGAATGACCGACTCGAACTGTTGGTCGCGCTCTCCCCAGCCGTACAGCTCGAAGCTGCTGAACACATCCAGCTCGATATCATCGTGGAAGTCACACAGCCGCTCGAAGATCGGAACTAGGATCTGAAGGCCGCGGTGCGGCGTGGGGTGATAGATGAGACGGAGCTTGTCGCCGCTCTTGTCGATGTCGACAATCGGCTCGATGGCATTCTTCAACACCACGCAGTCGCTGTACGGAACGCCGAGATAGTCCTTGTACTGTTGCATCTGCCAGTTGGAGACCATCACGATCTTCTTGAAGCGACTCCTGGATGCCGGGTCGCGCAGGTGCTCGCTTTCCGGATCTCCCGGTAGATCGTGCAGCCACAAGATGTGGCTGCGAGCAGGGTCGAGCTCGCGTACGCGGGAGCGAATGATCTGAAACTTGCTGAGCAGCTGCGGGTCGACGTGCCGCTCCAAGCCGGCGCCCATCAGTTCGGTGCCGCCCATGGCGGTAGCGTCTACTTCGTTTCGTTCCACTTTCGAAGCATACTTCTATCGGACGCGAGCCCAGAAGTCACCGGCCGTGGCGCGGCGTAACGGGGAGGCGGCTCTTACAAGCCGGACGCGACGCCGAAGGCTGAGACGGTCGCGACGTGGCGCGTGACCATCAAAAAAACCGGCGACGACTACGCCCCAACGGCGCGCTGCAGCCCGAAGCGTGCGGCGGCGATCAGCGCGCGCTTCGCGTCGACGACGAGGTAGACGAAACAATCCGGCGCTGCGGGAATGAAGCGCACGAGGTGATAGCGCGTGTCGGTGACCACGATCGAGTCTTCGACGCGTTCTTCACGTGACATCACGTTGAGCGTTTGGAGGTGCGCCCAGGCGACGTCAGGGCTGAGATCGCAACCGCGGTGCAACAAGCAGACACCCGTGAGTCGATCGATCACCGCAGCGCCGAGGACGCCTTCACTTTGGCAGGCACGATCGAGGATTTGGCCCATGCCGGCTTGGGTTCCCGAAGAGTCGGGCGCCGAAAATGCGTCCTGCCAGAGTCGCTCGGGCGATTGAGGCGGAGGGCGGACCGAAGCGGGGCGACCGAGCTGCCCGTCGTCACTCAAGAGTTCTTCGAGATCGAACAGCAGATCTTCGGAATAGCGACGGCGCTGCGGCAGGAACAAGACTTCGGGGTTGCTGAAGGCGAGGATGGTTTGGATCTTTCGTTTGGTCCAAGTCAGCATGTGATCGCGCAACTGCGCGCGATCGATGAGTCCAAAGCGGATCAGCGTATCACTGAGGCGTGCGCCAGTTCGACGGCACTCGGCCACGACTTCGTGCGCAGTCTCCGTGTCGATGCCTACCTCGGGCGCGAGGATATCGAGCAGGGCGTTGCGATCTTCGGAGACGTGCGCCCAGGCGACGCGTCGCCCGTAGAAGAGAACACGTGCGTTCAGCTCGCCGTCCTTCACGATCAGTTCGCCGTCGCCCTGATCTCGAGCGCGAAAGAGCGCCTGCGCGACGGCTCGCGATTGAGATTGGCCAGGTGCTGGTCGGCGACCAGCGGGCGACAGACGCGCGATGAGTACATCCGGCGCCACGGGCTTCGAGAGGAAGTCGTCTGCGCCGGCGCGTAGCCCTTCGAGCGCCTCTTCTCGCGTGCTCTTGGCAGTTAAGAGTACGATGTAGGGTTGCAGTGGTAGGCGCGATTGTCGCACTCGAGCGCAAACCTCGGTTCCGCTCAGCCCCGGCATCATCCAGTCGAGCAGTAGAACGTCCGGCGTGGGTTCACCGAGTGCTAGAGCTAAAGCCTTTTCGCCGTCGTCGACCGCAGTGACGTCGTAGTCAGTCCGCGCTCGGATCATGCGGAGCACGAGCTCCCGGCTCAGTGGCTCATCGTCGGCGAGAATGACGCGCATCCGGATTCGTCCCTCGTGCTGCGTACGGACGTCGCGTACTTGGATTTAGCGCTGTTGCATTTGTGTGCTGTTGCATCGCTGCTAGCGCAGGGAATGCGGCTGATTCAGCGTGGATGACAAGCGACCTATCATCATGCATGATCGGGTGAGCTCAAACGCACGAGTGACCTGCCACTGGAATCTGCACGATGAAAGGCACGGGTTCCCTGTCAGATTCAGGGCCTGTCCGGAATTAAGGTACAGGTGACCTGTCAGGATTCCTGGCGCGTCTGATTAAAGGTACAGGTGACCTGTCAGGATTTCTGGTGCGTCTGATTAAAGGTACAGGTGACCTGTCAGGATTCGGGGCCAGTCCGGAATTAAGATACAGATGACCTGTCAGGATTCCTGGCGCGTCCGATAAAGGTACGGGTTACCTGTCAAATTCAGGGTGTGTCCGATTAAAGGTACAGGTCACCGGTCAGAACGCGGGACCATGTACAAAGGCGGCGGCAATTCGGCAGTCACCATCTCTGAAGCTGATTCTCCTTCCAGCTGGGATAGAGTACGCCAGTTCATGATGGGTCGCTCGTGGGGAGCGTTCCCCACGACGACGGGGAGGAAGAGCACGATGCAGTCGAGCTTGGCGCAGGCGATTCGGCAGGCGCGCGTCGCAATTGGATTGACACAAGAGGCGTTGGGGCGGCGCTTGCGGCTCAACGCTCGTGCGATCTCCCGCTGGGAGATCGACCGCAGCGTCCCCAAGGGCCGTCGCCGTGCGGCGCTCGTGGCGACCATCAGCGAGGTGAACCGGGAGGCTGGAGCCGCACTTGCCAATGCCTTTGCCGACGCCGCGCGACTGCGAGGTCGCCCCGTCGTGGTCTCGGCGCCGCAGCCACCGACGTCGCCCCCACCGCTCGACGTCAAGCTCGCCTTCGAACTCGCGCTGTTTGCCCTCGCCGAAGAACTCGACGTCCCTCCCGGTCGTCTCCGCAACGGCCTCGTGCGCTGGCAAAAGCGCTGTCGCGAAGCCAACGTCAGCTGGGAGACGGCTCAGCAACAGATCGAGAGTTGGGGTGAGACGCCGACCACCTCACCGAAGTAAGAGTCTCGCGCCGCGCTCGGTCGCGCTCGCGCCGACATTCAGATCGGGATCTTTTTTTGATGGTCACGGGTGCCGACGCGTCGCGGCATAGCCTTCGGCGTCCGATTGCGAAATCGTTGCCCTGAGTTGTTCGACGCTCTGGAGCTCGCGAACGAAGTCGAGCTTTTATGCCCAACTGATGAATGTTGGCGGCGGTAGCGCCGCTGGGAGCCGAATGTCGTCGAAGTGGACTAGGACGGCTCGGACGCAGCCATCTTCGTGGAGCGCGCTGCGGTTTCGGCGGCATCGCTCCAAACGCTGTCGGCGCTGACTCCCATGCTGACGATCAACTCGTCCGCGCAACGCAGGCGGCGGCTGATTTCACGGGAGATATTGAGAATGAGCAGCGCGTAGGCCTCGATATCGCTGCTGTAGAGCTTGGCCAGCTCCGCCAACTCCAAGACGTGTACCTTTGCCGCGCCCCGTGCGCGAGCGCTCGCCGAGCGCGGCTGAATGTCGATCAGCGACATTTCTCCCAAGCAATCGCCCGGGCTGAGGATGGCGAGTTGCTGCTCGGCTCCTGCTTTGCTGTGCTTGAAAATCTCGATCTCACCAGTGCGGACCACGAACATGCTGCGCGCTGGATCGCCCTCACGCAGCAACAGCTCTCCAGTGGCCAGCTCGACCGTTCGCACCGAGCTCGCGATCAGTTCGATGATCCGCTCGGGCAATCCAGCAAAAATTGGAGTGCGCGCCAAGAATTCGCGATCGAGATCCGACCTTGGACGGGACATCGACAGGGAGTCTACGCCCAGTGCTGGTGACTCGCAAACCGGACATCGCTGGGATGGAGCGCGTCCCAAACGGGCTGCAGTACTGGAGAAAGGCCGAAAAGTGAGGCTATTCTCAATATGGGCACTACATCCAGCGTTACCGTTAGCGCTTAGCCCGAACGGCTGGGACGAGGTGAGCCTAACCGGCAATGTGAGCCTCGCTGAACAATGCGCGGTTGCTTGAGGCCAAGTTCACCGATGCTGACCTCGCCGTGCAAACTTGGACCGCGCGAATATTCGCCGTTCCGTTCTCGACTCGGTCAAGAATCACGATCAAGTCGTTGGTGCTCCGCTGTTCATCGAATAGGTTACTTGGCAACCGGAGTGACTTCACGAGTTGCCTGTCTGCTGATGGCGTATGTGCGGGGGGCAGGCGCTCAGGGTTTCGCGAGTACGAGCTGGTTCGGTCCGCGTTCGACGATGCGGACGCAGCAACGATGAGTATTATTTTGGCGGATACGCCGACCGTGTCGAGATCGGCCACCGGCATGACGGCGCTGAACATGAAATCCGAGTACGTCGAAACCGCGAGAGCGGTACCTGCGCCGTTGGGACTGGGGCGGCGTGGGCAGGGGGTCGCGACTGTCGTCGGGCTCAGACTTGCAATCGAAACATCTCGGGCCACGCAACGACTCGACGCTGAGCATGATCCGTTGGGACATGCTTGTAGCGCCGAGCGCCCTCTGCGAAGCGATCGGGATAAGCTGCGGAGAGGGAGGGATTCGAACCCTTCGAACGGCGTTGGCAATAACCTTAGGCGGCACGCGACCTTGCACGCCAACGCGCTGAATTAGAACCGGAAAACGGTGCGGATCGCTCTCTCCGCTGGTGCCCGTGAGTCGACGTGAGGCGAGTGGAGTTGGGCGGGGTTTGGGCAGCGGGTGGGCAGCGATGTCGCGTTCACACGCCACCCAATGTGGCGGCCTACCGTGCCCAATCGGCTGGCCAAGGGGGACCTGCCCGCAAGAATTGCCACGTCCGAACGAGCAAAACCGGACGAAGCGAGATAAGATAGCCGGTATGCAGGCGCTGAAAGCCCACGTCCGGAACGGCCATTTCGTGATCGACGAGCGCACTGATCTACCCGAGGGCACCGAGGTGGAGTTGCAGCTGGTCAAGGTCGCAGATGCCTTCGCTGACATGGCTCCGGAGGACCGCGACGAGCTTGAGGAAGCCATCGAGGAGGGCTTCCGAGACTTTGAAAACGGCGACCACATCGGCGCCCGAGAATTCCTGGCACAGCTGCGAGCCAAGAACGCTTGAAGGTAGACCTATCGAAGCGGGCGCAGCGAGCCGTCACGCGAATCGACGCACGCTGGCGAAAGCGTGCTGATCACCCCGAGCTCTTCTTCGAGGAGATGTTGGCAGTCGTCGAGCACCTGGAGACGGTCGGCAATCCCGGCACGCCCTGTCCGACGAATAGGCGACCGCACCTCAAGCGCATCTTGCTCGAAAAGACTAAATGCCATTTGTACTTCGTCAGCGACGAGCGCAAACAGCGGATCGACGTGCTGCACGTTTGGGATGGGCGACGGGAACGGTTGCCGGCTCTTTGAGGTGCGGGATAACGCATCCAAAGCACGCGGGGTTGACCTTACTACGCTCGTCTCTCAACTCCGGATGGCAATGAACAATCGCAACCGGCCGTCCGAGCGGCGCGAGGTCGAGCCGATCAGTGCCGACGACGTGCGCCCTCGATGGTATTCGCTGTCACGATTTCCGTACTCGATCGCCCATGCCGTTGCCGATGACGGACATAGCGGCCGTGGCGCACCCCAGGCGCAGGCCCGGGTCCTGGTTGCGGCCCGGCTGACGGAGCGGAAGAAATCGTCGAAGCTTGCCTTCAGGCCCGCGAGCGGGGCCGCCGCGGTGAGTGCGGTGTCGCGAAATACTTGGTTGCGCGTCTCAGGCCCACATTGACGATGCTGCCCAGCGCGATCAGCTTCTTGAGCGGAAGGCTGAGCTGTCTCGTGCTGAGGCCCAGGCGCTCGCCGATGACCTCCACGCCCATTCCTGGGTGCGACTTGACGAACGCGAGGACCAGCTCGGCAGCCCCTGCGACGTCGCTCGCGCTGCGGCGCTCCACGACGAGAGCGCGTTTACCTGCCGCCGTCGCGGCGTGCGAGCTCTTCTTTGGCTCGCGGCTCGGACTCGCTGCGTTGGGTTTCGCTTGCGGAGCCGTCGCCTGAGTGGCGGACCGTGCGGGAGGCTGTTGGATCTCGATGCCGAAGACATCCGAGAGCGCGCTGTTCGGCAGCACGCGACGAGAGTGTTTGCCTTCAGCCTTCACCTCGGGGATCGCTAATGCCGCGCGCTCCGCGACCAACTCGCTCGGATCGACGCCGCGTAGCGTGAACAGCAGCTCGGGGCGCGCGTCGAGTCGGGCTCCCACGCCGTACAGCACTGCTGCCAGGTGCTTGCACAGGCCGGCCCAGTCTGGGCAGGAGCACGACATGCGGATCTCGGAGGCGGCCGGAAACAGCCCAGTGTCGACGTTCGTTACCGCTCGCATCACGCTCTCCGAGAGCTTGCCGCGTAGCAATTCGACCAAGCTGTCGATGTTGAGCGGTCGGCGCTAGCGGTGGCGGCGGAACCGTGGGCAGCAGCGGGACCGTGGGCAGCAGCGGTGGCAGTGGCGGCGAGACGGGCGTCGGGATTGTGGGCAGCGGCGGGACGGCGGGCA
>Ga0164241_10004024_pt1 | contig 14465 bp, 16 predicted proteins | sample OricomyardsoilBY_FD_108780 | JGI IMG/M metagenome (GOLD analysis project Ga0164241, IMG submission 108780) | Backyard soil microbial communities from Emeryville, California, USA - Original compost - Back yard soil (BY) | ecosystem: Environmental > Terrestrial > Soil > Unclassified | place: USA...
CACAACGGTGGCCAGCTTGACGTCCGACGGTTGGGAAAAAGTCGTGGCCGCCGCGCCCGGCCACGTTGAGGCCGTTCGCGAATTTGTCTTCGATCCACTGGTACCCGGCGATCTCGACGCGCTCAGCGCCGCGCTCGGCCGCATCCTGAACACCCTTGACCCCGGTCACCGGCTGCTCCAGCCGCCCGAGACCCCAACTTTCGAATGATGCCCACCGGATACGGCGCTGATTAGGCTTGCCGCAATGAACCACTCGGCCCTGACCCCGGTCTTCACCGCACTTCGGATCTCCCTCCACGTGCTGTTCGTCGGGCTGACTGTGTTCGTGATCGCACGCGCCGTGTTGATCAGCACCGAATCGCGGATGTTTGACCGCACCTCGTTCTGGGTCATCGCCATCGGCACCCTCATTCTCGTCGTGTACGCAGCGGCCGCATGGCTTCCGCGATCGCGGCAACGCCGCTCGTGGACGACGTGGCTGGTGGTCCTGGTCGTGCTCTGCCTGGTGCAAATGGTGTTGACGGCCGATGCCGCCTACCTGGTGTTCCCGCTGTTCTTCCTGGCCTTGCACCTCATCACACGCCCATGGAGCGTCATCGTCGTCGCCGCGCTCACCGCATGCTCGATCATTGCGCTGGCCTGGCACACCGAATGGTCCATCGGCGTCATCGTCGGCCCAGTGATCGGAGCAGGCGTCGCCGTGGCCATCGGGCTGGGGTATCAAGCCCTCTTCCACGAAGCGCACGACCGCGAAGCGCTGATCCACGACCTGGTCGAAACTCGCCAACAATTGGCCGCAACCGAGCGAGAGGCGGGGATGCTCGCCGAACGCGCTCGACTTGCCCGCGAGATTCACGACACGGTCGCGCAGGGCCTTGCCAGCATTCAGCTGCTCCTGCACGCGGTCGAACGAGCCGACGAGAACCACCCGGCGATCGATCAGGTGAAACTCGCTCGCGAGACTGCTGCCACCAACCTCGCAGAGACGCGCCGGTTCATCCGTGAGCTGACTCCCCCGGCGCTCGAAGAACAATCGCTGGAGGGCGCACTGCGCAGACTGGCGGAGCACACGACGCAGACCACCCGGATCCCGGTGCACGTGACGATCAGCGGCGACCCGCTGCCTGTGCCGATGCAGGTCGAGACCGCGCTGCTGCGCATCGCCCAAGGGTCGTTGGCCAACGTGGCCCAGCACGCGCACGCGACGCAGGCGGAGGTGACGTTGAGCTACATGGACGATTCGGTCAGTCTTGACATCGTCGACGACGGCCGTGGTTTCGACACGGCCACGACGGCGTCGGCCACGCCGGGAACTCACGCATCGTTCGGCTTCGCGGCGATCAGGCAACGCGCCGCGCAACTCGGCGGGCGTGCATCCGTCGAATCGCGGATGGGCCGCGGCACTGCCGTGGCCGTTTCGATTCCTGTTACGCCATCCGACGGGCACCGAGCATGATCACGCTGCTGTTGGCCGATGACCACCCGGTGGTGCGCGCAGGGCTGCGCGCCCTGTTCATGACCGAAAGCGATCTTGAGGTGATCGGCGAAGCGGCGACCGCACGCGATGCCGTCGCCCTGGCCGCATCATCCCGGCCGGACGTGGTTCTGATGGACTTGCAGTTCGGCAGCGACGGTCACGGTGTGCTTCACGGCGCAGAGGCCACCCGCCTCATCCGCGCACTGCCGGACCCGCCCCACGTGCTGGTGTTGACCAATTACGACACTGACACGGACATTCTCGGCGCCGTCGAGGCCGGTGCCAGCGGCTACTTGCTCAAGGATGCGCCGCCGCAGGAACTGATCGTTGCCGTTCGGGCGGCGGCCTCGGGCGAGAGCGCGGTTGCCCCGTCGGTCGCCACGCGGTTGATTGCGCGTGAACGCTCGCCGCAGATGCAATTGAGCCGTCGTGAGCGCGAGGTGCTTGCGTTGGTAGCCGATGGGCGATCGAACCGCGACATCGGTGACGAACTCTTCCTGTCGGAAGCGACGGTGAAATCACATCTCGTGCACATCTTCGCGAAGCTGCAGGTGACGTCGCGGACGTCGGCGGTGGCGAAGGCTCGCGAGCTCGGCGTCATCAGGGCGTGACACTCGCGCACGCCCGGCGTACCCTGATCATATGAGTGACTCTGGTGGAGCACGGGACCTCGACGACGACTTTGACGACGAGTTCGAAGCCGCGCAAGACGGCGATTACGAACCCGACATCGATGCGTTCGACGAAGACGATCGTCCGATCGATGACGACGACGACATCGTCGAATTTCCCGATGATGAACGCACCGTCATCCTCGATGACGACCTCGACGATGACGACCTCTAAGCGGCTATGACGCGCTGACCCCCACGCGGTCGAGCGCGTCGCTCAACAGGCCGATAAGCGCGTCGAGCTGTACGGAGTCTGCCGACCCCGGCTCGACGTCTGAACCGTCCAACGCGCGCGCCGCAAGCCCCTGCTTCGCATCGATGAGTTCGGCGATCTTCGAATCGATCGTCTGCGCCGCGATGATCCGCCATGCAGTGACCGGCTCTTCTTGACCGATACGGTGCACACGGTCGATCGCCTGCGTCTGCTCTGCGGCAGTCCAACTCAGCTCGGCGAGCACGACGTTCGACGCGGCTTGCAGGTTCAACCCGACGCCGGCGGCCGTCAGCGAGCACACCGCGACAGCCACGTTCGGGTCGTTGTTGAACGCGTCGATCTCCTTTTGCCTGGCCAGTGCAGACTGATCCCCACGAATCGAAATCGAGCGCAGGTCAAGCGCGGCGAACGCGTCTTCTGCGGCATCCATCACGTCGATGTGCTTCGCGAAGAAGACGACCTTGCCCACCGACCGCGCCAACTGAGCCGCATAATCGGATGCGAGGCCCGCCTTCGCCTGCCCGATTTTGCGCACCATGGTGAACACGTTCTCGCCGGTTTTCGCACCCTTGGATTCTTCCAACTCGGCGTGCGCAACCATGCGGATGAGGTGCTCGCGATGGGCGTCAGCATCGCCGTCGAATGAATCGGCGACCCCGGCGGCAAAGGCGCGACGATAACGCGCCACCAACCGCGCAGCCAGCTCACGCTCGGCTTCGCGAATCGATCGGCCCAGTTCATCGTCCAGCTCGACCGGCAGGTCGACAACGCGGCGCGAGGGCAAATCGGCTGCAACGTCGATCTTGCGACGACGCACAATGCCCATGTCGATCACGGCGCGCCGTGCCTCGGGGTAGAACGCCGAATCAGCCGGTGTCAGCTCGGTTTCCTCAAGCTTCTCCATCAGCGGGGCCGTCGGCTTTGCGCCATCGATCCAGCCGAGGAACTGCCAAATCGCGCGGAAATCGTCGATGTCGTTGATCAGCGGTGTTCCCGTCAGCGCCATCAACAGCGGATTTCCCGCCGGGGCACTGTGTCGGATGGCGTCGGCCAACCCCAGCACATACTTCGACCGTTGCGAGTGCAGATTCTTGATGAAATGCGCTTCGTCGACGACCATGCCCTTGAAGCCGAGCCTGCTCAGCCAGGACAGGTGGCGGTCAAGCACCTCATAGTTGACGATCACCACGTCGGCGAACGCGTCGAGACCCTGGCCGTCGCCGTGGATGACGGTCGCACGACGCTGAGGGGTCCACAGTTCAACCTCACGCGCCCAGTTCATCTTCACAACGTTGGGCACGACCGCCAACAGCGGGTATGCGCCAGCGACCGATGCCGCGAGCACGGACTGAGCAGTCTTGCCCAGGCCCGGTTCGTCTGCAAGCAAAAAACTGCGATGCCCCAACCGCACGCTCTCGACCATCCTGGCCTGGTGCTTCATCAGTTCCATGCCGCGCGGGGAATATCTATCGATCGCCGGCGCCGGCGGCAGTTCCATGCTCGCCGCTTGGCCGCCCGACCCGGTCTCAAACGACTTGAACAGTGGCCCAAGCAGCTCCCATGAGTCCAGTCGTCGGCGACGGGATGGCGCCTGAAGCTCAGCACGCGAGAAGTCAGGCGGAAGGAACGGATTGGACAGAACCCGCGCACGCACCGACTGCGGCACGACCTGACGTTCGGCCAGTTCCGGCGGAACCACGATCTCCTGTTTGACCTTCGGGGCCTCTGTTGTGATGATCAGGTCGTCCGGACTCAACTCGGTTCCGGATTCGACCAACCAGTCGCGCCGCATCTTTTGCGCCATCGACGACGGGGCGGATGACGACTCCAGCAACGCGATCAGCGACGTGTCGCGGGCGGCCGTCTTGGCCAGGATGGTGGCGATCCCGTCCAAGCGTTTGAGTTGCTCAGCGCGTGCAGCATCGGTGAGGGCAGTGTCGGCTTTGGCGCGTGCCCTCTCCTCGCGCATCAAAAGCGCAATGACCTGGAACTTCGTGCGATTGGTGGGGCCAAGCTTCTTGCCGTCGGCCGCTTTGGCCTCGACTTCGCGCACTTTGCGCGCGAGTACGGGGATCAAGCCGTCATTGTTGGCATGACGAGAGCGGCCGGATGTTCGGCGCTGGGTCTGCGTATTGCGATCGCCGGAGCGAGGCATGTTCCTCCTGTGAGAGCGGGCGAACGCTTGACGCATCCGCACGGCACCGGCCCGGGTCAACCGCCGCACGAATGGAAGCCACGAGCACCGCCTGCATACAGCAGGTCAGCGCCCCGTGCGAGGTTCGAGGCAGTCGAGCCAGAATATCGGGATCCGGCGTGATGAACACAGTTTACGCGAGTGAAGCCTCTGAGTGTTACTCCGCCTCGCCGAGATAGTCACGCAACGCAACAGCTTGGTTCGCTTCGGTGTCGTGGGCCGAATACAACAGGCACACGCGCTCGTGCTCTTCGCCCCATTTTCGCAGCACATCGACCTCGGGGTTCTCGTCGAGTTCGGCGTGATAGCGCTGTACGAACTCGTCGAATTTCGACCGATCATGACCGAACCAGGTGCGCAACGCGGTCGACGGTGCCACATCTTTGAGCCACTCATCCAATTGTGCTCGTTCTTTACTCAGCCCGCGAGGCCACAATCGGTCGACGAGCACACGATAACCGTCGGTCTCGGCCGGGTCTTCGTACACGCGTTTCACTTCGAATCTCACGCTTCCACTCTCCCACCGAGCCGATGTCAGCGGTAGACCCCGCGTGAGTCACGCGCGGGTCGAAGTGGGTACTTTGATCGCAACGCCAACGACGATGAAGAACGCAGCCGCCAGAATGTGCAGCAGTCTCAGCGACAGGGCGTCAAACATGATGAGCCATACGGGATTCCAGATGACGACGATCGGGATCAGTCCGATAAACCACCAGAACTGTTTTGCCTGCGCGCTGAAAACGCAAATGATCAACGCCAGGATGGCGACGGCGTACTGCACACCGAGGTACCAGGTGTTGCCAACCAGTGCGAGGCCAGCGAGAAGAATGATGGCGCCCAGGAGGCCGGGCGCCAAGGCCGTACGGGTGAATGTGGGCTCAGCGGCTGGTCGTGGCATGGTGAGATCGATTCTACGGTCTGACCGGCGGCTGCGCGGCGCGGGCGGCGACGATTCGATCCCTGGTGGGGATGGAGGGCACCGCGCCGGGTCGCTGAACCGCGAGGCCGGCAGCGGCACTGGCAAAAGCCGCCGCGGTGATGAGATCGGCTCCCTGGTCGAGTTCGGCGACCAGAGCACCGCAAAACGTGTCGCCTGCGCCTGTCGTGTCAACCGTTCGCACGTGAGCCGCAGGAACGTGAGCCGCGGGCACGTCGCCCATCTCACGCGTCAGGACGACGGAGCCGTTGCCGCCCAGCGTGACGACAACCGATGGAACCACGCGCAACAGAATCGACACGATGTCACCGGCGTTGTCGATCGAAATCGTTCGCGGAAGGGACAATTCTGGGGCGACCTGCGCGGCAAGCAGCAGCGCCTCGTGCTCGTTGACGATCAGGATGTCGACGTTGTCGGTCAGGTCAGGCGGCAGCATACGGATGGGGGCGGCGTTCAACACGACGACCGCACCCTGCGCGCGCGCGTGCGCGGCGGCATCCGTCACCGTCTGAAGCGGCGTCTCTAATTGCATCAGCAGAAAATCGGCGCCACCGATCGCGGCACCCTCGGCATCCGTCAAATTCGTCAGCAGCGCGTTAGCCCCCTGGCTCACCACGATGCTGTTCTCACCGTGGTCATCCACGGTGATCAGCGCCGTTCCTGTCGCCCCGTCGGTGCGTCGCAGCAACGTGTCAACGCCGGCCTGCTCGAGTGCCGTCGCCAACCGGTCGCCGTGTTCGTCGGTGCCGAGCGCCGCGATGAATCGCGTCGTGGCGCCCGCGCGAACAGCAGCGATCGCTTGGTTGTTGCCCTTACCGCCCGGATGCTCCGCAGCATCCAACGCAAGCACGGTCTCGCCGCCGCCGGGGATCCGTTCGACCCGATACACAAGATCGAGATTGGCACTTCCTAAGACGACAACGGTCACTCCAGTACGCTAGCAGCGCCCCTTCCGAAGCAAGAACGCGTGCGGTGAACCGTTTCGGTCGGCGCGAACGGTGAGCACGGATTGCGTTGCCAGTGCGGAGAAGTCGTCGTGCGTCAGGCTCGACATACTCACCCGCCTCAGTTCTGCATCCGCGGCAATGCCGCGCACGGCGAACGCCACATCGGGCATTCCATCCGAGTGATCTTGCGTGTCTCGGAAGGCGATCGGTGCATCTCCGCTGTCATCCAACGGCATGATGCTCAATATGGCTGTAACAGCCGCCTCCATGGTCGCGTCGCCCACATCGATAACGGTCGACATCGACGAAGTCGCGGAGAATTCACTGCCAGCTAGGGTAAGCCAGTCTCCGGGTTTCATGGAGTCAATCGTTGTCAAGAGGGCACCTGACAATAGAGGGTCAATGTTCTTCAGCAAAGTCGGGCCTTTCCTGGATACTGAACGTTACTCAACCCCTGCGGTGAGCATAGACCAGCGCGTCAGACCGAACCACCCCCCGAACTGGCCACGATTACACGAGGCGGGGAACGTCGCCAACTACGGCCCTCAGCTCGTGGTGCGGAGGTGTTCGTCGAGGGTTCGAAAGATGGTGTCTGACCCGCCCTCCCACACCGGCACGGGGTCCGACTGCCAGCGTCGAAGACGTGCTCGGCGAGCCGGATGAAACCCGCAGCATCGTCAAGGATCACAAACGGGTTGAGGGTCAACCCACCGCGCGGAATAGCTCCAGTCGCACGAGTGATGCGTTCAGAATTCATGCGGCCCACTGTCGGTGTCGCCACCGACACTGCGACCGGCTCGCCGACGCTCACTCAATACCCCGCCTCCGTATTTCGGGAAGGTCTATTGTGAGACGGTGATTGAGGATATTAAAAAGAGAGCCTTGCACCGAGCGCGCATTCTCGAGGGGCAGCTTCGCGGCGTCGAAAAGATGATCGAGAACGAGGACTACTGCGTTGACATCATCACGCAGTCGCTGGCCATCCAGAAGTCGCTCGGGTCGCTGAACAAGCTCCTGGTCGAAAACCATTTGAAAACGCACGTCACCGCGATGTTCGACGCAGGAGGCAGCGAGCGCGACGACGCTATCGCTGAGCTGCTGAAAGTATTCGAGCTGTCGAACAACCGCGGATGACCGTGGGGCTTACGCCATGACGCAGATCCTTGCCGAGCGCGGTGACATCACGACGCAGAACGTCGACGCCATCGTCAACGCTGCCAATAGTTCACTCCTCGGCGGTGGCGGTGTGGACGGCGCCATCCATCGTGCGGGTGGCCCATCGATCCTTGACGCGTGCAAACGGCTGCGCGCAACCGAGTATCCGGACGGCTTACCAACCGGGCAGGCCGTGGCGACGACGGCGGGCCGGCTTCCTGCACGCTTTGTGATTCACACGGTCGGGCCGGTGTATTCGGCCGACGAAGACCGATCGGCGTTACTGGCCGGCGCCTACCGGCAGTCGATGCGCGTGGCCACAGGGATAGACGTGCACACCATGGCATTTCCGGCCATTTCAGCCGGTGTGTACGGGTGGCCGATGCAGGATGCCGCACGCATCGCCGTGGCGAGTGCGCGCGCGGCCGTCGCGTCCGATGCGGCGTCGGTTCAGCTGGTGCGCTTCGTGCTGTTCTCGGATGCTGCGCTGTACGCTTTCGAGGCTGCCCTGAGCCGTTCTACCGACGACGGTGCCGCGTAAGGTGCTCTGGCGGCAGCGGAATCGAACTGCTCATCGGCGCATGACTGCGCACGGTCTCCAGCGCCGGACGAAGCTCAGCCAGCCAGGCATCGTATCCGGCGTCGAGCAAGTGGAGATCGTCCTCACACAGCTCGGGGTTCAGTGAGCCGTCCGCCAGGGCGAACGCGGGCCAGAGGTCGAGGTATTGGGCGCGCACCGTGGGTGCGAATTGCCACAGATGCCGGTTGATGTCTTTGATCACGTCGGCGTATTCACGCTCGCGCGGAAGCACCGACTGCACGAGCAGGTAAGCCTCCGGCAGATCGCGCCGCAACTGCACGAGCGCTGTCTCGATGTTGCGCACAATGTACTCCGCCGACCGCCGCCATGCGAGATCGTTCGTGCCGATCAGCAGCACGATGGTCGACGGTGCTTCTTCGACCACCTGCGGCAATCGCGCGATCACGTCGTCGGTCGTGTCACCGCTGACGCCGAAATTGCGCACCGTCTCCCCCGGGAACCACTCGTCCCAGTGTCCGAGGGCTGTCAGGCTGTCGCCCACGAAGGTGATCACACCAGCTTCAGCCATCCTGTACAGCCTCCCGTTCGATCCCCTCGTCCATTTTCACGCGGATGGAACGAGCGCACCACCCTCTGCGTCACGCTCGGAGCTGCCCTACAGCATGCTCTTGGTGTGCCAGACCGTTTTCGTCTCGGTGAACGCGAGGATCCGGCCGAGAGATTCTGTTGCCGCATCCTCACCCTGCTCGGGCGGCAGCACGCGCTTGAGCGTCTCGGCGGCTTGAATCTGCAGGTCGACCCACTCCAGCTCTCCAGCACCGGCGAGATCAAGTGCGTTGACATCGGAGTGCGACGCCAGCCACGGTGCGATCTCGGCGGGCGAGCCGGTCAGAACGTTGACGACTCCGCTGGGAACATCGCTGGTGGCCAGCACTTCTGCCAGGCTGATCGCGGCCAACGGATGCTCCTGGCTGGCGACCACCACAACGGCGTTTCCTGCGACCAGTGCCGGAGCGATGACACTGACAATCCCCAGCAACGACGGGGACTGGGGAGCGATGATGGCCACAACACCGGTCGGCTCAGGAACCGACAGGTTGAAGAACGGGCCGGAGACGGGGTTGCCGTTGCCGGCGACCTGCACGTATTTGTCCGCCCAACCCGCATACCAGACCCAGCGATCGATCGCGTCATCGACCTGTCCGGCCGCGGCGCGCGCCGACACGCCCTCTGACTGCACGATCTCCTCGATGAACTGTGCGCGCCGGCCCTCCAGGAGCTCCGCAATGCGGTACAGCACCTGCCCGCGGTTGTAGGCGGTGGCTCCCGCCCAACCGGACACCGCCGCTCTGGCCGAACGCACGGCGTCGCGTGCGTCCTTCCTCGATGCCTTTGCTGCGTTCGCGAGGAAGTCACCCGAACGAGTGCGCACTTCGTACGTGCGCCCCGACTCGCTGCGCGGGAACTTTCCACCGATGTACAGTTTGTACGTCTTCGGCACAGCCAGTCGCGTCATTTCGCCGTCACCTTCTTCGATTTCCGCGTTTCCACGGCGGCAGGGGTCGCGGTCCGCGAAGCGGGAGCAAGATATGCGGCAAGACCATGCCGTCCGCCTTCGCGCCCGTATCCGGACTCCTTGTACCCGCCGAACGGGCTGGCCGGGTCGAACCGATTGAACGTGTTCGCCCAGATAACGCCGGCGCGCAGCTGGTCGGCGACGGCCAGAATGCGGCTGCCCTTGTCACTCCAAATTCCGGCAGACAAACCGTATGGCGTGTTGTTCGCCTTCGTGATGGCCTCGGCCGGGGTACGGAAGGTCAACACGGACAAAACCGGACCGAAGATCTCTTCCCGCGCGATACGGCTCGAGGTTGAAACATTGGTGAAGATGGTCGGTGCGAACCAGAACCCCTTGTCTGGGATGACACACTCCGGGCTCCAGCGTTCTGCCCCTTCGCTCTCACCGATCTCGGAGAGCTCGCGGATGCGCTGCAGTTGCTCGGCGGAGTTGATCGCGCCGATGTCGGTGTTCTTGTCGAGCGGGTCGCCGAGCCGCAGCGTTTGCAACCGTGTCTTCAACCGGTCGATGAACTCGTCGTGCACGTTCTCTTGCACCAAAAGTCGACTACCGGCGCAACACACATGACCCTGGTTGAAGAAGATTCCGTTGACAACACCCTCGATCGCCTGATCGATCGGTGCGTCGTCAAACACAATGTTTGCCGCCTTGCCGCCGAGCTCGAGCGTGACCTTCTTCTGTGTTCCTGCCACCGAGCGAGCGATCTCGCGGCCGACGGCTGTGGACCCGGTGAAGGCAACCTTGTCGACGCCGGCGTGGTTCACCAGCGAACGTCCGGTCTCCCCCGCTCCGGTGATGATGTTGACCACGCCGGCAGGCAGCTCGGCCTGCTGCAGAATCTCCGCGAAGATCAGCGCGGTCAGCGACGTGGTTTCTGCCGGCTTCAACACAACGGTGTTACCCGCGGAAAGTGCGGGCGCGATCTTCCACGCCAACATCAGAAGAGGGAAATTCCACGGGATCACCTGCGCGGCAACGCCGAGTGCGCGCGGCGAGGCACCGAGCCCTGCGTGATCGAGCTTGTCGGCCCAGCCCGCGTAATAGAAGAACCATGCCGCCACCAAGGGAACGTCGACATCGCGGCTCTCCTTGATCGGCTTGCCGTTGTCCAGGCTCTCAGCCACGGCCAGTTCACGGCTGCGCTCTTGTACGAGCCGCGCGATCCTGAAGAGATATTTCCCGCGGTCGCGCCCAGACATCCGTGACCACACGCGGTCGTATGCGCGTCGTGCCGCCTGGACAGCGCGATCGACATCCGCCTCAGTGGCCGTCGAGATCGTCGCGATCTTCTCTTCGTTCGCCGGGGAGATCGTCGCGAACGGGGCACCGTTGCCATCAACGAACTCGCCGTCGATAAAGAGACCGTACTGGTCGCGCAGATTGAGTATCGCCCGCGACTCTGGCGCGGGAGCGTAGTCGAGAAAACTGCTCATGGGTCAGTCCACCGTCACATAGTCGGGGCCGGAGTAGTGGCCGGAAATCGTCTTTTGTCTTTGCAGCAATACGTCGTTCAGCAGGCTGGATGCACCGAATCGGAACAGGTGCGGCGTCAGCCATTCCTCCCCCGCCGTCTCGGCAACGGTGACGAGGTATTTGATCGCATCCTTCGAGGTTCGGATGCCACCGGCGGGCTTCACGCCGATTCTCTCGCCGGTCAGTTTGTACCAGTCGCGGACGACCTCAAGCATGAGCAGCGTCACAGGCAACGTGGCGGCAGGCGACACCTTGCCGGTCGACGTCTTGATGAAATCGCCGCCGGCCAGGATCGCCAGCCACGATGCGCGTCGCACATTGTCGTACGTGTTCAGTTCACCGGTCTCGAGGATGACCTTCAGATGCGCTGACGTGCCGTCAGAGCGACGACACGCGTCTTTGACGGCAACAATCTGGTCATAGACCTCGCCGTAACGTCCCGAGAGAAACGCGCCACGATCGATGACCATGTCGATTTCGTCCGCACCTGCCGCCACGGCATCGGCCGTGTCAGCGAGTTTCACCGCGAGCGATGCCCGCCCACTCGGGAAAGCCGTTGCAACGGCGGCAACCGAGACCCGGCCCGTGGCGTCGGCATCGTGCGCGGCACCGAGCGCCTCAATCGCGGCGCCAACCATGTCGCCGTACACGCACACGGCCGCAACCCGCGGACAGTCGGGATCGCCGGCATCCGGAGTGATGGCCTTGGCAACCAGTGAGCGCACCTTTCCGGGTGTGTCTGCGCCCTCGAGAGTGGTCAGGTCGATCATCCCGATGACGGTGTCCAGCGCCCACGCCTTCGATGTCGTTTTGATCGAACGTGTGCCAAGCGCCGCGGCACGCTGCTCCAGACCAACCGCGTCGACTCCGGAAATTCCGTGCAAAAACCCGCGCAGGCTCGCGTCGGTGAGTTCACCGCCCACGATTTGCTTGGCAAGCGCCGGGCGGTCGGAGATGGCGATATCGAGTGTCATGGTGCGACCTCTCTTGTGCGTTCGGGGCGCGATACGGCTGTGTCGTGTTCGGTGTGATCGTTGGTCTGCTCGACGTCGAGCAGAAACGCAGCGGTCTTGTCATCGGTGACGAGCACGGTGCAGATTCCGCTGGTGACCAGTGCGCGTGCGACCGGATGCTTGCCGTCACCCGCGACGACCGCAATGGCGATATCAGCTCGCCGCAGGGCGTCGATACCTAAGCCAACGGTTCGCGAATCCAGCTCAGCGTCGACGGGTTCGCCGTCCTCACCGATGAAGCGCCCGACGACGTCACCAACCGCGCCCTTGGCCACCAGAGTGTCGACATCGCTCGGCGTCAGGTAGCCGCTCACGACCAGCGCAGAGTTCTCGCTGGCCACGCCGGCGCTGAACAGATAAGCGGATGCGCGCGCTGCTCGCTCGAGCACGCCGGCGACGGCGCGATCGCGTTCGATGCCGCGTTTGGTCTCAACGTGTTCGAGGATTGCCGGTATCGGAAGAACGTGAGCCGATCCGGCTGCCTTCTGAGCGATCGTCATGGCGGTTGCCGCCGCGGCGCTACCGCTGGGGGTCAGGCTGAGTCCGCCATTGATCTGCACGACGCCGACACCGCGTGCCCATCCGGCAGGCAGGCATGCCGCGACGTCGCTCATGGTGCGACCCCAGCTCACCCCGAGCGTCGGAGGTACGGGGCGCAGTGCCGTCAGAAAGTCCGCGGCTGCCTGGGCGACGCGGCGCTGCAATTCGGCATCGTCTGCCACGCCGGCAGAGGAGACGACGACCACGTCGCGCAGGCCGAATCGTTCCCGCAGCTCACGTTCGACGAGTACACGCCGTGCTCTCGGGTGGACGATCTCGATGCGCACAATACCCTGTGCGCGCGCTTGTGCGAGCAGACGCCCAACCTTCCAACGCGTGAGGTGCAGCGCTGTGCCGATCTCATCCTGTGTGAGGTTCTCGTCGTAGTACATCTCGGCGGCGCGCACGGAGAGTAGTTCGTCTGTGTCGCTTGGCGACATCGATCAGTCCTTTCCGTTCGCCCTCTTCTCAGGATAGGCAACCGATGACCGCCCGACAACATCCGTTGTACGCTTTGCTCATCTGAGCACCACCACCGAGAGTTCGGACGGATGGAGGGCTTATGCTGGCGTCGCAGTTGGCACGAATCACACGACCGCACGCGAATTCTGGAGACTGATCCATGGCCGTTGAACTTCCACGCCCCCGCACGATAGCGGCGGACTCGGTCCCTGCGTTGCGCTGGGGTATCGTCGGCACCGGTATTGCTGATCGTTTCGTTTCTGCGATGCACCTGCACACCACACAGCGGGCGGTGGCTGTCGCGGCGCGCGACCTCGACAAAACCAACGCGTTCGCGCGCACGCACGGCATCGGTCTCGTGTATCAGTCCCCGTCGGAATTGTTCGCCGATCCGGGCATCGACGCCGTCTACGTCTCAACACCGCATCCGCAGCACCACCGACTCACACTGGAGGCGATCGCTGCCGGCAAGCACGTCCTGGTCGAGAAGCCGATCGCAATGTCGGCAACCGAGGCGCAGGAGATCACTGATGCCGGGCGCCGTGCCGGTGTGCTTGTGATGGAAGCGATGTGGACCCGATACCTGCCGCAGTCGGACATCATGCGGCAACTGCTGGCCGACGGCGCTCTCGGCGAGATTCACCTCGTGCACGCGAACTTCGGGTTCGTCGCGGCGTACGATCCGGGCTCGCGGATGTGGAGCAAAGAACTGGGCGGTGGTGCACTGCTGGATGCGGGTGTATATCCCATCTCCTTCGCCTCGTCAGTGCTGGGAACTCCGACTTCGATCGCCGCCAGCGGCACCCTGGCCTCGACAGGGGTGGATGCGACGGCTGGACTCTTACTTGGGCACGGTAACGGAGCCGTGGCGTCGGTGTCCACATCGATGGTGACCTCGATGCCTGTGACAGCGACCATCATGGGTTCGCTGGGCAGACTGGATATCCGCAGCCCGTTCCTGGGCCCGTCAGGCGTTGTGCTTCATGCCGGCTCGTTCGGCGCCGAGGAGTCGACGAGCTGGAATGACGACCGATTTTCGGCGATCCATGAAGGGATGGCCGACGAGATCGTCGCCTTCGCTTCATACGTCGGCGAAAGCCACACTGAGTCGCCGATTCACCGACACGCTGAGCTCATCACGATCATGGCCACGATCGACGAAGCTCGTCGCCAGATCGGAGCGGCCTCGTGAATAACGACCACGTAGTGGAAGCGCACGTGCCCATCCAGCACACCGTGGTTTTCCGCCTGATCCACGAGTC
>Ga0164241_10004025_pt1 | contig 14464 bp, 11 predicted proteins | sample OricomyardsoilBY_FD_108780 | JGI IMG/M metagenome (GOLD analysis project Ga0164241, IMG submission 108780) | Backyard soil microbial communities from Emeryville, California, USA - Original compost - Back yard soil (BY) | ecosystem: Environmental > Terrestrial > Soil > Unclassified | place: USA...
CCTACCGCCCTTACGCTCGCCATACCGGCCCAGCACCGCAAGGCCGAAAAACAGGAAGCCCGAGAACAGCACCAGCCAGAAGGACGGCACCGCGCCGGCGACGATGAGGCCGGTGAACACGCGATGCATCGAAAGCGCGGTCAGAACGAAAACATCCAGGACCAACGTCTTCTTGATCCAGGCCGAATAGGTCAGCGAAAGCGCCAAATAGATGCAAAGCCATCCCGCCAGCAACGGAGACAGGAAGAAACCCATCCCCAGGCCGAGCGCGCCCAGGCTCAGCGAAAGCACCAGCCCCTTGACGATGGCAAGGCGCCCCGAAGCGAAGGGACGGCGATGCTTCAGCACATGCCGGCGGTCGGCGTTGAGATCGATCAGATCGTTGGCGATATAGCCCGACGACGCCACCAGGCAATAGGCGCAGAAAGCCAAATAGAGGCCGACCACGAATTGGGCGTCCAGGCGGTTGGCCGCATCGAACAGGGGAATGAAGATCAGGAGATTCTTGAACCAGCGGCTGGGATGCAGCGCCTCGGCATAGCGGCCGGAAATCCAGTCGTCCGGACAAATCACATCCGCGGTCTGGCTGCTCCAGAGATGGTTCTTGAGCAGCCGGGGCGAAGGGGCAACGATGACCGAGCGGCGCGCGGTGCGCCAGACCGGCAGATCGGCATGCTCATGGCCGGCATAATCGAAATCGCCAGACCCGAAGCGGGCGCAAAGGGTTTTGGCGACGGCCTCGCCCGAAGGCTCGTCGCCGCCTTCAACCTCGACGACATCCGAAAACAGGCCCAAATGATTGGCAATGGCGCGCGCCACAGGCGACTTCGCGCGGGCGACCAGGCAGATATTGCGTCCTGAAGCAGCCTCGCGCCGCAGATAGGTCAGAAACGGTCCCCGATAGGCCAGACCGGACGGATCGAAAGCGGCACGCTCCACCACCCGGCTGCGGAATTCTTCCTTTCCCAGAAAAGCCCAGGCCAGAAGCGGAAAAATCATCCAGGGGCGGCGGCGCAGCAAGGCCAGCGCCAGCTCGCCCGTCGTTCCGGTCCGCAGCACCGCGCCTTCCAGCTTCACGCAAAGCGGAATGCTGGGATCGTCGCGCACATGCTCCAGGCGGCGGCCCAGCGCCCGCATGCCCAGTTCGCGAAGAGAAAGAGAGATGATCGTTGCCACGCTGTTTCGCCGACCGGTGCTGCGTTAGGGCGAGTCTAGCATCGGATGCGGTGCCGGCGCATCAGGCAAGGCTACCCGCTCCTTCATGATACGGCGCGCGCGGCGCGGTTGGGTCCCCGCGTCAATCGTTTGGCACAGTCCATCATGGGCTTCTCGATAAGCGTATAGGTGATCCCGGAGACCAGAAAGGTGATCGCCGTTACAATGACGATCGAGCAGAGAAACGCGACAATCGCCGTCCAACCGGAATCGTCGATATGGAAAAGTACAGGATGATCGGCCATCACAAATTTGATGACCGCGAAGTGCAGCAGATAGGCGCTGAAACTGACCTTTCCCAGGGCCGCGATCGGGGAGTTGATGAAAATGGATTTGCGCGCCTGGGACATCGCCAGGATAATTCCGAAGAATGCTGCCGACGCCGCCAGGAATTGGGGCAGCGCCGGCTTCAGCAGAAGGTGATGCGAAAATGGGAGGGGCGCGACCGCAACTGCCAGCAGAAATATCATGCTTCCCGATAACACAAGGCCGTTCCGCCGGCGCAAGATGCGAGACAGCGCCCAGTCCGGATTCGCTTCTACGCCGCGGATGGTGAAATAGGCCACCGCACCGAGCGCGAAAACCGGCAACTGATTGAAGAACCAGAAATAGAGAAAATTGCTGGTCGCGATCGCGCCATATCGGGCGGTCAGGGGCGCCGTTGCCAGGCTGCCGGCGATCATGCCGATCGCGAGCGCCACGATCAGGGCCACCATGGCGCGCCTGAAACTGGTGACCAGAGACAGAAAGACCGGAAACAGGAAATAGAATGTAAACTCGACACCTATGCTCCAACCGCCGGGCACCACCTGCCAGTCGCCTGTGGTGGTGGTGGTCACCGGATGCCAGGCATTGACGAAAGCCAGAGACGCCAGGAGCTGGCTTAGTCTGGCCAGGTCGCTTGGAAAGACAAACCAATAAAGCAGAGCGGCGAGGTAATACATTGGCGCGATCCGCAGGAAGCGGCGGATGAAGAAATCGCTCCCGCTCACCCGACCCATGCGGGCGCGTTCGTAATTCGACGACATCAGCAAGGTGATGCAGCTCGCCAGGAAAAAGAGCTGCACGCCGTGCCAGCCGAATGCGCCCAACTGATGCGCCCGCCAGGGCAGCTGCAGGATCGTGTAAGTTATGTGATTGATGATGACCATCAGCACGGCATAACCGCGCAGGCAATCGATATAGGCATATTCCGGTTTGCCGGAGATAGGGAAACGCCCCTCGGTCCGCGGAACGGCCGGGGCGGCTATCCGGCTATCCCTGACTGGAATGTCGACCATGGGCTTCAGATCCGGTCAGTGCATCGTTCCGGAACGCGGAACGATAGCGAAAGTGGGATCGCCCCGGGAATAGCGATAGGTCACCTTGTCGGTCCGCTCCCGGGCCAGGTCATAGGCCGCCTGGACGCGCGGCGCGTGCGTGATCGAAAGCGCGCCGCCGAGTGCGGCCTGCATGATGCGCCCGTAAAACTGCCATGTCTCGGCAATTTCCTTGTCGGGCTTCTGGTCCAACTCGCTGGCCTTGAACGCTTCGCCCCAGTTGCTGATCAGCCGTCCGTCCTTGGGGTCGGAGACCGCCACGATATAGGCGGCGCCGCCGCGCATCGGATCGAAACCCTGGTCGGCGCTGGTGAAAAGCCCGGCCAGAAAATTCGACATCCAGCTTACCATCCGGCCCGCATCGGCATAGCCCATGTCGTTGGTCCAGGTCAGCACCACCGCGAGAAAGCCCTGTTGCCAGGGCGCGGTGGCGTATTCAGGCCGATAAGAACCCGGCACCCAACCTTCCAAAGGCCCAGCGGCCTTCATCTTGCGCTCCTGGACGAATATCTGCGTCAGCTTGGCGAGATTGGCTTTGAGCTTGGCGTCGAAATAGCCGCGCATCGGATAGCTGGTCGGCAAAATGAAAGCGGCATTGGCCAAGGTCCGCAGCGACCAGGCCAGACCGCGCACCTGTTCCCAGGATGCGCCGTCCTTGCCCATGATGTAGCCCTGCGCCCCGCCGCGATAACCATCGTCATAAGACATCAGGACGAACGCCGCCTGCGCCGCCAGCTCGTCGCGGTAATATTGGGAGCCGGTCAAGAGATAGGGGTAATACGAAAGCGACGGCTGATGCGCGTCGTCCATGGTCCAGCCGTGATTTTCCTCCTGGAAGGGCTCCGGCAGCACACCTTCGGCCAAGGTGCCCTGCCCGCGCTGGTCCAGCCATGTTCGGGGATGCGCGTCGATGCTGAGCGGCAGCCCCGTCTTGCGGTCACGGATATGCCAGGGCACGGCGCCCGCAGCGTCGCCATTGGCCAGGACCAGCTTGCGGGTAGCTTCATTGCCTGTCAGCAGATCCACCACCGACCAGGTCGGCAAGGGGCCGATGTCCCAGCGTCCCCCGGTACTGGGCATGTACCGCGTGATGGTGGCCGCCGACATCGGCTTGCCGTCGAGCTTGCCGGCGGCGCCCTCCAGATCGTTTACGATATCGCGCGCAATGGGAAAGTTCGCGACATAACGCGGCACCGCCGCCGCCGCTTCCAAGGTCGCGAGATCCTGTGTAACGCGCACCGAATCCTTGCCATCGGTCCACAGCAAATGATGCCAGACGGCGAAGGTGTAATGGTGCACGCCCCGCGCCTGATAGACCGGAGCCCCGCCCAGCGTGATGTCAACGTCGTAATCGAGATTGTCGCTGCGGCGCAGACCCGTCCAATCATTGTGGAAGATCACATCGACGCGGGCAGGCCCACTGCGCGGCACGAAGACATCGAACAGAACCTGCAGATGCTCGTCGATATCGGCCATGTAACGGCGTTCTTGCGCCAACGGGCCATTCAGCCAAAAGCCGGGCACCGCGTTTTTCGCATTGCGCGCGATGGTCTGAAGATCGATATCGACCTTATGCGCGGCGCCTCCCGCGGCTTTGAGAGTCACGGAGACGCCGAGGGCCGGTACCGTCATATCGACGGGAAGTGCGAAGGCTGGCGCGGCGTCGGGCTTGCGCAAAATGGTCGCGTCCATATCTTCGCCGGACCGCAGCTTGGGCAATTCCACCGTCAGGATGGCGTGACGGACCGAGCCGTCGGGATTGAAGGCCTTGGGATCAACCTGAATAGGCGCCGGATGGCCGTCCAGCACGACCTGCAAGGGGTCGCCGGGCCGCACCGTGCCCGGCAGGAATATCTGCCCGAAACTCACAGTGCGCGCCGGCAGCGACGTGTCGGCGTGAACCGCGAAATGACCCACTTCACGCGCATCCGGTGCCGGCTCATTGGCGGCATAGGAGGCAGGAACGCTGCCCGCCAGCAGCAAAAGGATCGCGAACGGCGCCTGTTTCCAGGTCATGACTTTGCAGATCCTTCCAGGGTTACCAATTTCCCGGACAATCTCTCTGGCGTATGAAGGGCGCAATCGGGGACGTGAAGAGATGGTTAAGCCCGGGCTGCGACACGCAAAGTCTTAAGCATAGGCTGCGGCCGCGATAGACGTCGTAAAAGCATTTCTTCAGAATAGCTTAGCTAAATCTCGTTAACATCGCGTCACGGCTTTGTCACGATGAACGAAAAGGCGGCAGATCCGCCTTCCGGCTCTGTGTGCCGCGATGGATGTATGGGGGCGATTCGAAAAGGGCAAGACAAGTTGGCGCGCGTGCTTCTCATTTCCAGCACCTTTCCACCCGTCACCGGAGGGTCGGCGGTCGTGTATGAGAATATCTGCCGCTGCGCCGCCGGTGCGGTGGCGGGCCTGGGTGCGCGCCGGGATTACACCACCGCAGAACCGATGCCTTCCGTCGAAGCGCACGACGCGCACGCCAATTATCCGATGCACCGGATGGACCTCCTGCGTCCGGCGCAAATCCCTTCGGCGTCAGGCGTTCGCGGCCGGCTCAAGGATCTGGGTTTGATGGCAAAGCTTCTGGCGCGGACCCTGGCCATCGCGCGCCGCGAAGGCGCACAGGTGATCTGCCTGGGTGATCTGGTCTATGGCGGCTGGCTGGTTTTTCCGCTGCGCTATCTCTTCGGATACAAGGTTCTGCTTTACGTGCATGGCGAGGAAGTCACCACCCGCAGCGGCGGCAGTTTGTTCGACCGCTGGCGCGCCCGCTTTCTGGCACACGCCCATGGCGTCGTCGCGGTCAGCGGCTTCACCCGCGATGCGCTGATCCGGCTGATGAAAACCGATCCCGCCAAGATCGTGCTTATTCCCAATGGCGTCGATACCGCGAAGTTTTATCCCCGCCCCCAACAGACGGATATCGCGCAGCGCTACGGCGTGTCGGGCCGCCGTGTCATCTTGAGCGTCGGGCGCCTGGTGCCGCGCAAGGGCCAGGACCATCTGATCAAGGCGATGCCGGAAATTCTGCAAAACTGCCCTGACGTGCATCTTCTCATTGCGGGCGACGGTCCGCTGCGCGCCACACTGGAATCGCTGATTGCCCTGCACGGTGTGACAGCGCATGTCACGCTTCTGGGCGCGGTGAGCGATGCGGATCTGGCCGATCTTTACGCCCAGGCGGACATCTTCGCATTGCCGAACCGGGAAATGCCCGACGGCGATACCGAAGGTTTTGGACTGGTGTTCCTGGAGGCCAATGCCTGCGGCAAACCGGTTGTTTCCGGCCGCGCCGGCGGGGTGGTCGAGGCTGTGCGCGACGGGGTCAACGGCCTTCAGGTCCAAGGAGAGGATATCGGTGCTATCGCCAAGGCGGTCTCACGCCTCCTGAACGACGCTCCCCTTTACCGCAAGCTGGCCGATGGCGGCCTGGATGCGGCGCGCCGCAGCGACTGGAGAAGCCGCACCGCAGAATTCCTGGCTCTGTGCGATCGTCTCGTCGCGGTTAACGGGCGTCAACCATCCTAGAAAATATATCTGAAAAGGAGAAAATCCCTTGCCGTTTCGGAACACCGACCATGCCATTCGTTGACGTTCTATAGAGGGGATTTGTGTCTAATCGCCGGAAGCGTATTTCCGATTATCCGGCTGTTTTGACAGGAGTTTTTCTGGTCGGCGCTTTTGAAGGCCTTCGCACACGGGTCATCGGACTATTCTAAATCCTGCCCTGCCACATGGCAGGTTTCTTGCATCTGAAAGACTGATGGAACCGCATTGCCCCCTTCCTGTGCTTTTCACCCATTTCGGGGATCAATGGATCCGCGGAAGCGAGACACTTCTTCTGGATCTGCTGCGCTATCTCGACCGGTCCCGCATCCAGCCCATCGTCTGGTGCAACGGCGCCGAGATGGCCGAAGTCTGCCGCGAAAGCGGTTACATCACGCACAAGACCGACTTCGAATATTATCTGGATGCGGGTTCGCCGCCCTTCTCCTTTCGCAAATATTCCGCGCTTGTCCGTGAAGCCAAGGAGATTGCCCGGCGGTACGACGTCGCTGTCCTGCACGCCAACAGCGCGGCGCCGACCCAATGGCTGGTCCCGGCCGCGCGCTCGCTATGCCTGCCGGTGCTTACCCACATGCACATCGACTATCTCCGACGCAGCCGCTACGCGCTGCTGCTGCACCAGGCCGATCTTCTGGTCGGCGTCTCGGCCCAGGTCCTCGAAGGACCTATACAGGATGGCGTGCCGGAGAGCCGCACGCAGGTGATTTATAACGGCATCGATTTCAAGCGCCTGACGGCGAAACCCGCAACCAATCTTCGCGCGGCGCTGGGAATACCGGCGGATGTGCTGACGGTGGGCGCGGTCGGCTCGCTGATCCGGCGCAAGGGACACGACCTTCTGGTGCGCGCGATGGCCGTCATGGCGGGCGAGAAAGCACCGCATCTTCTGGTCGCCAGCGACGGCCCCGAACGCGAGCCTTTGAAAAAGCTTGCGGTCGAATTGGGCGTTTCAAACCGGGTTCATTTTCTGGGCTATCACGATCCGATCGTGGATCTATACGAAACCAGCGATGTGATCGCGCTCGCTTCGCGTGCGGACGCCTTCGGCCTGGTCCTGGCCGAAGCCGGTTATTGCCGCCGTCCGGTCGTGGCCACACGGGTAGGCGGGATCCCCGAAGTCATCGTTCATGAAAAGACCGGCCTGCTGGTGCCGCCGGACAATGTCGAGGAACTGGTGACGGCATTTTCGCGCCTGCAGGAGAATCCCGGCTGGCGGCGCGCGCTGGGAGAAGGCGGATACGCACGCGCCGTGAATATCTTCTCGGCGGAACGCATGGCGGCGGAATTTCACGACACCTATGAAAGGCTGGCGAAAACACCGCAGCAAACGCTCGGCTGGCCCAATCTGCGCAAAAGATCCGGCATCTATCTCGATCTCCTGAAGGGATCTTCTCGCGCCGCTTCGTCAGCATAGAGACGGGGCGGGCTGGGGGTCATGATACCGCGAATACTCTTCGCCACCGATCACATCCATTTTCCGCAAGGCGGCGGTGGCGGCGAGCGCAATACGCACGAATTGAGCGTGGTTCTTTCCGAACAAGGCTTTTCGCCCGCAGTCCTGGCCGCGATGTGGGTGGATGGTTCCTGGCTGAGCTGGCGCAACCGCCTGCGCAGGATATTACCGCCGCGCGTGGAATTTCCCTGCGACACGGTATGCGGCTATCCGGTGTTCCGCGGCTGGGACATGACCCGCAGCGACGAAGTCGTTCGCCGCTTCCGGCCCGATGTGGCGGTGGTGCAATCCACCGCGCCCGACCCGATCCTGCGCGCCCTGGCACCGACCGGCGTGCCGATGGCGCTTTACGTTCACGAAGTCGAAGCCCTGGATTATCTGCGCAAACTCGGCGATTTCGATCTTACCTTGATAGCCAATTCCGATTTTACCGCGCAGCGCATCAAGGATTATGCCGGCCTGGATTCCCATGTCGTGCGGCCCTTGATCGATTCGCGCTATTATAAAACCCGCACCAGCCGCAGCCGGGTTCTGTTCGTCAACACGGTTCCGCGCAAAGGCTTGGAAACAGCTTTCGCTATCGCCGAGCGCCGTCCCGATATCCAGTTCGATTTCGTGCTGAGCTGGATTCTCAAACCCGAACGCATTGCCGAGCTTGAGGCGCGGGCCGGCTGCTCGGGCAATATCACGCTGCACCCGCCGACCGACGACATGCGCTCGCTTTACGCCACCGCCAAGCTTCTGCTCGTGCCGTCGCAATGGGAAGAAGCCTGGGGCCGCGTGGTGACCGAAGCCCATCTTAACGGCATACCGGTCCTGGGCAGCGACCGGGGCGGTCTGCCGGAATCGATTGGCACCGGGGGCCTCGTACTGCGCGCCGATGCGCCGGTGGATGATTGGCTGGCAGCTTTGTCGCGCATCTGGGACGATCCGGAACGCTATGAAGGCTTTGTTCGGGCCGCGCACGCCTGCAGCAATCGCGCCGAAATTCAACCAGCCGCCATCATCACCAGGATCAGCGCCATCCTGGAAGAGGTGATCGCCTCGGCGGGCAAGAAGAAGCGGGTCCGTCCTCTGGAGGCGAACGCGCCATGATATCGGTGCTGATGGCAACCCATGACGGCGCCGATACGGTCGAGCGCAGCCTGGCCGCCATGGCCGAAATGGATTTGCCGGCCGAAGGCTGGGAATTGATCGTGGTCAACAATGCCAGCACCGACGATACCGAGGCGCGCGTCCTGAAATGGCGGGACCGGCTGCCGCTGCGCTACCTGTCCGAACAGCGGCTGGGCAAATCCTTTGCCCTCAATACAGGTCTCGATAGCGCCAAAGGCGGGCTTATCGTTATGACCGACGATGACGTCCTGCCCGATCGAAACTGGCTGACCGAATTGCGGCGCGTTGCGGACGCCTATCCGCATTGCGCGATTTTCGGCGGCGCCATCGCTCCGGAGTTCGCCGATGGTCCGCCGCGCAACGTTCCCGATTGGTGTTATGGCGTGCTTTACGGATTGACCCCCGCTCACAGGGAAGGCGAGATCGCCCCGATGCCGGGACGCGATCTTTACGATGTCTCCGGCGCGAACCTCGCCATCCGCGATGCCGTCCGCGACACAGGCTGCCGGTTCGATAACAATTTCCTGGTGGGAAGCCGCGGATTGATGGGCGAAGACACCGAATTCGTCCGCCAGGCCAGCGCCATCGGGTTCAAGGTGGCATTCGCGCCCAAGGCGCGCGTCGGCCACATCGTTCATCGGAATCAGACCTCCTGGCGCTGGATTCATCACCGCTTCTACCGGCACGGCCACACAGCTTTTCTGCAAGCACAGGCGCATGGCGAAACGCCCCGCTTCCCATGGGCCAAGCTTCGCAGCGCCCTGGGTTCGGCATTTCGCTATCTGATTGCCTGGATTGGCAATGACAAAGCGGGCGCTTTCAAGCAGTCCCGCGCGCTCGCCTACGATCTCGGCGCCATCCATCAGGCCCTGTCCTCTTCGGGGCGCGAGCGATGATCAGTGTCATCCTGGCCACGCATAATGGCGCCGACACGATCGAGCGCACCTTGGCGGCCATGGCGGAAATGGAAGTGCCGGACGGGGGATGGGATCTGCTATTGGTCAACAATGCCAGCACGGACGATACCGAAAGCTGCGTCCGCGCCTGGGTCGACCGGCTGCCGCTGGAATATATGACCGAACCGAAACTGGGAAAATCCAACGCGCTCAATCTGGGCCTGGCACATGCTAAAGGCGATCTCATCGTCATGACGGACGACGATGTGCTTCCCGACCGCGATTGGCTTGTGCAATGGGGCCGCGTCGCGCGGGAATTTCCGCAATGCACGGTCTTCAGCGGCGCCATCATCCCCGAATTCGGCTCACTGCGCCCGCCGGCAATTATCCCAACCGATGAATACGGCATACTGTATGGCGCCACGCACAATTCTCCCGAAGGCCCGATGGCGCCATCATGGATGACCGGCCTGTTCGACGCGCCGGGCGCCAACATCGCCATCCGGAAATCCGTCCGGGATGAAGGCCACCGTTTCGACACGAGTCTCTCGGTGGGCAGCCTTGGCGTGATGGGCGAGGATACCGAATTCGTCAACCGTGTGGCGAAAGCCGGCCACCGTATCGCATTCTCCCCAAAAATTTGCCTGCGTCACATCATTCATCCGCATCAAATAACCTGGCCTTGGATATACCGCCGCTTCGTTCGCGGCGCACGGTGCACCTTCATGCTTCTGGATGTGCGCCGGGATGCCGCCACCGGTGACCTCCAATTTCTCTTTCCCCATCATCGCATGCGCAGCGCGCTGGGCTCCCTCGCCCGGATCGTGCCCGCGGCATTGCGCCGGAACAGGCGGGAATTGTTTCGCCAATTTCATGGATTGGCATGCGATCTGGGCGCATTGCAGCAGGCAACGGTCCTGCGGCTCACGCGGAAGTTCAGAAAGACCCGTGGAGCTGAATGATGAATCCCGACCACATGATCTCGGTTCTTATGGCGACTCATAACGGCTCGGACACGATCGACCGCACGCTTGGGGCGATGAGCGAGATGGAATCGCCCCCAGGCGGCTGGAAGCTGATCGTCGTCAACAATGGCAGCACCGACGATACCGAAACCCGCGTGCTGAAATGGCGGGACAAACTGCCGCTCGAATATCTGGTCGAACCGCGCCTGGGCAAATCCAAAGCGATGAATCTGGCGCTTTCGCAAGCCGAAGGCGATCTCATCATCATGACCGATGACGATGTCCTGCCCGACCGGGACTGGCTGGTGCAATGGCGCCGCACGGTGGACACGCTGCCGCAATGTTCGGTATTCGGCGGCGCCATCATCCCGGAATTCGGCTCCAATCCGCCGAACTGGGCCATGCCCATCACCTGGCTGACCGTTCTTTACGCGCAGACGCCCGATTATGCCGAGGGGGAAATAGAACCCTTCAATGTGTCAGGCCCCAACATGGCGATCCGCCGGTCGGTCTGGGACCAGGGCGAGCGCATGGACGAAAAATTCCTGGTCGGAAAATACGGCTTGATGGGCGAAGATGCCGAGTTCATCCGCCGTGCCAGCGTACATGGCTACAAAGTGGGTTTCGCGCCGCGCGCCCGCGTCCGCCATATCGTGCAAAAAGATCAGATGTCCCTGCGCTGGATGCATCACCGCTTTTTCCGTCACGGCCGCACCATGTTCATGCTGGAGGAAGTGCGCGAGGATGCAGTGACGAAAAAACTGGATTTCACGTTTCCGCGCTGGCGCGTCCGCCGCGTGATAACCACCGCTCTCAAGCTCTTGGCGTCGGTGCCGCTCGGGAACAAGGCGCGGATATTGGGTCATACGCGGGCGCTGGCTTACGATCTGGGTGCCCTGCGCCAGGCTGTCCTTGTTTCAAAAGCGGCGCGGACGGACCGATAGATGCCGGCCCCGGTCAGGCCAATTCCTCCATCAGCCCCAGCTCGCGCAGCGCCTGCCCGGCATGGCGCCGCCAGATCATGCCGGTAAACCTGCCCATATACGCATTATAGCCGACATCGCCGTAATGCGGCGGAGCCAGGAAGTGATAGCGCGGAGCCGTGCGGAATTGCTCGCGCGTTACGTCGAAGGGCGCAAACACTTTGCTTTGTGTCGCGTGACAATCGAACATCCGGCGCTTGAGAGTCTGTTGCGTGGCGGAAAGATCGAAGACCGTTTCGGGGCCGCCATCCGCATGGGGCAAGAACTTGCTGCTCTGAAAGCGTCCGCCGGGCGCATTGTAAAGCGGCGCCTCCACGATTACCGGCGGCGTTCCGCCGTCTCTCGCAATCAATGCTGCGGCTGCATGGACGCAGAATGCCGTCGAATCATGATCGGGATGGCCGCCTTCATAGGCATGCGTAATGACATGGCTGAAGCCGGCTTGCATTGCGCGCGCCAGGAAGCGCGCGGCCGGCACAAGGTGAAAAGCTGCTTCCTGGTCGGCAATGCCAAGGTTGCGAAATGGCGCGATTTCACGTTGCAGAAGCGCAAGCGCCGCTTCCGCCTCCCTACGCCGCGCGCCGGCATAATCCATCCAATTGTCGAACCCGGCATCGCGCGCGAAATCGCCTGTGCGCGGCGCCCCGTCGGTCACGCATATCACGCCAAGGCGCGGCACGCGCTGCATCAGCGCACCCGCGGCGATAGCCTCGTCGTCGGGATGCGCCATCACAACCAATACTGAGGCGGACGTTAACGTGTCGAGCGCTTGGACAGCGCGCTGCGAGCGTGGTTGCGTGCCCGGCATATCGCCGCGCCAATGCGCAACGCCACTGTCCATGATCCGCCTGGAGCGGCGCAAAATCCGGCGTAAAAGATTCATGCAGTCCGCTCCCGGCCCACCGTGGCACCATTCGCATCGCGCAGCCGGGTCGCCTGCTCGACAAGTGCGAGCAGCGTGTCAATCTGCGCAGCAGGACGGATATCGGATCGGTCCGCATAGCGCAGCGCTGCGGCGGACAATTCCGCGTAATAGGCCTTGTCGTCCCAGAGCCGCCGCAAAGCGGCGACCCAATCTTCTATCGGTGCATCAGGATCGAGCAGAACTCCACCCGGCCCCACCGCTTCGGGCAGCGCACCACGACTCGAGGCAAGAACGGGAATGCCGTTATATTGCGCTTCGGACGCCACCCTACCCCATCCTTCCTCGAGCAGGCTTGGCGCCAGAAGAATTTTCGTCGGTCGATAAATACCTTTCATGTCGACCGTGCGATTCTGAAAGGAAAGGTTGGGAAACTTTCGCACATTTTTCCGCAAGTCCGCTTCCTGCTCGCCCGTCAACCGCCAGGACTCGACAAAGTGAAAGGGAATGTCGGGGCAACGGGCGACCAGTTCCAGCGCCAGATCGCTACCTTTGAAAGTCTGCGGGTTGATCAGCGTGACATGCACCGGCGCCGGTGCCGTGCGGTAGAGTTCCGCGCGAAACAACGGCGGAAGGACGGCGCTGTCGAAGCCGTACTTCTGCTTATAGGCGCGCGCCGTAAATTGAGAATTCGAAAGAAACAGCGCGTTCTCCAACTGACGGGGATCACCGTCGATCAGGTCGAACAATACGTCGTGGAAATAAACGATCATGGGGATGGACAGGCGGCTCAGAATTTCTCCAAGGGCCACCTGATACAGCGGTTGGACGATCGCGATGTCGGGGCGGACCCGTTTCACAATATCGGGCAGCGACTGCCTTATGTCCCAGCGCCGATAGGTCGGATAGCCCATCAGGCGATCGCGGACCCTGTTCTTGCCCACGATCCTGCCCATCAGGCGCGTGCGAAAGCCGATATGATCCTTGGGCTCCATGTTCGCCGCGACGACGATTTCATGGCCGCGCTGCTTCAGTTCGAGCGCTATCTCATGCGTATTCGCCATGATCCCGCCGAAAGCCTGTGGCAGATGCTGAAAGCCGGAAACAAAGAGAAATTTCATGCCAGCCAGCCTTCAGAAGCGTTGGATCAAACCCGGCCCCAGCCTTCTGCCGAGGCCGATCATCTTGCGCATCAAGCGGCTCTTCTTGAGAAGGTCGGCCCGCCCCGGGGGAGGCTTGGGCGCAACGAAAGCGTCCAGCCGATGCTCGTAAAGGGTTAGGCCGCGTTCGCGAAGCAGATGCTCGATCTCGCCGAAGACGATCTTTGCCCTCCTGGCAAGTTCATCCGGCTCCTGCCGGCCGTCTGGCGCATCGATCAGCAACTCGTAGCTGGCCGGAAGAATCGCGAATCGACGCGTCTCTGCGAAAACGGCGGCGCGCGTCGTATAGGGCTGGGCATTGAGGAAAGAGAGAGCGACGCACATCCGCTCCGCCATCCGCCAATAGAGAAAGGGAATTGGGTCGATATCCCGGCGCGCCACTGCGGTCAACAACTTGGCCGCAGCTTCCTGCACTTCCGGCCAAAGCTCTTTGAGCGCCGCCAGGCACTCTTCTGCGGTCAATTGCCAAGGCTTAGCGGCAACTTCGCGCACAAAGCTTTCGTTCAAAACAGCCACCAGCGTGCTGGTGGCGGCATAGGGCCATATATCCCGCCTCCCGCCCTTGTGTATCTCGAGATATTCCTTGCTCGTGAGATACCAGATGTCGATCAGCATCCCGTCATGAATGAAGCGCGTGGCGTCTCGCGAACCTTCCTGCGGAACTCCGACAAAGGCGATCAGCTCAATATCGGAATAGGCACCATCCTGCCGGCGAGCGAATGAGCCCGTCGCAGCGACCGCCACAAGATCCGATCCCGCATGCCGCTGTATCAGGGGTATCAGGCTGGCAATTACCCGCTCCCGCTCTTCGTGCGTGTGCTGCTTCAGGCCATCAGCCATCCGCCCCGCCCGGAATTGTGTTTCGCATACGGATCGGGCTGGCGACCGCCATCCGTCTTCACGCCACTTCTTCGGTATCGGCGAA
>Ga0164241_10004026_pt1 | contig 14462 bp, 16 predicted proteins | sample OricomyardsoilBY_FD_108780 | JGI IMG/M metagenome (GOLD analysis project Ga0164241, IMG submission 108780) | Backyard soil microbial communities from Emeryville, California, USA - Original compost - Back yard soil (BY) | ecosystem: Environmental > Terrestrial > Soil > Unclassified | place: USA...
ATCTCGATGGTGTCCTCGGGCCGGTCCGGTCGGAGGACAGAGGTCACCAGCACGGTGGTCGGGCCCATCGCCATCGCCACGTCCGCCGAGGCGAGGGTCGACTCCCACGTGTCCGGCGACGTGTCGGTGAGGAAGCCGAGCTCGAACTGGTTCGGCGTGATCACGTCCGCGTGCGGGACGACCTGCTCGCGGATGATCGGCGGGATCGCCGGGTCGACGAAGCAGCCGCTGGTCGCGTTCCCCATCACCGGGTCGCAGGTGTACGTCGCCTCCGGGTTGGCCCGCTTCACCCGCTGGACTGCGTCGACGACGACCTCGCAGATCCCGGGCCCGCCCAGATATCCGGACAGCACTGCGTCGCAGGTGTCGAGCACCCCGCGCTCCTCGATCCCGGTCACCACCGCCCGCACGTCGTCGGGTGGCAGCAACGGTCCGCGCCACTCGCCGTACCCGGTGTGGTTGGAGAAGACCACCGTCAGCACCGGCCACACCTCGTGCCCGAGCCGTTGCAGCGGGAAGGTGGCGGCGGAGTTGCCGACGTGGCCGTACGCGACGAACGACTGGATCGACAAGAAGCGCATCTCCCCATCCTGGCGTGTCGGCGGGGTCGCCTAGCGTGCGGGGCATGAAGAAGTACGTTGAGGAGGACCTGACCGGCGCGGAGTTCCGCGAGTGCGACCTGAGCCGGGCCAACCTGGTCGGCGTCGTGATGCAGGACGCCGTCATCGACGGTCTCGTCACCAACCTCGTCGTGAACGGCGTGGAGGTGATGGAGTACGTCGAGGCCGAGCTCGACCGGCGCCATCCGGTGCGGCTGCTGATCCGCTCGGACGAGCCCGGCGAGCTCCGCGAGGGCTGGCGCCAGCTCTGGGCCGGCTGGGCGGCCACGATCGAGCGGATGCGGCGTACGCCGGGCATCGAGCACCGCAGCGTCAACGACGAGTGGTCGGCTGTCGAGACGATGCGCCACCTGATCTTCGTGCACGACTCGTGGTTCCGACGGTGTTGCCTCGGTTCGACCCAGCTGTTCACCCCGATGGGGCTCGGGATCGAGGGGGTGCCGGACCGACAGGCGCAGGGGCTCGATCCCTCGGCCGCGCCGAGCCTCGACGAGGTGGTCGCCGTGCGCGACGCCCAGGCCGGCGAGCTCGCGGCGTGGCTGGCTGAGGTCACCGAGGCGAAGCTCGAGGAGCCGGCGCCGATCCCCGACAATGACATGTGGCCGCCGTACGCCCGCGGCCGTTCGGTCCGCCAGTGCCTCGGCACCGTGCTCAACGAGACCTTCGAGCACCACGGCTTCTGCGTCCGCGACCTCGACCTGATCGAGGCGCAGACGTCTGGGTAGGGTCAAGCGGGTGGAGATGACCTACCGACCCCTGGGCGGCTCGGGACTGATGGTGAGCGCGGTCGGGGTCGGCTGCAACGCGTTCGGCCGGCGGATCGGGCTCGATGCCGTGCGCGGCATCGTCGATGCCGCCGACGACACCGGCGTGAACCTCCTCGACACCTCCGACTCCTACAGCATCGGCCAGAGCGAGGAGATGATCGGCGTCGCGCTCGATGGGCGGCGTGACCGGTTCGTGGTGGCCACCAAGTTCGGCAGCGACATGCGTGGCACCAACGGACCCGACCACGGCGCGCGCGGCGCTCGACGCTACGTGCGCCGGGCGGTGGACGCCTCGCTGAAGCGGCTGCGCACCGATCGGATCGACCTCTACCAGTTCCACTTCCCCGACCCGATCACACCGATCGAGGAGACCCTGTCGGTGCTCACCGACCTGGTGCGCGAGGGCAAGGTCCGCTACGTCGGCTGCTCGAACGTCGCCGGCTGGCAGGTCGCCGACTGGACCTGGATCGCGCGCACGTCGGACTTCGAGAGGTTCGTCTCCGTGCAGAACCGCTACTCCCTCCTTGACCGCACGGTCGAGGCCGAGGTGGCGCCGGCAGCCGAGCGGTTCGGCCTCGGTCTGCTGCCCTACTTCCCGCTCGAGTACGGCCTGCTCACCGGCAAGTACCACCGCGGCCAGGAGGCGCCGTACGGCTCACGCGCGCGCTCGGGTCCCTCGCCGTGGTTCGAGAACGCCGACTGGGACCGGATCGAGGCGCTGACCAAGTACGCCGAGGCGCGCGACGTCTCCCTGCTCGACGTCGCGATCGCCGGCCTCGCCGCGCAACCGGCCGTCGCCTGCGTGATCTCCGGCGCCACGTCGGGCGACCAGCTCCGCGAGAACGCCGCGGCCCTGCGGTGGGAGCCGACCGCGGACGACCTGACCGAGCTGGACGCGATCACGACCGGCTGACCGCCCGAACCCGGATCCACGCTCACACCAGTGGCAGCCCGACCAGGACGATGAGGACCGCCATCCCCGCGAACATCCAGGCGACGTAGTCCCCGATGTGGCCGGTGTGCACGCGATGCAGGCGTCGCATCACCGGCTCTCCGGCCGCCAGCCAGCGCAGCCGGCGGCTCCACAGACCAGCCGCCGCGACCAGCACCGCGAGGACCGTCGAGAGCAAGCTCAGCCACACGCCGGTACCGGTCCACACCGCCGCGGGCTCGGGCAGCAGGGGCGCGGGCGGCTGACCGGCCAGGACCTGCCCGGCGTACCCCGTGCCGTCGATCATCCGCTCGGCTGCATGAGCCGCCGCCTTCCCGATGGCGGGTACCACTCCCGCGGCGAGTCCGCCGACGAGCAGCAGCACGATGGCGGCGCGCATGGTGACCGGGACCGACCCCGAGAGCCGTTCGTCCGGCTCCTCCTCGCCGGGGGTCGTCTCGCCCAGGTGCTCCGGATCAGGTCGGTCGCCGAGGCCGAGAAAGGTCCGCGCGCCGAACCGGAGCACCGCGCCGCCGGTGATCGCCGAGACGACGACGAACAGCACCGGTCCCCAGTGGTAGCCCGCGGTGGACGTCGCCTCCTCCGCGATCGACTTTCCGAGAGCGGTGCCGAACGGCGGTAGACCGGCCAGGGCGAGGGCCGCGAGGAAGAACAGGCCGGCGGTCAGGCGCTGCTCGCGGGCCGCGCCGAAGAGCTCGAGCTCGTCGATGGTGCGGTACCGGGCCAGCAGCACGCCGGCGATCAGGAACAGGGCGGACTTCACGCCAGCGTGCCCGAGCACGTAGACCGCGGTGCCGCCGAGGCCGTCGGGGCTGAGCACCGCGAAGCCCATGGTGAACAGCCCCATGTGGGCGATGGTGGAGAAGGCGAGCAGGCGCTTGAAGTGGCGCTGCCCCAGGCACATCACGGCTCCGACCACCGCGGTGACGGCGCCGACGATCACGAAGGCGCGCCGGATGTCGTCCTCCGGGATGGTCCCGGCGTACACCGTCCAGAAGATCCGGGCGACGCCGTACAGACCGAGCTCGACCATGACGCCCGAGAACAGGACGCACACCGGCGCGGGGGCGACGGCGTGGGCGTCGGCCAGCCAGAAGTGGAAGGGCACCAACGCCCCCTTGACCATGAGCCCCGTCATCACCAGCACGAACGAGGTCACCACGAGCGCGTCGGGCCGGTGCTGTGCCAGCGCCTCCCCGAGCTGGGGGAGCCCGAGCTGGCCGACGCGCGCGTACAGCAGTGCCACGCCGGTCAGCGACAGGTACGCCCCGAGGGAGTTGACGAGCCCGAAGTTGAGGCCGCCCTCGACGGCGGTCTCGTCCTCGACGTGGAAGCCGGTGAGGGCGTACGCCGCGGCGCCCATCAGCTCGAAGAACACGACCATGTCGAAGAGGTCGGCGGAGAACACGAACCCCTCCATGCCGGCCACGAAGAAGAGCATCAGGGCGTGGAAGTGTCCGCCCACGGCGTCCAGGTAGCGCCACGAGAACAGGAGGGCACAGGTGGTCAGCGCGGCGATCAAGACCCCGAGTGCCGCACTCATCGGGTCGGCGACGAAGGCGATCCCGACTCCGACGCCTTGGTGCGGAGTCCAACCGCCCAGCCAGACATAGGACCGGTCGCTGCCCGTCCGCACCAGGAGCACGACGGCGGCGACGGTGACGCCGGCCACCGTGCCGATCGCTGCCGAGTCGACCGCCCACCGCGGCAGGACGGGGCCGGTCACGGCGATCAGGCAGGCGACGATCACGCACGCCGCGACGAGCACCGGCATCAGGTCGGCGGTGGACAGGGTGGGCTCACCCCTTCAGGGCGGCCAGCTCGTCGGGATCGACCGTGCCCTGCCGCTTGTTGATCTGGATGGCGAGGGCGAGCAGCAGAGCCGTGACCGTGGCCGAGACCACGATGTCGGTCAGCGCCATGGCCTGGACGACCGGGTCGACGACGTGCTTGTTGGGCTCGGTGGTCGACCCGAAGACCGGTGCCGACGCTCCGCCGGCCTGGTAGCCGACCGCCATCAGCAGGACGTAGGTCCCCGCCTGCGCCACCGAGAGGCATACGACCGCATGCACCAGGTGGCGGCTGCGGATGATGCCGTAGCAGCCGACCAGGATCAGGTAGCCGGCGACGAGGTAGGCGTAGACGGCCATCAGCCGTCCTCGGGACGTACGGCGATCTCCTGCTCGAAGAAGGACGAGAGCAAGACGACCATCCCGCCGACGACCTCGACGCCGACGACACCGCTCAGCACCTGCACGGTGCCCGTTGAGAGGATCTGGCCGAGCTGCCCGAACGGCAGGAAGTTGCCGAGGAACGCACCCGTCGAGCCGAGTCCGATCAGGCCGATGACGGCGAAGCCCGCGGCGCCGGCGCTGTCGGCGATCTCGAACGGCACGAGCGGTCGCAACCGGCCGAGCGCGGGGTAGCTGCCGACGACGTACAACAGGTGCAGTCCGGTCGCGAGGACGACGCCTCCTTGGAACCCGCCTCCGGGGGTGGTCCCGCCGTGGGCCACGACGTCGATCCCGAGGACCAGGGTGATCGGCAACAGCACGTATCCGATCAGCCGCGTGCTCTCGAGGGCGCGGCCCAGGTCGGGGACGCGGCGCTCCGTCTCCTCCCGCGACGGCCGGAGCAGCGCGACGGCGCCCACGACCGAGGCGATCAGGATCGACTCCTCGCCGAACGTATCGATGGCGCGCTGGTCGAAGTTCACCGCGGACACGACGTTCGCCGTGTGGTGTTGGACGGCGGCCGGGACGGAGAGGTCGCGGTAGGGGTGATGGTCGCTCCCGAAGTGCGGGAGATCGAGCGTCGCCAGGACGAAAGCGACGGCCACGACGCCACCGGCGAGCAGGAAGATGATGAGGCGGGCGAGCCGGGTCACGTGTCCTCGTCCGATGGAGCCTGTTCCCGCCGTTCGCGCTGCTGCTTGTCCTTCCACACGGTGCGGATGGTGAGCATCACCATCAACGGCACGATGGCGGTGCCGATGCCGAGCTCGGAGAGCGCCACGTCGGGCGCTTGGAGCACCACGAACAGCACGACCAACGTCACCCCGAACACCGCCAGGGTCACCGCCTGCCGCTCCGGGGCGTCCGCGAGCACCACCGCCGTCCCGGCCAAGGCGACGACGGTGAGGGTGACCGCGACCAGCGCGGTCATTCGGGTGACTCCTGCGGAACCGTTCCCTCACGCTGGGCGGCGAGCCGGAGCGCGGCCGACGTGAGCACCGGCCCGGTGATCATGATCAGGCCGCAGGTCCCGGCGATCTGGGCGCTGGTCAGGCTCCACCCGTTCTCGAGCACCAGACCCAGGCCGACCAACGGCGCGCCCAGGGCGGTGGCGGGCGTCAGGAAGTGCAGGCGGTCCGCGGCGCGGCGTACCCGCAGGGAGGCGAGCGCGGTGAGGACGACGACGCCGACACCGACGCCGAAGCAGGCCACGGCGGCCAGGTGCAGGGCGCTCATGACCGTGGCGCCAGCAGTCGAGCGAAGAGCAGGCTGCCGGCGAAGGAGAGCACCACCGCGATGGTCGGCACGATCAGGTACGACGGCTGGGCCACGGCCTGCGCGAAGGCGAGCAGGGCCAGCGCGGCGACGACCCCGGCCAGCTCCAGTCCGACGAGGCGGTCCACCGGGTCGCCACGGGAGCCGATCCAGACCGCGACCGGGAGCCCGATCCCGACCAGCGCCAGCACGCCCGCCAGCCACGGGTTCATCGGCGTACCACCGCTCGGAGGTCCGGGCCCGCCGAGAGCAGGGAGTGCACCGTCAGTCGGGGATGCTCGGGATCGCTGTCGGCGACCACGCTTCCGGGGGTCGAGCAGAGGGCCAGGATCGCCGCTGCCTCGCGGCCGGCCGCGAGCCGGCGCTCCTCCACGGGCAGGTCGAGCGCGGTGAGGCGCCCGCGACCGGGATCGCCGACTGCGCGCCGGAGGAGCACGACGACCTCGGCGACCAGGGTGGTGGCCACCGGGAGCAGCCAGGCGAGCCAGCTCGGACGGAAGCGCCACGAGGCGCCGAGTGCCCGACGGCCGGCGCGCGCCAGGATCGCCGACGGGATGCTCGCCCCGATGGCGAAGGACAGCTCAGGGAGGGTGACGCTCGCGATGGTCGCCAGCCAGACGCCGCAGGTGATGGTCGTCCAGACGAAGATCTCGACGACCCATCCCGGGGTGAGATCGCGCAGGTGATGTGTCATCGCCGGTACCCGTACCCGGGAGGTGACGCGTCATGAGTGGGGGCGTCGGTGACGGAGGAGATTCCCCGTGGAGGTGGGTCAGCTGCTGCCCGAACCCGGTGACCCGGGGAGGTCTCCGCCGGGGCTCAGCCGGCCTGCGTCGAACTCCAGCAGCGTGTGCTTGGCGGTGATGGAGTGCAGGCCGTAGCGCCCCGGCTCCTCGCGGATCTCCTCCAGGACGGCCCGCGCACCCTTCTCGTCCCAGAACAGCGCTGCCGCGGCGGACCAGAGCCGGACCGTCGGCCGCGCGTCGCCCATCAGCGCGGTGATCGCGGCCCGCCCCTCGTCCGAGTCCTCGAGCGCGACGCGTTCTGCGTCAAGCCGGCCGACGAGCCGTTCCCACCGGCGCGTTGCATCGGTGTGCCCCTGGTCGCCGACGAGGTCGGCCATCTCCTCGAGGTTCTGGCGGTAGCGCTCCGCGGCGCCGGTCGTCGGACTCTCCGTCACGGACCGATGATGGCATGCCGGCCCGGCGGTTCGGCAGGGCCGAGCCCGGCGACGTACGACGGTCAGGCGACCTGGAGCGAACGCTTCGAGAGGCCCATCCAGAAGCCCTCGAACAGCTGCTCACCCGGGTCCTCCGGGTCGGTCGCTGCCCCGAGGGTGACGAAGAGCGGTGTGTAGTGCTCCACGGTCGGGTGGGCGAAGGGCATGCCCGGCGCCTGGGACCGGTACGACGCGAGCGCGTCGACGTCACCACGGGCAAGCGCCTCGCCGGCCCAGGCGTCGAAGTCGCGGGACCAGCCGGGAGCGTCGGCTTCGATCCGGAACTCGGTCAGGAAGGGCAGCCCGTGGGTGAGGAATCCCGACCCGATGATCAGCACGCCCTCGTCGCGGAGTGGACGCAGCCGCTCGCCGAGCTTCAGCAGCCTCGTCGGGTCCTGGGTCGGAAGCGACATCTGCAGCACCGGGATGTCGCCGTCGGGGTACATGATCTTCAGCGGCACCCAGGCGCCGTGGTCGAGGCCGCGGCTCGTGTGCTGGTGGACCGACTCGTCCGGCGGCATCATCGCTGCGATCCGCTGTGCGAGCTCGGTGGCGGGCGGGGTCGCGTAGGTCAGCCGGTAGTACTTCTCGGGGAAGCCGCCGAAGTCGTAGACCAGGGGAGCGGCATCCGCACTCAGCATCACCGGAGCGGACTCCCAGTGTGCGCTGACGATCAGGATCGCCTTCGGGCGCGGCAGGTCGGCGGCCAGGCCCGCGAGCTGACTCGACCACACCGGGTCGTCGAGCAGCGGCGGCGCACCGTGGCCGATGTAGAGAGCTGGCATCCGGTCGTTCATGTCAGCCCTAATAGTTTCACATTCAACTTTATTCCGCCAGGTTTGCGCGCGTGGCGGCGGCGACGGGTGGAAACTGGCCCACAAACGGCGGAAATTGCTCACCGGGGGAGTCGTTTGTAGGCCAGTTTCTTGCCGGAGGCCCGAGCTCCGGCTCGGCGCTCATCCCGGCAGCGACCAGTCGACCGGTTCGCCGCCCTGCTCGGTGAGGAGCCGGTTGACGCGGGAGAACGGCCGCGAGCCGAAGAACCCGCGGGCCGCAGAGAGGGGGGACGGGTGGGCCGACTCGACCCAGGGGATCGAGCCGAGGGCCGGCCGCAGCGACTGGGCGTCGCGTCCCCAGAGGATCGCCGCGGTCGGGCCGCCCCGGCGTACCAGCGCTGCGATGGCGCAGTCGGTGACCTCCTCCCAGCCGCGACCACGATGGGACGCAGACTCGCCGGGCCGGACCGTCAGGACCCGGTTCAGCAACATCACGCCGCCGTCCGCCCAGGCCGTCAGGTCGCCGTGCGGCGCCGGCGGGATCCCGAGGTCGGTCGAGAGCTCCTGGTAGATGTTGCGCAGCGAGCCCGGCAGCGGACGCACGTCGGGCGCCACCGCGAACGAGAGCCCGATCGGGTGGCCGGGCGTCGGGTACGGGTCCTGGCCGACGATCAGCACGCGGACGTCGGCCAGCGGTCGGCGGAACGCCTTGAACACGTCGTCCCCGGCCGGGAGGTAGGGGCGTCCAGCGGCCAGCTCCGTCCGCAGGAACCGACCCATGCCGGTGATCCGGTCGTCGACCGGCGCCAGAGCCTCGGCCCAGTCGGGGGCCATCAGGCCGCGCTCGACGAGTCCGGACAGGGCACCCACGCACGCGACCTTATTCGTCCGCGGCCGTCCGGATCACCCGACACCGGCTGACCAGGGGTCGTGCCAAGGTGGGTCGGTGCCCCGATCCCGCCGCGCGACCGTCGCCGATCTGCGCGCGCTCGCGGGATCCATGCCGGGGGTGCGGGTCGAGAACGGGCCGAAGGGCAACGACATCTACCAGGTGAGCCGGCGCAGCTTCGTGTTCTTCCGCACGCCGCGGCCGGATGCGGCCGACCCCGAGACGGGCGAGCGGTACGCCGACGTCGTGATGCTGTGGGTCGAGTCGGAGATCGAGAAGGAGGCCCTGGTTGCCGACCCGAAGACGCCGTTCTTCACGACGCCACACTTCGACGGCCACCCGTCGGTGCTGCTGCGCACCTCCCGGATCGGGGAGCTGACCCGGGACGAGCTGGCCGAGGTCGTGTACGACGCGTGGCTGGCGCGGGCCTCGAAGACCGCTGCGCGGCGGTGGCTGGCCGAGCACGGAGTCGAGTGACCGCGACGCTCGGCACGGCTATAACTGGCAAGTGAGCACCCACGACCTCGTTGTCGGCGACGCCACCGTGCGCGGGCGTCACGGGCGGTGGCAGATCGGTGTCGACGACGGTCGGATCGTGGCGGTCACGCAGGAACCGCTGACCGGACGGACCGAGATCGACGCCGCCGGTGGGCTCGTCACCGAGAGCTTCGTGAACGCTCACCTGCACCTGGACAAGGTGCACACCCTGGACCGCGCGGGCGACGCCGCCCTGACGGCGTACACGAGCGAGGGGATGACGTCCGCGTGGCACGCGGTCCAGCTGGCGTCGGCGGTGAAAGCCGACTACGACCGGGCGTGGATCGAGCCGAATGCACGCAGAGCCGTGATGGAGGCAGTGCGGTACGGCGTACGGCACCTGCTGGCGTTCGCCGACGTCGACACGAGAGCCGGGCTCGAGGGGGTCATCCCACTGCTGGCTCTGCGCGAGGAGTTCCGCGGCGTCGTCGACCTACAGGTGGTGGCGTTCCCGCAGGACGGCCTGCTCCGCGACCCCGGCGCCGAGGACCTGGTACGCCAGGCGGTCGAACTCGGCGCGGACGTGGTCGGCGGCATCCCGTGGATCGAGGAGACCGACGCCGAGGCGCGTGAGCACGTACGCCGGATGTGCGCACTCGCCGCCTCGCTCGGCAGACGGGTCGCGATGCTCGTCGACGACGCCGGCGACCCGACTCTGCACACGACCGAGATGCTCGCCGAGGCGATGCTCGAGCACGGGCTGGTGGGTCGTGGCGTCGCCAACCACGCGCGCGCCGTCGGGCTGTATCCGCGTCCTGCGGTGGAGAGCCTCGCTCGCCTGGCGACGCGTGCCGGCCTGGCATTCGTCAGTGACCCGCACACCGGTCCGCTGCATGTGCCCGTGCTCGAGCTGACTGCGATGGGGGTGCCGGTGGCGCTCGGCCAGGACGACATCGAGGACGCCTTCTATCCGTTCGGCCGCCACAATCTGGCCGAGATCGCCTTCCTCGCTGCGCATGCGCTCCAGGCCGTCGACACCGCCGGCATCGACCTGGTCTACGACGCGGTGACGACCACGGCCGCGACCGTCCTCCGCGTCAGCGGGCACCGCCTCGAGGAGGGCGGCAACGCGGATCTGGTCGTCCACCGCGAGTCATCGCTGCGCTCGGTGCTCGCCCACCACGACGCCCCGGCGTACGTCGTCGCGTCGGGGCGCCTGGTCGCCACGTCGACGTCGGCGACCGAACTGCACCTGCCGTCCTAGGAGATGGGAACGCTCCGGCTCGGCGAGAAGCCGAGCCGGAGCGTCAGATCGTCAGGATGTCGCGGGGTGCAGACCGAAGGTCGCGAGGAACTGCAGATCGTCAGGCTGGTCGAGGCGGTAGCCGCCACCTCCAGCGGCACAGTTCTCGTCGATGCCGAACGACGTCACCGTGAGCACGACGTTGTCGTTGCCGGCGTCGGCGTCACCGGTCGGGAACGTCGGACCGCCGGAGTCGCCGAAGCACGTGCCGCCCTGGTGCGGTTTGCCGTTGTTGGACGACCAGCCCACGGCGATGCCCTTGCCGAGGCCGTAGACACCTTGGGTGTTGTTGATCTTCACGGTGGCGTCGCGCCGGTTGTCGCCTCCGACGGAGGTGAACTTGCTCGACTTCTCCAACCCGTAGCCCACCGCGGTGTACGTCGCGTTCTTGTCTGCGTCGTAGAGGCGGTTGATGAGGCCCAGGTCCGGGAGGGCGCCGTAGGTGTCCATGTCCACCGGGTGGGACAGCGTCAGGACGCCCATGTCGTGCAGGAAGAACGCACTCGGGTCGAACTGAGGATGGGGGTGCGACGTGGCCCTGACCCACTCCTGGCTCCCATTGAGCTGGTTGGACCAAGCGGTGTAACGGGCGGCATTGCCGTCCGGGGCGAAGCCGCTGCTCGGCGGCAGGATGTCGAAGTTCGGCACCTCCGCGAAGCTGATCCACACGTCGTTGCCGCCGGAACCGCTGCCGCCCTGGGCCGTGGTGGAAGCACCGTCCAGGCCCACCGCATACGTGCAGTGGCCCGCCGTGACGACGTGAGTGGGATCGACGAGGGTCCCCGAGCAGGTGAACCATGCACCCGGATCATTGAACCGGGGGTCTACCTCGTCGGGCACGTAGAACAACAGCTCTCCGACGTAGGGATGTTGATTGCCGTCGGGCACCCCTCGGGTGATCGCGTGAGCCGGTGCCATCGGCAAGATGAGGACGAGACAGCTGAGAAGTAGAAGCAGAAGACGTCGCACGGGAACTCCCACACTCGCGCCCGAGACTGGGTGACCGGGCTCCTCGGACGTTCGTACCCGAGACTCCGGCGATCTGACAAGGGTGAGTGGCTCATCCCGACCCTGCCGCCTCGCGGACGTCAGGCCCTACTCCGCGTGAGGTGTTCAGCGCCCTGACAGGCGAGCCCGCGCAGCGACGACGTGGGCGCCCAGGTCGCGGTCGACAAGCTGCGCCAAGGTGTCGAGCGACCTGGCCTTTCCGGAGCCTGAGCGCTGGGCCAGGTAGCTCGACCGGTCGCGCAGCAGCCGAGTACGCGCCTCACCCCAGGCCCGGAGCGAGTCGAGCGCCGCGTCTGAGAGCCGTGACGCGGATGCACCGTCAACCACGAGCTGGTACGCGGCGGCCCTCGCCCGGCAGTGGGTGCACACCGCGGTGACGGACAGGGCGCGGTTGTTCGGCTTCATCACGCCCGGATCGGTCACCACCACCACCTGGATGGATACCGCCGTCGCCCGGCACCGCGCGCAGCCCTGGGTCCACGCAACCGCGACGTTGTCCAACCTCATCACGGGAGCTCTGTCGAGGTAGAGCACGTGCACACTCACGGCGCGACCCGAGCAGCGCCGACACGTCGCGGATGCGGTCGAGGTGGTGGCGGCGCGGACGCGGACCCCCTGTGCGGTGTCGACGCGGTAGGCCGTGTCGTGGGCGTTCGCGACGGGCGTCGGGTGCGCGGAGGCGGTCAGGTCGATCCGCTGCGGACCGTCGTACGCACTCCCTTCCGGCTGCGAGCTCCCGCCCGAGACCAGGAGGAGTCCAGCCAAGGTGGCGACGGCGAGGCCGGATGGCACAGACATGGTCATCGAGCCTCCCTGAAGTTGTCGGCCACGGCTGCCGCCACCGCGACCAGGGCGTCACGGGTGGCACGTTGCAGGTGGTCGATCTCGGTCTGGGCGCCCACTTCCAGGGCTCGGTCCCACGGGACGGACAAGACGTGGCGACAGCGGCGTTCGAAGTGGTCCTGCATCGGTTCGATCGGCGCACCGGTGCCCGGACGGACGCCGTTGATGACGACCACTGCCCGGCTGACCAGGTCCTGGTGGTCGTGCTGGTCGAGCCAGTCCAGGGTGAGTGCCGCGGCGCGGCCTCCGTCGAGACCGGCACGCAGGACGAGCACGAGCTGGTCGGCCTCGGCGATGAGGCCCTGGTTGGCGCTGTCCAGGATCCCGGTCCCGGTGTCGAGGAGCAGCAGGTTGTAGAAGCGGTCCAGCAGCTGGACGAGCCGGTGGTAGTCGTCGCGATGCAGGGCCATCCCGATGGACGGGTCGTCATCCGAGGCGAGCACCTCGAGTCGCGAGCGCGGAGCCTGGACGGTGTACTCGCGCAGCTCTGCGTAGCTCGTGATCTCCTCCACGTCTGCCAGTACGTCGGTGATCGTCCGGCCGTTGCCGGGGGCGACCCGGTGGGCGAGGTTCCCGGCATCGGGGTTCGCATCCACCGCGATCACCCGGTCTCCTCGCAGGGAGGCGAAGGTGCTCCCCAGCGCCAGGGTCGTCGTGGTCTTGCCGACGCCGCCCTTGCGACTCATGACCACCACGTGCCGCGATCCGTCGATGGGGGCGCGCAGCCGTTCCTCCGTCTCCTCCCGGCGCACTTGCGCCGGGCCCGGCCCGGGGTTGATGACGCCGTGGGTCCCCGAGTGGATCGCCCGACGCCAACCGGAGTCGGGAACCGTTCTGGGCGCCGGCAGCATGTTGGCGTCGGTGAACTCGCTGGCGGTCAGCGGCGATTCGTCCGGCCACGTGACGTGTGGCTGGCCGAAGCCCGACGCCGACTCGGCCGTGGAGGTGGGATGGATGGCCATGGTGGCCTCCTCTCGAGTGGAGAGACGCCTGGTGAGCCGTGCCAGCAGGGGCAGCGACAGCACGACCAGTCGCCAGAACAAGACGATGAGCCCGATGGCAGGCAAGGCGAGGAGCACCATCGAGACCAGTGCGACCGTGACGAGGGCGAAGTCCCGGGCAGGCAGGGCGAGGGTGACCACGGTCCACTGCTGCTGCATGCCGTGCACGAGCTGGTCGACGAAGAAGGGCAGCGTCCACAGGATCCACCCGAAGCAGAACGCCAGCAGCGGGACGACGAGGACGACCCACGCCACCACGGTGCGCCGGGCGTAGGGACGGAGCTCGAGCACACGAGGATCGGGTGGACGTCCCGGGATCAGGCTCCGCAGCACGGGGCCGACCCGGGTGAAGAGGTCCGGCACGCCCGCGAGGTCGGCCAGCACGTAGTAGCCGTCGAAGCGGACCGCCGGGATCAGCTGCTGCACCATCTGCACCTGCAGCATGACGGCCGTCAGGATCAGGAGCGGATGGTCGGTGACCAGGTAGGCGGTGCCGAGAGCGAGCACGGTCCAGGCATTGAAGTAGAGCCCCCCCAGGTCGACCCGCAACCGTCCGGGGCGGGCGAGCCGATACGAATCCGTCACCTCGGTGAAGTACGCCGGGTACACGATGTAGACGCCGAACCCGATCCGGCCGGGAACCCCCCCGCCGTACCGGCACGCCGACGCGTGCCCCAGCTCGTGGACCACGGCCGCCGCGTTGAGCACCGCGAGGATGACCAGGAGCATCACCGGGGTCGCGACGAGCTGCTGCAGGGCGCTCAGCAGGTCTCCGTGACGCACCATGGCGACGTCCATGGCGACGAAGGCCACCACCACCACCGCGACGAGCGGTGGGAGGAAGCTCCACGCCAGGCCCCGGGAGAGACGGCGCACGACTCCGGCCGGGATGAGGGTGCCGCGAAAGGTCAACGACAACAGCGGCTTGGCGCGAGGCGCAGCCGGGAGTTCGTCGCCCGGCCGCGTGATCAGCCCGAGCGGGACCAGCCGTGCCGTCACCAGATGCTCCAGCCCGTCGGGGGAGAGCCGACGGCCGAAGGCGAGACTGACGCGGTCGGCGATCTCGGCTGCGCTCGACCTCGGGTGCAGATGACACAG
>Ga0164241_10004027_pt1 | contig 14459 bp, 7 predicted proteins | sample OricomyardsoilBY_FD_108780 | JGI IMG/M metagenome (GOLD analysis project Ga0164241, IMG submission 108780) | Backyard soil microbial communities from Emeryville, California, USA - Original compost - Back yard soil (BY) | ecosystem: Environmental > Terrestrial > Soil > Unclassified | place: USA...
AGCTAAACTCCAGTACCGCCGACTCACCTAGTATTACCTGGTCGCCTTCCTGCAATTGGTGCCCTATATGTGTAGCGTGTAGCTTGGTTATTTGTTCGCTGGCTTCAGACCGTACCTTGACTTTATTTCGGGGCGGTACCCCACCTTCGTCAGCAAAGATCATAAAACGGCCGGCATCATTGTTCCACTCAATATGCGCATGTTGGCGGCTGATAAACTTATTCTCCTTCTGCTCACTGTCTGATGGAAAAGCGATATGATTGGTACGAAAGTAGCCCTCGTCAGACTGTGCTTTTTTGTCGCGGCCAATGTTAACCTTGCCGTTGCCTGATTGTAAAGTGTATTCAGGCTCAAGCGTCTCGCCGCTTAAAGCCCTTATGTAGGCAGTAGCTGTTTGTTTTATAAAGTGCTTGCCGGTTTTTACGAAAAAGGCAACATCAATGTTGGCGGCCTTAGTCGCTTCCGCAGGTATATCTTCGTCAAACTTTACATCAACCGACCAGTTAGCCGGCAGTTCCACCGCATAGTCGTCTGCTATCCGTTGAATCTCGTCCTTTAGTTTTTGCGGCTCGTCTGCATAAACAGCTGCCTCATAAATATGCCTTTCGGCATCGCCGGTATTTATAAACAAGGATACCCCCTTAATGTTGCCGCCTTCGCCCCCTTCTGCTTTTTGCAGTTGTTGCTTGATAAATTGCAGCAGGGCGTGGCGCACCCCTTTTACATCATCCGGTCGTTCTTCCGCTTCGCTCTTAAAAAAATTTAATACCATGTTTTATACAACCTTGACGAGATATTCACTCTGAATTATTATTTAACCTTACTGTTATTCTTTTGTTTGCTGAGTGATATTTTTAATGTACCCCCTTTTTAGTAAAAAAGGTATAACGTGCCTGCCGGCCAGATGAACGGCATCTGATGACCCTTTTGTTGATTCTATACGAATACAAACGACAATATTGCCGCTGTATTTTTCCATGGGGGCAAAAAACACGTACCAGCCATCATTTATCTGCTCCTTTTTCCATATCCGTTCGGGTGTACCGGTTTTACCTGCAACCGAAAGGCCTAAGGTATATACTTTTGGCGCGCTTTGCTCTATCATGTATTCGCGTAAAAGTTTCGCATATTTCGGGTCGTTGGCTAATTTTATTCCGGGGTTTACCGGCGTTAATGAGTCGCTTACTTTCAATACATAACGATTATTTACCATAACGCCATTGTTGGCAACACCGGATACTAATCTTGCAATTGCGGCGGGCGAAGCTATCAACTCGCCCTGACCCCATGCCATGCCCGATATGCCTTCGGCTCGTGTAAGGCGTATATTATTGGGGTTATAGCGTGGTTTAGTGTTAAATTCCGTTTTGCGCCATAGTTCACGCCATTTTTCCTCCTGCGCTAAATTTTCTGCCGGCTTGTTATAATAATAGCTACCAACGCCATGTAAAGACATCCCCGTTTTTAGGTAGAGATCGCCCATTTGTTCTTGCAAATGTTCCTGGTTGGCCAGTTTAATAAAGTAAACGTTGTTTGATTTTACCAGGCCCCGCCGCAGATCTATTACGCCGGTTTCATCAGGTTCCAGGCCTTTGGTACGAATGCGCTCCCATGATGCTACCGGATATCTTTTTTCAGCAGCTGCCAATCCCAGTTTGTTGAAAGCCGCCATTGACGTAAGCACTTTTGCAGTAGAGCCCGGCTGTGTAAAGTGGGTAAAGCCCAGGTCGGCAGTCGTCATCCACTGCGATAGTTGGTTTTGCTCGGCATAACTCATGGTTAGTTTTTCCCAATTATGTACCGGCGGTAGTGGATAAACAGCTGATGTAAGCACATCGCCGGTGTTAGCCTGCATAATTACTACCGAAACCCTATTGTCGTTTAATGAAGTATCAGTAGCTATAGAGCGTTGTATGCTGGTTTGCAGGCCGGCATCCATTGTTAATTTAACATCGCGATTGCGGCTTTTGAATGCGTCTACTTCCTCGCTGTTTATACCGGCAAGCAGCAGGGGCGCAAGGGCCTTATAGTCTTTTTTAACTACGGTCATTTCTTTTACGCCACGGGCCAGATACCTGTTCTCGGCGTACCGTTTAGCTATAGCAGAGAACCGTGTTGTAGGCATATCAAATCCTCGCAGTTCAGCGGCGAGCTCATATTCTGCAAAGTAGCCGTTTACGCTGCCATTAAACACTCCTGTATTCGCATCGCCGGTCCAAAAAAACATTTGATCATCAAAAGGATAATATCTGTTAACCCTTTTATGCATTGCCGAGTCGAGGTTGTAATTTTCAATTCCCGCCCCGTAAAGTTTGAAATGCTGCCGTTTAACAGTGGCGGCGTCACTGGTTGCTAAGAGCACTCCGTTGCGGTCAAACAACGATCCTGCTTTAAGTTTATTCATTAAAATAGCTATACGCGGATTGTAGCTAAACATGCGCGCACCACTCCGATCTGCCACCAGCGAGGGCTGCACTACCCACACTTTGTTATTGAATAAATAACGGGATATATTAACGGTTAAAAGCAATATTCCCATGCATGCAGCTATAAGGGCAGGTACCAGGTTTTTATCCTGTTGTTTGGAGATATAGGTTATTTGTACAGGGGTGCCTTTTACCCTTGATGCCGACAGTAAAAATCCGGAAGCAAGCAAATTGGCAACTAATGATGAGCCGCCATAGCTTTGAAACGGCAGCGACACCCCCGACAGCGGCAATGCTCCTGTTGATCCGCCTGCAATGAGCAGGAACTGCACAAATGTTGATATGCCAATACCTGCACATAAGTAAAAAAGAAAGGGGGTACCCGTTCGTCTGCCAATAATGATGGCACGGTGCAGGTATATTAAAAACAGGATAAATATGGTTATAATACCCACCCAGCCGAACTCTTCACCCATAGAAGGAAGGATCATATCGGTATGAGCCTCGGGAATGGTTTTGGCAAAGCCTTCTCCTACACCTTGACCGGTGATACCACCTCCGGACATGGCCCAGAGGCCGTTGGCCACCTGGTCGCCGCCATATACCTCATTGTTCCAGGCATCCTGCCAAATGGCCTTACGGTCAACTAAACGCTGTACCGGGCCGGGAAACAGCTTGTCCAGGTACGGAACCTGGTCGATAGTTAAAAATGCTGCCATTATAACCAATACCATTATGGCTGACTCGCTTAGCTGCCTGCGTTGAAATACCATCAACAAAGCAACTACAGCTAAAGTTACACCGGCCGAAAGCCAGACATTTTTGAATATCCAGGAGGCGATTACATAGAGTACAACTGCTATCGCCATAAACATAAAGTCGCCGCGCGAAAAAGAGAACAGCGCTATAAATGTAAAGCATACTACCATGGCCGGTCCCAGATCGCCTAAAAGCAAAAACAGCAATAAGGTTACCAACGTTGACACTAAGGCGAAGGAAAAGAACGACCAGCGCTTTTTCCAGCTTGTATATTCGCTGATCAGCTTTTCGTTAACCGCGAAAAATCCTGCAAGAAAAAGGATGATGAGGTATTTAACAACCTCGCTGGGTTGAAAACCAAACAGATTAACTTTTACCCCGCTGCCTTCCGGGCCGGTACCAAATTTAATTGTTAAAGCCAGCAGACAGATGGCTAAAATTATCCAGGGCCAGCCATTGGCGGCCGAGGAAACGTTTTTAAATACCAGCATGCGATATAGCCGCGAGTCAGTGTTAAATCGCCGCAATTGAATAGAAAGTATACCCAACATTGCAGCTAAACCTATGGCCAGATAAACAAGGCTGTCTTTAGCTAAAAATCTGTCGCGTAATGGGTCCTGTAAACTCAACAGCGTTAAAAAAGAAAGACCGGTAAGCAGCATGATAGCAGGAAGGATGAACTGATCGACAGTGCTGAATTTCCATGACAGGATTACGTGCATTAGTAAAAATGCGCCTACAAAGCTGGCTGCAATAATAAAAAACCACTGATTAAATTCATGTGGCGTGCGTATAATAAGTGACCTTTCCCTCTTTAAGATGTTGAAATCGCGCGTAGAGAAAAGCTTAATGGTATGAGGCGTTTGTTTAAATGTGAAGGATGCATCTTCATCAAGACTTTGTACGCCTTGTGATGCGCCAAACTGAAAGCCGGGTTGCAGCGGCAAAACTTTAAACGCTTTACCGGGAGGCAGATTGTTAAATGCAAAGTGCCCGGTGTTGTCTGTTCGTGCGTAGGCACTCAATTCCTGCAAATGTTTTTTGCCAGCGCTGTCTGGTATGTAAACGGCGGTTGCCCCGTTTACTGTTGATGTAATAGTTTTTATGGCTTCAGTTGGTTCGTCATTGAAAATGCTATCCTGGGGCAATATCAACTCAAGCTTTACCAAAACACCGGGCACCGGCACGTCTTTGTTTGAGATGGTTCCGTCCATGGTATGTTCGCCCATATTTAGTTCCACAACCGAAGGGAAGTTAGGCGGGCTCGCCTTCTCCTGTAAAAAACGTACCGAATCATCGCCCGTATAACCCAATAATGATCGTGATGCAGCTACACGTGACTTGAAAGACTCGCCACCTTTTTCATACGCCTCGTCTGCTATCAGGTTGAACTTACGTTTGTTAAGTTCGCCAATATTGTCAATTTTTTCGCCATGCTTTAGCGCCCCGGCCACTGTAGTTTCAATTAAGTCGACGTCGCGTTTGTCATCAAAATAATAACCTTTTTCAAGCAGGTGCCTTATAGAAGCGGCGGGGTTTTTAGCATTCAGATTGATCATGGTGCCATCTTTCAGCCGCGTATCTACGTCTGCAAACCGAAGTTGTAATACGGTGTACAATCTGAAAAAAAACAACGACAAGAGTATGGTTACAAACAGTAAAAACCAACGCTCAATGTTTCGGTTAGGAGCTACACTATCTGGTTCCATTGGTACTTACGCGGGGTTTAGATACAGAATCGGCAGGCATCGTTAAGACAGGGAATCGGGCGGTTACATTTTTCTTACCTGCAAAGATGTACCTGTTTAATACCGGTACCGGGCAGTTAACAAAATGCGTGTTTTTTAAAATCAACGCGGTATTATTAAGATAGATAGCTGTACTAAAATCATTAAACTGCAAGCTGTCCAATACGGTTATTTTTGCCGTTGGCGATATTACTATAGCGGGGCCGTGGTATGCCGTATCGCGCTGTAAAATTATATTGCCTTTTGCCTTTATAAAAAGGCTGTCTACTTTTATAAATAAAGTATCGGTAACAAGTATGGGGCTTTTAAACACACTATCAGACAGTATAAGTGTGTCGCCTTTAATATTATTAAAAGCATCCTGCAATAAAATTTCCTGCTCATTGCGCGGTGGTCGCGTTGCTGCTGCGGTAGTTTCTTCAGCCGGCTTGTATTTTTGCCATTGCTGATAAAGCCAAACCGATGACACAAGCAGCACAGTGCAAATTACGCCTAAAACTATTGTTAAATTACTGCTGCTTTTAACCCGCGTAACCGTTGGTGTATGGGCAGTTGGATGATTTTCAGACACAGGCACAAAGTTTTCCGTTTTAATAATTTTTTTTTCTGCAGATGCCGGCAATGTGGCTTCTACTCTCTTGGGGGCTTTGTCGTTTTTTACTAAAACAACAGTGATATTATCATTACCCCCATTGTTGTTGGCGGTTTCAATAAGTGCGACAACCTTTTGCTGCAGGGTTTTGTCGCCGGTGATTAAATTGGTAATGTCTTTCTTATCCACCATGTCGGTAAGGCCATCGCTGCAGAGCAGCAGCATATCGCCCGGTAAAAAAGGTGATTGGCCGGTTTCAATGTAAGTATCGTCGGTCTCTATCTGCTCACTAAAACCAAGTGCTTTATTGATCTCGTTACGCTTTGGGTGCTTCATGGCTGCAGTTTCGGTAAGCCGGCCCGAATCTTCCAGATATCCAACAAATGAATGGTCTTTTGATATTTTTATAAGGGAGCCGTCGCGTAACAAATACAGCCTGGTATCGCCCACGTGAGCGTACACAAACTGGTTGTTTTGCGTATCGGCAACAACTAACGTTGCCACACAGGCCATTTGTTCGTGTTCTTTATTGGTTTGCCTTTCAGTAAATATTTTGCTGCTTGCCCGCTTAAAAGCTGCTATCATTTCAGAGATCAGGTCGCCTTTGTCTTTTTCCAGCTCTTTAAGAATCTCCTCTTTTGCTATAGCCGCGGCAACTTCTCCGCCATGATACCCGCCAACGCCATCAATTACGCAAGCCAGTATGTACCGTTTGTTTAAAATAAACTGGGCAATAAAGGTATCTTCATTATTGTCTCGTACTTTGCCGGTATCTGTTAGTCCAAAAAAGTTTTCAGCCATTTTGTTTACCCGATTTTTTGATGTCGATAAAATGTGTTACCAGTAAACCGGCAACAAGTACTAACAACGCTATTGACAAGATATGCGACATGTTATGATTTAAATAAGTTAACGCCAATTATCCCGTTTAACAGCAAGCGCGAATTAACCGGAAGCTCTGCCCAAACAGGTGCGTTTACATCGCTGCGGTTTACGGCAACTTCGTTCATGGTAGTTATCTCGCCAAATGAAGCGAGATAAAATTTGCCATCGGCTTTGTTGTATTTAATTTGCAGATGCGGAGAGTTAACCCATTCTGAAGGGATAACGAAAACATTCGCATCCTCCCGGGTTTCATCACTGCCTGATACAATAATGTCGTCCTCCTTCATCAAATATTCCACCTTCTTACCCGAAAACTGTTTATCGGGAATAATAGTTTCTAAACGGGCCAATATTTTGTTGTTTACTGTCTTTTCGTCCGCATACTCTAATTCCTCTTCGTATGGTATTTCCATATAGCCGTCGCTGTAATAGGTGAAGCCCTTTAAAATATCATGATTAACGTCAAAGGTCTGCGCTATGCCGGTTTGCCGCGGAATAAACGTAACGCGCAGGTTTTCTGCCTTTTGATTATTATCCGGCAAGAGCTTACCTATAAATCCTTTGTCGCCCCTCACATAATCCGGGTGGGATACCAGCCTGAAAACCCATTTTGACCCCGAGGGTTCAACTGTTTTACCCGCAGTACGATGTTCTTTTAAAATTTCGTAGAATTTTTTTACGGTTTCTTTAGCGATGAGACCAAAAATACCTTGTCTGTTTTCAACAAACTCCCGGTAGTCTTCGGCGTTAAAGCTGATGATAAATTCGTGATAGAACACCACGCGGTTACCAAAAGACAACTCTCTTATAGAATCGGTAAATTTTTCAATTATATATTTATAAACAACGTCAGGTGTAAGGGCAGCGGTCTTTCCGTTTATACCGGAAGTCTCGTTAGTTAAAAACCAATCCTGAATACCTAAGCGTTGCCAAAAATTTCCTTTTGTTTCCATTAATTATTGCGAGTATGTGTACTGAACATTTTACTGTAACAGATGTTTGTGATGCCTTGCGATTAAAACACCTGTGGCGCTAAAGTAGTATCGGGTGTTAAATCCTCTGTCGTGTCTACTTCTGGTGCATTTTTTTTAATTGTAACGGTATCCGGTTCAGCGGGCTTATTATCATTATAAACAGGTTGCGGTTCTTCAGCCTGCACGCTATCTTGTAAATACTGCGAAGAATCAACTTTCGCCACATCATTATTTGCTGAACTATCCTTAATAAAATACAAATAGCCCGACAGCAGCATGAATATGATCATCAGCGCAAATACACCGTTGAAAAAGGCCTTTGAAACAGGCGCGCCAGACGCGTCGGACCTTGTTTCAATTTGCGGCTGTTCTGCCAAAGCTTGCTGTAATCTTTGGTTTTCCTCCTGCAATGCGGTTATTTCCGGCTGTAAGGCGGTTATAACATTAATGCCTACAGATAAGGCTCCTTTTTCAATAGCCTGGTACAACTGTACGCCGCTATCATACCTGTCTCCGGGTAGTTTTTGCAAACATTTTGTTACTATTTCCAACAACCATGCGGGCACCCGCATTTCGACGTCTTTTTTTTCCTTGCTCCAGCTTTTTGGCAGGTTAGTTTTTCTAAGCTGCATTACATCCGGCACTGCATCTTCAAGATGCCCAACCATCACAGTGTTACGCGCAGTATCGCTACCGCCATTTAAAGGGAAGGGCACCCGCCCGCCAAGTAATTCGTATATAACTACCCCAAAACTGTAAACATCGGTTTGCAAAAGCATTTTACCATCGTTCTGCTCAGGAGCCATAAATTCAACGGCGCCTGCATGGCGTATACTCGTGCGACGCTGTTCCTCGCTCATAATTGCCAGACCAAAATCAAGCAACACATAATTGCCCGTGTGCGAGTTGTATTTTATGTTGTCACTTTTTATATCACCATGTTTAACACCAACTTTATGGCAATGGGCAAGCGCGCAGGCCAACTGGTCGGCTACTTTAAGGATTTCCTTTAGCGTAAATATTTTTTCATTCGGAGGTGTGAGCAGTTCACTAAGATCAGGCCCTTCAATGTATTCCATTTCGATATAAGGGAACGAGCCGCTTTCGGTAATCCCGTAACTTAACATTTTTACAACATTAGGATTGGGGTTTTCATTCACCTTTTGCAGTTTGGCCACTTCGTTTTGAAAGTTGCGGTAGTTTTTATCCTGCGGGTCCTCTGTATGAATTGGTGTTGGAATAAGCTTTACAGCTGTGTAAATCGTGCCTGTACGCTTTCCTTTGTATACTGAACCCTGGCCGCCTGTGCGCAAGGCACCTAAATTTTCAAGACCATCTGCTATTGTAAATACTTTACTCATACGTAGTAAATTTACAGTTAATAGGGGTGTTTTGTTGTAAAGGAAATGAAATTTCGTTCAATCGTACTAACATTTAACTGGTTGTTGTATTGATAATTTAAAATGCTACCAGTTAAATAAGTAAATTTGACGACTGTTGCAGATACGCTCTTGAAAAAAATTATATATACTCTTCTATTTTTACTGTCGGCTATTATTGTTCGGGCGCAAGACCCGAAGCCGGATACTGTTAAAACAGGCGTCTATATCACCAGCATACATGATATTGATTTTAAAGAGAAAGAATACACAGTAAACCTGTGGCTATGGCTCAAATACAAAGACAAAAAGTACGATTTTGTTCAGAACCTGGAGGTTCCGCAGGCAAAATCGGTCATCAAATCATACTCAACTATTGACAGTACCGGCGGACAGATATATCTTCTGATGAAGCTGCAATGCGTGATGAAGGATTCGTGGGCGATAGATAACTTCCCTTTTGATAGCCAGAAACTGCGGTTCTCCATAGAAAATTCACAGTTCGACTCCGGTTCGCTGGTTTTTTCTGCTGATACTTTAGGCAATCATTTCGATCCGCGTTTTACGTTGCGCGGATGGAATATTGACAGCATTAATGTAACAACAGGCACTAAAGTTTACGAAACCGGGTTTGGTGATGAAACACTGGATAAACCACACACCGAATACAGTAACTTTAAGGTGCTATTGCGTATTAACCGCGATGCGACAGGCCTGTTCTGGAAGATGTTTTTAGGAATGTATATGGCATTTTTAATTGCCTATATGTGTTTTTACATACATACAGACAGTATCGACTCGAGGTTTGGCTTGAGCGTTGGAGCACTTTTTGCCGTTATTGGTAATAAGTATATTGTTGATTCGTCATTGCCCGACTCAACCACATTTACGCTGGTTGATACGCTGCACGGCCTTACGCTGTTGTTTATACTAACCGTTATAATAGCAACGGCCTACTCATTAAGGCTTATTAAAAAGGGTAAAGCTGCGCAGGCACAAAAATTTGATTTTATTATAGCTCAGGTACTATTAGCAAGCTATGTAATATTAAACGCGTGGTTTATTTATAAAGCAAGCGCGGTGGTGTAGTTAACGCTTACTACACTTGCTATCACTACGCGTGGGTGTTGCAGAAAATATAAGCAACAGTTGCAACACTTGCAACAGTGTTTTTTTGCGATCATCTAACTATCAGGTATTTATGAATATTACGTGTTTGCACATGCAACACTTTGCAACAGATTAGCAACACTTTTGCAAGAGCGACGATGAAAATTTATGCCGCCAAATGCTGATCTATTTTGGCATATAACTGATCCAGATCAAAAGGCTTGGCTATAAAATCGTTTGGCCCTCCGGGCCGATTTACGGATTCTACCAGATCATGGGTCCCTGAGATCAGGATGACCGGCAACGAATGAGTAAGAGGATTTCTTTTAATATCTTCACATATCGCCCGCCCGTCCATATCGCCAAGCATAACATCCATTAAAACAAGGTTGGGCTGAAAATTCTGAATGTCTTCAAAAATGGTTTCACCGTGGTCTAATGCCTTGACTTCGTAACCCCGTTCTACCAGGAGAAGAGCTACAATTTCCAGGATATCATTGTCATCATCTACAACCAGTATTTTTTCACGTTTCATATTATTCACTTTCTAATAGTACGCCCGGGATGGTAAAACAAATGGTGGTCCCTGCTCCTGGTGTGCTTTCTACGTTGATCCGGCCGCCGTGCTGGTTTACAAAGTCGCTAACCAGCAGAAGGCCCAGCCCGCTGCCTTGTTCATTATTTGTGCCCGAAAGGGACTTTTGATCGGTATTTTTAAATAATCGCGCCTTAGTTTCTTCACTCATTCCTACGCCGGAATCTATTATAGAAATACAAACCATATGTTCGTCTATTGTGGCGCTAAGCTGCACTAAACCGCCTTCGGGCGTGTATTTTATGGCATTAGTAACCAGGTTTTGAACAATAGAACGCAGCATCAAGGGGTCGGCCATCACCTCCATATCTTTAGGTATATGGTTCTTTACGTTGATCTTCTTCTGTTGGGCGTTAGGCTTCAAAACTTCCAGCGACTCTTCGGCACCATCCGCAAGCCTTACTTTTTGCGGATTAAAACTGGTTTTCCGGCTTTGTTTTTTGGCCCAATCTATCACCTCGTTCAATTGGTTGAGCAGTTTGTTTGATGTACGGTGGATGATCTGTGAAAGTTGTTTTACCTGGCCAGGGCTTAGGCTTTCCGGGTCCTCGCTTAATTTACCCGAGGAGGCCAGCAAGGCAGTGAGCGGGTTACGCAGATCATGAGACATAACCGAAAGGAATTTATCCTTAGATAAATTAAGCGCCTGGAGCTCCTGGTTCAGGTTTTCCAGTGCGAGTGTCCTGTCGAGGACCCTTTGTTCCAGTTCCCTGTTCAAACGCAGCAAATCGGCATTAATGGCTTGTAGTTTTTCCTCCTGTCTCCTTAAGAGGCGGTTCTTACGGTATAGCTCCGCAAACACCGCCACTTTTGAGCGCAATATCTCCGCGTTAAAGGGCTTTCGTATAAAATCAACAGCTCCGGCCCGGTAACCCTTAAACATGGCCGCTTCCTCATAATCGTGCGCCGTGATAAAAATAATGGGTATCTGTTTCAGCTTGTCGCGCTGGTAGATCAGTTCTGCTGTTTCGTACCCGTCCATGATCGGCATCTTAACATCCAACAGGATCAGAGAAAAATCCTCCTCATTTAACAATATGCGGAGGGCATCGCGTCCTGAAGTCGCCCGGAAAAAGACATATTCGCTTTTTTCCAGCGCGACTTCCATCGACAGGAGATTATTCTCGTTATCATCAACCAGCAATATCTTGATCGGCATCGGCTAAAAATTATTGGCTAAAAATTTATTTGATCAGCCACACCCGCATCAGGGATAAAAGCTGATCTGTTTTAACTGGTTTGGTAATATAATCAGATGCGCCCGAAGCAATACATTTTTGCCTGTCGCCAATCATGGCTTTCGCTGTTACGGCGATAATAGGCAGGTTCTTGTGTTTGGATTCTTTTCTGATTATTTGTATGGTCTCGTAACCATCCATTTCAGGCATCATGATATCCATCAGCACAATATCTATCTGCTTATCTTTATTTAGGATATCCAGTGCCTCCCGACCGCTTTCGGCAGTGATCACATCAATATTCGACCTTTCAAAAACTGCCGTCAGCGCAAATAAATTACGTACGTCGTCGTCAACCACCAATACTTTCCTGCCATCCAAAATATCTTTACTGTCCCTTACTGTATCGATCAATTTGAGTTTGCTTTCGCTGATGTACTTTTTATCGATATGCAACAGCACGAGTATTTCCTCTAACAAGCGAACATGCGAATCGGGCGTTTTGGTAATGATCTTGTGGTTCAAACGTTTCAACTGGATCAGTTCGCCTTGAGTAAAGTCGCGTGCTGAATGTAGGATCATTGTGGTTAGCGGTTGCTTTAACAGGTTGATCCGGTTGATGAGATCAAGGCCGTTCGCGTCAGGCAGCACAAAATCCACAATAATGCAGTCAAATACCTCTTTCTTTAATACTGATAATGCCTTTTTAGCCGTAACCGCGCCAAAAACTTCTACTTTATCATTGGCCAGAAGTTCAGACAGGCGCTGTAATTCGTTTTCATTATCCTCTATCACCAATACCCGTTTTTTTGCGTGTTCATTGAATCGCACGATGCCGGTGATTAACTCGTCCAGCGAAGTATTGGATAAAGGTTTCAGACTGAATGATCGCGCGCCAAGTTTCAGGGCCATGATCCTGTTATCTTCGCCGGAGATAACATGCACGGGGATATGGCGTAGGTTAATATCGGTTTTTAACAGCCTGAGTATTTTCCATCCGTTTGATTCGGGCATGTTCACGTCCAGCGTAATAGCTATGGGGTTGTATTTGATAATGCTTTCGAATATTTCGAGATAGCTTATCGCGACTACAACCTTAACGTCGAAATCATGGGCCTTATCAATCAATATCTTCGTAAACCTCAGGTCATCTTCCACCACCAGCAATACCTTGTCTTCTGCCGCAATATTGTGACGGTCATCATCAATCACCAACTCGGCACTATCCATCAGGGTATTGGCCCGCAAATGCTGCGCCGGGTAGGTCTCTTTAACTTTTATAGTTGTAGATTTCTCTTCTTTATATTTCAAAGGCAAATAAAGGGTAAACACACTTCCCTTACCCAGCTCGCTGCCTACGGTAATGGTACCACCCAGCAATTCGGCAAAACCTTTACTGATGGACAAGCCCAAACCGGTACCGCCGTATTTGCGGCTGGTAGAACCTTCGGCCTGCTGGAAGGCTTCGAAGATGATACCCTGGGTGTTTTTGGAAATACCGATGCCTGAATCCTCAATAGCGAAGGCAATTACAGAATCGGCCTCGCTGAGTGGGTTATCCTGGCCGGGTGCAGGTTTAAAAATGTGCAGTTTTACCTGTCCTTTTTCAGTAAACTTGAACGCGTTTGACAACAGGTTCTTCAATATCTGGTTTAGGCGCTGCATGTCGGTTTCCATCAGTTCAGGCAAGCCATCCTGAACTTCGATCTCGAATTTAAGATTCTTAGCCTCCGAGATGGGTTTAAAAGTAGACTCTGCAAAAGCAGTGATCTCTTTAAAGCTTACCGGCATAACATCAGCAGCAATAACGCCCGATTCGATCTTGGAAAGATCCAAAATATCATTGATCAGCTGGATCAGGTCATCACCGCATGAATGGATGGTTTTGGCAAACATCCGTTGTTTTTCGGTAAGGTTGCCTTCGGGATTTTCAAAAAGCTGCTGCGCGAGGATCAACAAACTGTTTAACGGAGTACGCAACTCATGTGACATGTTAGCCAAAAACTCCGATTTGTATTTAGAGGTAAGGGTCAGCTGCTCCGCTTTTTCCTCCAGCGACCGCCCTTTATCATGCAGCTCATCATTGGCGCGCCTTAATTCTTCCTGCTGTGCAGAAAGCTCACCGGCCAGTGATTGTGATTGCGATAATAGTTCTTCTGTACGTGTATTGGTTTCGATGTTATTGAGTACGATACCGATACTTTCAGTCAATTGGTCCAAAAAGTCAATATGCGTATCGCTGAAATTTTCAAAGGAAGCCAGCTCAATAACGGCCTTTACGTTGTTTTCAAATAGTACCGGCAAAATCACCAGATCTATCGGGGCGGCATTGCCAATACCCGAACTGATCTGTAAATATTCATTCGGCACATTGGCCAACCTTATGCGTTCCTTGTCGGTAGCGCATTGCCCAACCAAACCTTCGTTAAGTGAAAACTCCTGGTCGATCAGTTTGCGGCTTTTTTGCGCATAACCGGCAAATAGTTTTAATTTGGGTTCGTCTGCTGATTCCGGCTGTTCCAAAATATAAAAGGCGCCATACCGGGCATTTACCAATTCGGCCAGCTCGGATAGTACTTTGTTGGCTACCGCGTTCCGGTCGCGCTGCCCCTGAAGCATTTGAGCAAACTTGGCTAGGTTTGATTTTAGCCAATCCTGCTCATGGTTACGTAACGTTGTGCCTTTTAAGTTGGCGATCATCTGGTTAATGGTATCTTTCAGGGCCTCTAACTCACCTTTTGCTTCTACCCGGATGGTACGGGTAAGGTCACCCTTGGTTACCGCCGAGGCCACCTCAGAGATGGAACGCACCT
>Ga0164241_10004028_pt1 | contig 14456 bp, 11 predicted proteins | sample OricomyardsoilBY_FD_108780 | JGI IMG/M metagenome (GOLD analysis project Ga0164241, IMG submission 108780) | Backyard soil microbial communities from Emeryville, California, USA - Original compost - Back yard soil (BY) | ecosystem: Environmental > Terrestrial > Soil > Unclassified | place: USA...
CAGCGCGTCGTAGTAGGTGCCGGGCGTGCGCATGAACTCGACGCCACGCGCGCGCAGACGGCGCACCGTGGTCAAGATGTCGGATACTTCGAGCGCGAGGTGTTGGATGCCGTCGCCGCGGTGTTCCTCGGTGAAGGCGTTGATCTGCGAAGATTTGAAATTGGGCCGGTATGGCTCGTTGTTGGCGAACTTGACCGACGAGCGCGGATCCCACATCACTACCGAGCGCAGGCCGGAGCCGTCACGCAGCTCGAAGCGGGCGACGTCGCGGGTGTGAAATTGCACGTCCCACAGGCGCTGAAAGCCGAGCACGTACTCGAGCCAGAGCAGCGCCGGCATCATCGTCTGAAAGTTGGTGGTGATGTGATCGACGCGCAGGATACCGGAGGCGTTTTGGCCACCGCGCGGCGGGTCGTGCATCACGTAGCCCGGCAACAGGTCACCGTAGCCGCGACGCTCGATGAAGCGAAATGTGGTGTCGCCGAAGGGCGTCGTGATCGAAAACGTTTTGAGTGTTCCCGTGGCGTCTTCGAAACGCTCCAAATCACCGATTGGAGTGCCGCCACGCCGTTCCAACAGCTCGAAGGTGCGCGCTGCGTTTTCGACCCGGAAGGCCAGCGTGCCGACCCCGTCCGGGTGACGCTTCAAGAAGCGCTCGGCCCGGCCGCCGACGCCGTCGGGCGTCGAGCAAATCACGATGTAGCCACCGGCTTGAAAAGCCACCGAGCGCTGGCGACCGGCTGTCATCAGCTCCGGGCTGTTCTCGCCGATTTCGCTGAAATCGAGGCGGTCGACATAGAACCGGCGGCTGCGCTCGAGATCGCGCACGTAATAGTGCACGCCTTCGATGCCGAGGATGCCGAGCGGTTCGACTTGGGGCATTGCCGCTTAGTCTCCCACCAGTCGGGCTGCCTCTCAAGCGAGCGCGCCTAGTCGCTTTTCTGTCACGGGCGTGGACCGAAGCCCAAAAGTGGCCAGGCTTGGAGCAGCTTTTGGGCTTCGTGAAGTCGCAGCGCGACGGCGGCGCCGAGCTCGGGCGCGGCGAAGATGTCGGCGGCTTCCGGCATGCGTGCGACATGGGCGAGCGCCGTGGGAGCTCCGAACCGGATGTAATACTCGGCGGCTTCGCGCCGCAGCTTGCCCGCCGCACGCGGTTCTTTCAGCAAGCGCTCGGCGGCCTGCAGGGCCTCAGGGCGCCGTCCTGACAGCAGCGAAAAGCGAAAGCCTGCCTCCATGCGGGTCAGCGCGTTGGGCGAGGTCAAGGCGGGGTCGTGGATACCGGCGGCGAGCTTTTCGATCGCGCTTTCGACCTGGTTGGTGGCTTCGCGGTGGGGAGCGCGCTTTTTTGCCTCTGCCAGCAGCTGCCGAGCGCGGTCGAAGTGCAGCTCGCTGGATTCCACGAGCGCGGCTTTCAGGCAGTGACTGGCGACGTCGGGTCGCTCGGCGCACAGCTGCTCGAACAGGGTGCGAGCGTCGGCGTAGTGGCCGAGCTGACTGAGAGCGCTGGCGGTGTTGCCCAAGACGAACGGATCATCGGCGACGGTCTGGGCCGTAACGCGATACACGCGCAGCGCATGCTCGAACAAGCCCGCGCGATAGTAGACGTTGCCCAGCTCGTTGCCGGGCAACGAGTTGGTTTTGGGCGTGGTCGCGTAGGCGGCACGCCAGAAGGCGAGCTCATCTCGCCATTCGTCCAACCGCAGCCACGTGGCCGTGCCGAGCGTCAGCGTGAAACCTAGCAACGGGGCCAGAACGAGCTGGCGGCGTTGGACGACGCGCGTGAGCGGACGAGCAAGCCCCAGCGCGAGCGCGGCGAGGGGCAGATACAAGAAGCGATCAGCGGCCACGACCGCGACCGAAATGGGAACCAAGTGCACGACCAACAGCAGACTGACGGTGCCGAGCGCCGCCAATTCGAGGCGCTGCGGAAGAGCCGATTCCGGGTCTGTCGGTGCGGGGCCGCGCGAAGGCGCGCGACGTCGCCATACGACCGTGCCGGCCGCGACGAGCAACGTGACGAATGCCAGCGCGACGAACCAGTAGTCGGGTTGACCGAGCTTGCCTTGCTGCGCGCGCGGCAGCCAAGGAACCGCTAGGTCGAATGCGTAGCGGCCCAAGGCTTCGACGGTGGCGACCATTCGCTCGCCGAAAGAGAGCGAAATGACTAAGGGTTGGGTCCCGGCCAGTGCGCTGAGCCGGAGCCCGGCGTAGGCGAGCAAGGCACCCAAGAGTGGCAGGGTGAACACCAAGCCGCGCTTCCACTCGTCCGGCCGACGCGGCTCTGGAGCACGCCCGCACAGCTCTTTGACGACGACCGCCGCCAAGCCCGCCAGTGCGACCTCTTTGCTGGCGAGGCCCAAGAAAAGCAACCCGCCCGCGATCAGCGAACGCCCGAGCGAGCGGCTGCGATGCACGAGCAACGCCAAAAAGCAGAACGTCGTGGCCAGGACATCGGTTCGACCGGACACCCACGCGGCGGCTTCGGTCAGGCGCGGATGGAGCGCCCACGCCGCGCTCAGCAGCAGAGCGACACGCACGTCCGCTCGTTGCCGCAGCAGTAGCGCCAAGAGCAAGAGGGCGTTGAGCGTGTGCAGGATCGAGTTGGTGAGGTGATAGCCGGCCGGGTTCTCGCCGTGCAGCGAATGGTCGAGCGCAAAGCTGAGCACGGTGAGCGGCCGGTAGTACGCCCGCGCATCACCCGAACCGTCGTCGATCCAAAACGGCTCGCGAAAGCGCTGCAGAATGCCTTCGTCGTGCAGGACCTGCGGCGCATCGAGAACGAGGTGACGATCGTCCCAGATCAACGGCGCGTCCAGCGTGCGGCCGTACGTCACCACGAGGGTGAGCAGCAGCACGAGGTACGCCAAGAGAGGCCGCATTCTAGCCAGGCTCGGCGTCTGGCTGCACTTCGGGCACCGCGGCTTGGAACGCGGGCAGGGCCCGGGCGTTCTCGTCCGCGCGAATCAGGGTCGGAAATGCGTCGAGCGTGACCCCCCAGCGGCGCGCGTTGTACAGCTGCGGAACCAGGTAAAGGTCGGCTAGGCCGACCTCGTCGCCGAACAAGAACGTGCCCGCCGACGGCTGCGCCAGTCGCTCGAGTGAGGTCAGGCCCCGGGCGATGAAATGGCGTGTCCACGGCTCGGTCGCGACGCCGTGCTTGCGCAGCTCGTCGAAGGTGGCGGTGTTCTGCAACGGCTGAATGCCCGAGTTCACCAGCTCGGCCAGCGCGCGGACGTGGGCGCGAGCCGGGGCCGATCTCGGCAGCAGCGGCGGCTCCGGGTAGCGCTCGTCGAGGTACTCGATGATCGCCATCGACTGCACGAGCGGGATGGTGCGGCCATCGTCTTCGACCTCGAGCACCGGCACCTGTCCGTGCGGATTGAGCGCATGAAACTCGGGCCGGTGTTGCTGCCCGCCGTCGCGCATCAGGTGAACGGCCGCGTATTCGAAGGCCAAGCCCTTCAGTCCCAGCGCGATGCGGACCCGGTAGGCGCAGCTGCTGCGCCAGTAGCTCCAAAGCTTCATGGTGCCGTCACTCCTTGCTCGAGGTCGCCAAATGGCGCTCGCCCGTCGGGGAGCTTGAACTCGATGTGCACGCGGTTGCCCGCCTGCAAAAATGGCGTTTGGGGCGCGCCGCTGGCGATGGTTTCGAGCGCGCGTTGCTCTTGCAGGCAGCTGACTCCGCGCTCGGCGGCGGCATTCGAAATCGTACCGCTGCCGACGATCGTGCCCGCGCCAAAGCGGCGCGTTTTGCAGATGTGCTCGATGAGCTGGAAGAAGGAGAAATGCATCTCCGACCCCGTTTGCGGATCGCCGACGCGCCGACCGTCGATCGCGACGTGCATCGTACCGTTGAGCTTGCCGTCGAGCCAGGCGTCGCCCAGCTCGTCGGGGGTCACTGCGAACGGGGCAAAACCGGTAGCGGGCTTGGAGCAGAAGAACCCAAAGCCTTTGGCCAGCTCGTCCGGAATCAGGTTGCGATACGTCCAGTCGTTCAAGCACACCAGCAGGCGCACGTGCGCGGCCGCGGTGTCGGCGCGTGCTCCTCGTGGCGTATTGCCGAGCACCACTGCCAGCTCCGCCTCGAAATCGAGACCGTAGGCAGGGTCGACCAGTTGAAATGATTCGCGCGGACCGAGCATGTCGGAGGCGCCGCCTTGGTAGACGAGCGGATCGGTCTCGAGCGTGGCGGGAGGCGCGGCGTTGCGCGCCTTGCGCACGAGCTTGACGTGGTTCAAGTAAGCCGAGCCGTCGACCCATTCGGTTGCGCGCGGCAGCGGGGCTGCCAGCTGGGAAAAGTCGAGCTCGAAGGCCGCGGGGGTGCCTTTGGCGAGCTCCAACGCCAGCCGCTCGAGCGACGGCGCGGTGCGATCCCAATCGTCGAGCGCCGCGCGCAGGCTCGAGGCCGCGGCCCGCGCGTCGATGGCGCGGGCGCCGTCTGCGCTCACGACGAGCAGCCGGCCGTCAGGCGAGCCGTCGCGCAGCGTGGCCAGCCGCATGACTCAGTCGCCGCTGAGGCCGAGCGATGCGTCGAGCAACTCGACGAACGAGCTGGGCCGGAAAGCTTCGCGCACGTTGCCGTAAGACTCGGGCGAGCCCATCGGGATGGGGCGAGCCACGATCTCGGGACCGACCGACGCGGCTGCGGGCGCGGCCGCCACGATCGGTACGATCTCCGCGGCGGGTGCGTAGGGTTGAACCGAGGGGTACTGTGCGAGCGACTCGGGAGGCGGAGGAATGTCGTCCTCGAGCCGGCGACGGTGCGCTTCCAGCTCATCGCGAGCCTCTGGCGGCGGTTGCAGGCTGTCGTCGTAGCCGCCCACCTGGTTCGGACCAGGCAACGCCACCTCGAGCTCTTCGACCGGCGCGGGGGCGCGGTCGCTGCCCTTCTGTTCCGCAAGCTCCAGGCTGGGGCCGCGCGCTTCTTCGAGGTCGATGGTCTGTCCGACCTGTTCGGGCGTCGGCCCGCCCACGCCGGCGCCAGCGTGGGTCGGAATGTCGAGCTCGCCACCCAACAGCGCGTCCACGTCCGGAGCGGCGGGGGCGGCCATGCCCGTCGGCATCGGCGCTTCTTGAGGCCCAGATTCGGGTGGTGGCGTTTGGAGGGGTACTTCGCGCTCGGCCTCGTGCTCGGCGGCGGCGGCGAGCGCCTCGTCCATGGTCGATGCGACCTTGGAGCGCTGCGACGAAGCGGGCGGCTGGTCGTCCTCGTCGTCGAAGTCGATATCGACGTCAGTGGGTGCCGGAGTGCCTTCAGTGACCTCGACGAGGTCGTCTTCGGAAAGCTCTTCGGTGGCGATCGGCTCCGCTTCGGCGGCGATGGCGTCGACCGTGACCTCGGGGGCGGGATCGCGCGGGGCGGTCGTGACTCGCACCTCCGAGACCTCGGAATCGAGCGCGAACGCGTCGTCGATCGGGGGCGCGGCGTACTGGTTGGATGCCACCAACGGAATGGGCTCGGCATCGGGCGCTTGCGACGGCGAGAGCTCCGCGACGGGCGGCACGCTGTCGAGCGGGATGTCGATGTCCTCGGGCAGCGGCGAAGGCTCCGGCGAGGCGTTCAGCAAATCATCGACGGATTGGTCGAAGCTGGACGGAGCTGGCACGGGCGCGGCAAACGGTGCCGGCTCGGGCGGCGCCAGCATGGGGGCCGCGAACGCGGCTGGGGGTGGGAGCGGTACGGTGCCGCGTGGGCTGGCGGCATTTTTCTGAATCCGCTGCAGCAAGCCCTGCAGCTTCGTGATCTGTTCTTGTGCGCTCACGACATCCCCGTCTTGTTCTGCTGCAGGCGGGTCAGGGCATCGCCGTAGCTCACGCCCGAGCCCAGCCATTCGCTGACGCGGCTGGCGCTGGCGGCGTTGGTTATCAAGAAGCGTACTTGCCGATCGTCACGGATCAGCTTGACGGCGCTACAACCGCGCCCAAAGGCCCGCTGCATGGCGCCCTCGAGCACCGCGCCCAGGAGGCGATCGAGTTGTTGCCCGAAGGGAGCGCCCTCGATCGTCAACACCAGCGCGCGACCCCAACGTTCGAGTCCCAGTGAGCCGAGCCCAAGCAGGGCCAGCTCCCCGCCCAAGTGGTCGAGCACGTCTTCCATGGAGGCGGAGGGCGTGGAGTCGCCCAGGCGGTCGGCGATGCGGCGACCGACGGCGGTGCCGATACGGCGACCGAAGTCGGAGACCACTTCATCACCTGCCGCGCGGCAGAGGTCGATGAGCGCGTCGGCAGGAACGAGGACGTGCTCGCCGCCGCAATCGACGCGGCCTCGGGCGAGGTCGAAACTGACGGAACCAGAAGGGTTGAAGCGAGTCGCCATCTTGGTCGTGCGGGGCGCGGTAGGGAGCCCTGCTCGCAGAGCCGCCAGTATAGGGCGCGAGGCGTCCAAACTGTCAATTCTTGTGGGTTTTTCCGTGCGCGCGGCGCCGGCCGGTGCAAAGAAAGTGGTGGCTGATGACGTCCGACTTGCCCCTACTTTCCCCGCTGCTGAAGACCGAGCTGGGTCGGTTTTCGAGCGCGACGGTCGAGCAAATTCATCGATTGCAGCTGGGTTTGGCTGAGCTGGTCCTCGACCAAGCGCCGCCGGGGGCGGTTGGGCAGCTGGCGCTGGCGCTCGGGTTCGTCGAGGGCCGGGTATCGGCGGCGGCACTTCATGAAGCGCGGCAAGACTGCTGGACGTACGTGGGCTCGCTTGCCTGCGGCTGCTCCATCGCCGACTCGGCGTCGGCCCACGCGATCATGACCTGCTTGGAGACGGACGATTCCGCGCACGCGCCCCACGGCCTTTCCGAGCAAGTGGAGCGGAGCTTGCGCTGCGGTGCGACGGAGGCGGCGGTGCTGGGCGTGCTGCGCCGCGCGCAATTGGACTAGAATGCAGAGGTCATGAGCAGGCTGTGCGCGCTCGGGGCCTCGCTCGTCGCCGGCCTGTTGTGGTCGAGCTGGGCGTGGCACGCGGACGCCAAGCCGCCCAAGCGGGATCGTCCGCTGCTGTTCGGCGGGCCCGTGACCAAGCTGAAGGCCAAGTTGCCGCTCGATCCGCGCCTGCCGACCGGAGCTCCGCTCCCCGCGACCGAGCCGCGCCCGTCGGTGACGGGGTCAATGTGCTCTTTCACGCGCCCGGTGTGCGTGCACGCGATCGGCGCGGAGCAACAGGCGGCGTTGCCGGCATCGCTGCAAGCGCTGGAGCGCGCCTACGAAAGCGTCGTGCTTTCGCTCAAGTTGCCGGCGCCGCTGCCCGACGACGGGGCGGGCGGAACGGATGCGCTCGACTGGTACGTGGCAGCGCCGCCGGCCGAATTTTCGGCGGTCGAAGATGCCCTGTTGCCGGGACGGATGGATCAAGCTCCGGTGTTCTGTCGCGGCTCGGCCGCAAGCGGACCGCTGTTGGAGCGCCAAGCGGTGCTGTGCGTGGGAGAGGCTCTGGCGAGCACGCTCGACGCCGGGGAATCGCCCAGCGCCCGCCACGCCTTCGCGCTGGAGCTGTGGTGGGTCGTCGGCCAGAAGACGTCGCTCGACGTGCAAGCCATCGACGATGCCGGGCGCCATCCCGAAGCTCCGTTGGCGTTCGATCGCGAGCCCGAGCACGCCGCGGTTGGGCGGCTCGCGCTTTTGCTCGAAATGCTCGAGACGACGCGCAGCCTGGCGTCGCCCGGTGTGCTGAGCGCGAGCGTGTTGTCGGCGGCGGGCAGCCGTACCCCGGCCGCCGCGTCCTCGTTCGACAACGAGCCTGATTTGTTCGACGTGCTGCGCCACAGCGTCGATGAAGAGCTGCCGCGCTACGCCGACTTGATGGTCGACTTTGCGTTGCGCCGCGCGCTATCCGGAGATCGCGACGACGGCACGCGGTTGCCGACGCTGGGTTTTGCCGGCAGCTTTGCGCGGCCGCACTTCGATTGGGTGATCCCGTTTTCGACGCTGCCGCGGCGCGTGTTGTCGGGGACGCCGATCGGACCGAGCGGCGCGGAGCTGATTTGGCTGGACGTGGAAGGCGCGCCCGTTGACGCTGCCATCGGCTTTCACGCGGAGTGGGAGGCGCCGGTAGCGTTTCAGTGGCGTATGTGGGTCATCGATCGCGAAGGGCGCGACGTGCGCCGCATCGACGTCACCTTCAAAGAGCGGGGGCTCGAGGCAGACGCACGGGTGCTGCGGCTGGCGGGGGCGAAGGCTATCGTCATCGCTGGCGTCAACCTCGGCGGCGTCGACCTGGCGTACCCGTTCGATCCGGACATGCGCCCTTTCGAGCCGAGCGCCTGTACCGTGTACTTGGTCTCGATGTGAGTGGCGGCCGCTCTCAACGCCGAAATCGCAAACGCCGACGGCTCAGACCCGCGAAAAGTAACAACGGCGCCGCCAGCCACGCTGGGTTTCGCTCGCCCGGCGCGAGCGCACAACCGCCATGGGGCACGGGCGTGCCTTCGGCGAGCCAACGATCGGTTCCAATCGGCACGTCGCGCGCGGTCAAGAGCTGACCGTCGAACGCTAGGCGGAGCTGCAGCCGTTCACCGCCGCTGCCGTCCGGAGCCGTGACCTCGAAGCCGTACAAGCCGGGTCCAACCCGCACTGGTGGCGCGGAGAGACGGGCGCCCTCGACGGCGAGGGTGAGCCGTCGCTCATCGAAGCCGTCGGCGATTTGGTCGTTGGGATCGCGTAGCTCGAGCAAGCCCCGCAGCGGCTGGCTGGGGTCGGGGTGGGCGTAGGACGCCGCTAGCACGATGCGACTGGCGGAGCTCGGAACGCGAGCGATCGGCGAATCCTCGGCGATGAGGGCGGCCAGCGTGCCGCGCAAATCGAGCTCGCCGGGGCCCGTCTGCTGTTCGGCCAAGATCTTACCGCGGGGTTGGCGCGCGCCGGCTTGCAGCAGCGTGCGCAGCTGAGCTTGAGTCAGCTCTGGCTGTCGCTCGAGCAAGAGCGCGATCGCGCCCGCGACGAGCGGCGCCGACATCGAAGTACCGCTGGTGACCGCGTGCACGTGATCGTCGATCACGAAGCATTCGTAGTCCGGGTCGCCGCAACGTCCCTGGCTCGCGAACACGCCCACTCCGCCGTTGGAGCGCGGGTCGGCCGCGCTCGACATGGCGCCGATCACGTACATGCCCGGCGCGACGAGATCCGGCTTCATCACCCCGAGCGCGTTGGGACCCGCGGCGCTGAACGTGGCCGTGCCATCGAGGGTCGCCAGGGAGTCACTGGTTTCGGACTCGGCGACCAAGAACGGTTTGCCCTTCGTATCGCGCCAGTGATTGCGATTCACGGTGGCCCCGACCGCGATCAAGTCCGGATGGGACGCGGGAATGTTGATGGTGCCCTGCTTTTCGCCCCGTGGCAGCAGCACGCCCACGCTGCTGTCACCCGAAGCGCCACCCGCGGACTGCACCCACAGGTTGGCGGTGCCATGCCCCGAGAGCCGAATCGTGAACACGGTGCCGGGCGTGAAATCACCGTCGATCACGATCACGGCGTTGTGCGGTCCGACCTTGATGCTGCTCTCGGCGCTGGGGCCATTGAACACGGTGCCGTCGTAGTTGCCGGCCGAGATCGTCGTCGACTCGCCCGGGGCAATCTCCGGGATCCAAGCGCGACCGTCGTGGTCCACGGCGATGGAAACGTCGTCGCCGGCGCGAAACCCGAGCCAGACGTAGGCGGTGGCGCCGCGCGTGCCGCCCAGCGCTTCGGTCGGGGTCATCAGCGGGATGTCGACCGGGCTCTCGCGGGGAATGTGTACTTCGGTGTGGATGCCGAAGGGCTCGGGCTGACCTTGGCCGATGCCCTCGTACAACGTGCCGCTGTTGCCGGCCGCGACGACGATGGCGCGGCCCGGGTGCTCCGGACCCACGAAGCTGGCCAAGCCTTGCTCGAGCGCCGAAGAGCCGTCGTGCGTGCCAAAATCGCTGCCCAAGCTCAGGTTCACGACCGCGGGCATGCCGAGCCGCTCCGCTTGCTCGAAAATGAAGCGCGTGGCTTGAATGATGTCGGCGTCTTGGATGGCGCCGTCCCCGCCTCGGCTCACGCGCGCGCCGAAGAGGGTCGCCTCGGGGGCCACGCCGATGTAGCGCGGCGTCTTCGAGGACAAGCCATTACCAGCCGCGAGCGAAGCGACGTGCGTGCCGTGGCCGAAAGTGTCGGTCGGCTCGTCACCCGTGATCGTGTTGTTCAAGATCTCGTCGAGGTCTTCGTTGCTGTAGATGGCGCAATCGGTGTCGCTGGTGCAGCCGTACTCGGCCTCCAGCTCCGGTTGGCGATCACGGGCGGGTCGCGAAAAATCCAGCAGGTAGCGCACGCGCGACTTACCGTCGGCGGTTTGCAGGTCCGGGTGCGCGATGTCGAGCCCGGTGTCGACGATGCCGATCACCACCCCCTTGCCGCTGAGCCCGGTTTCGTTACGAAAGACGGTTCCGCCGATCCATTTTTCGGCTTCGTCGAGCAGAACGTGGCGAGGGGGAGCCCAGTGCAGCTTCACGTCGGGGTGATCGTTCGCGAACAGCGCGAGCTCGTCACCGGCTAGCCAGAGCGGTCGATAGCGTCCGCCGACCAGCAACTCGGAAACACCCGAATCGGCCGGGTACTCTGCCAAAATTGCCACGCGCGAGCCTTTGGGACCGAGCAGGGCGCGCGGCAACGTAGCCGTGCCGTGCCGCTGCAGGCTGCGCAGCGCGCTGCCCAGCTCCAGCTGAGCGAAGACGGGCGTAGCCGTCAACGTCACGCCGAGGGCGATGCCCGCGAGTGCCGGACGGCGGCGAAGGGTGAAAAATGGCCGCCGCATGCGCTCACATCGGCGGAACGATGTGCTTCTTGGGCGGGCGGGCCTCGGACTTGCCGGCGTACAGCGCGAACCGGCGCGACAGCTCGCCGCGCAGACCCTCGAACGGCACGATTTGATCGACGACTAGCTCGCTGGCGAGCTTGGTCAGGTTCACGTCTTCGCGATACTCGGCGCGCAGCTTTTCGACGAACGCGTCGCGCTCGGGACCGGCCGGCACTTCTTGAATCTTGTTGTAGTAGACGGCGTTCACGGCCGCCGGCGCGCCCATCACGGCGATCGAAGCCGTGGGCAGCGCCAAGCAGGCGTCGGGCTCGAACGCGGGCCCGCACATGGCGTACAAGCCCGCGCCGTACGCCTTGCGCACGATGACCGAAATCTTGGGTACCGTCGCTTCGCTCACCGCCGCGATCATTTTGGCGCCGGCGCGAATGATGCCCTGACGTTCGACCTTGGTGCCGATCATGAAGCCCGGCACGTCGGCCAGGTACAAGAGCGGCACGTTGAACGAGTCGCACAGCCAAATGAACCGCGCGGCTTTGTCGGCGCTGTCCACGAACAGCACGCCGCCCAAATGCTTGGGTTGGTTGGCGACCACGCCTACGACTCGTCCTTCGATGCGGGCGAAGCCGGTCACGAGCTCGCGCGCAAAGCGAGGCTTCAGCTCCAAGAAGCTTTGATCGTCGACGATGGCCGAAATCACCTGCTTCATGTCGAAGGCTTTGTTCTCGTCGGCGATGACGATTTCGGCGATCGGGCGGGCGTCGGCTGCGGCCGGCTTTGCGGGAGCTCCGGGCGGCGGGGCCTCGAAGCTTTGCGGCAAGTAGGACAAGTAGCGCTTGGCGAACGCGATCGCTTCGTCCTCCGTCTTTACCAGCAGGTCGCCGCAGCCCGAGACCTCCGTATGCATTTTGGCGCCGCCCAACTCTTCGAGCGACACCTTTTCGCCGATGACCATCTCCGCCATGCGCGGCGAGCCGAGGTACATGCTGGCGTTGCCGTCGACCATCACGACCACGTCGCAAAACGCGGGAATGTAGGCCCCGCCCGCCGCCGACGGCCCGAACAGCAAGCACACCTGGGGCACGCGACCGCTCAGCGCGACTTGATTCTTGAAGATGCGCCCCGCGCCGCGCCGGCCCGGAAACATCTCGACCTGATCGGTGATGCGCGCGCCCGCCGAATCCACCAAGTACAACAGCGGGCACGCCAGGCGCTGGGCGGTCTCTTGCACGCGCAAAATCTTTTCGACCGTGCGCGCGCCCCACGAGCCCGCTTTCACGGTCGAGTCGTTGGCCATGATCGCCACGCTGCGGCCCGCAACTCGGCCCACCCCGGTGATGACGCCGTCCGCCGGTAACTCGTCGGCCAGCGTGTTGGCGAGGGTGGCGTCTTCGACGAAGCTGTCGGCGTCGGTCAGCCGCGCGATGCGTTCGCGCGCGAACAGCTTACCCTGCTCGGCGTTCTTCTGATGGTACTTGGGGGCGCCGCCAGCTTGGGCCCGCTCGCGCAGCGCCCGGACGTCGGAATCATCCATACGCTCCAAGCTAGCCTGTCGCTCAGCCCTCCGCGATCAGCTTTCGCACCAGCGCTTCGATCTCACGCAGGCGCGGCGTGCTGTAGCCGATCAGGACGTCGCGCACGTTGCCTTGTTTGTCGATGACGAACAGCGTGGGCAAGGCGTAGGCGCGGTAGGCGCGCAGCATTTGCCCGGTGCCGTCACTCGCCAAAGGGTAGCCCATGCCGAGCTCGCCCGCGGTGCGGCCGGCGACGTCGACCGGATCATTCGTCACGCCCAGCACCGTCACGCCCTGGGCCGAATAGCGATCGTGCCAGCCGTTGAGCGTGGGGGCCAAGACGTGACAGACGCCGCACCAGCTGGCCCAGAACTCGAGCACGACGACGCGCCCTTTGAGCCCGGGCAAGCTGGGCGTGATGCTGCCCTGCACGGTGTCGAGCGAGCCAAAGTCGGGCGCGCGCGAACCCACGTAGTTCTTGCGCATCACCTCGTCCTCGTTGGGAGCGGCCTCGAGGTCGACGGCGAACAGGCGCGTTTCGGTGCCGCGCCGCACGCCGAGGCTGACGCGCGAGCCGGCCAACGCCCGCATCACGTGCTCGCGGAGCTCGGTCGGGCGCGCGACGTTTTCTCCGTCGATGCTCATCACGACGTCACCGTCGGCGAGGCCGGCGCGCGCGGCGGGCGACCCCCGCATCACGCTGCGCACCAGCACGCCCGGTTCGGCTCCCTCGCGTTTGGCCAGCTCGACTCCGAGCCAGCCCGGCAACCCGCGCGCGGGCGTCGCGCTGGCGGTGGTGGTCGGCGCGCCCGAGGGGGGCGCAGCCGCAGCGGCGGTCGCGGTCGGTGGCGCAGCGGCGGCGGGCGGGCCGGCCACGGCGCCAGTTGCCGAGGCGGCCGAGCAGGCGCCGAGGCCCACCGACAGAGCAAGGGCGAGCGTACGGAGCGGTGTGAAGCGGACCTTCATGACGACCGGGCGGCGGGAGCGCGAGCCGTTCGTGGTACCATGCGGGCTCCGTGCGCGCAGCTCTGGCCCCGATTCACGCGGTGATCTTCAGCGTCGCCGCGGCGTTGGTCAGCGGTTGTGGGGCTGCCAAACAGGGCCCGCCGATCGGCATGTCCGACGCCGAGCCCGAACGAGCACGAGAACCGCAAGTGGTCGCCAAGCCCGTACAGTGGCCGGACTTCGCGGCTGCGCGCGCATGGCCGGAAGCCGCACCGCCCGCCGTGGCGCTCGGCCATCGCCGCGATGGGACGTTGATTCACGTGCGCGTCGAGCCCGACGGCCTGGCCGCTTACCGCGCGCTGTCCGCAGAAGCGGTGATGCCCGACGGCGCACGGGTCATCGCCTGGCACGAAGCGCCCAGCGGCGCCGTGCTCGGCGGCTACTTGCTCGAAAAACACGCTGGCACTTGGTCAGCGAAGCAGCTCGACGCCCATGGCTCGCTGCTGCCCGGCGACCGCGCCCCGTGTATGCGTTGTCACGACATGGCCCCGACGGACCACCTGTTCGGTGTCCGCGCCGCGCCACCCCCGCCCGCGCCCCTGCGCACCGAAGGTAGCGGGGAATCGATCGTTCCAGCGACGCGTTGAGCCCAAGCAGCTGGCGCGAGCGGCTGTCTGAGCACAAAGTGCAAAGACCCGGCGAGCAGGCTCGTCGGGTCTCAAACACGAAGTCTAAAAAGTAGAAGAGAAGCTTTTAAGGAAGCGCAAAAGCAGAAGCTGAAGCAAGGAAGCGCCCGGAGGCGTAAGCAAAGTGACCGAAGGGGTGCAGCCCGAAGGTCGCCAGCCCTTAAGCACCGTCCGTGCCAGATCCTCGGCCCGTATAGAAGATCAGCAGTTACGGACACTTCGGAACATCCCGCCGCTTCTCGCCTACATTCGCCAGCTCCAGCCCTGGCTCGCGTGTCATGCCCCCCGCCCGACCCTGAAAAGATTTCAGGGTAAATTACAGTAAGGGGGAAACGCGTCCCCGCGTCGCTCGGCGCGCCCGGGGGCCAGCCGGCCATTCGCCCAATGCGCGCGTCGACTCCACCTCGCGTCTCTTTGACGATCGCGAGCGTTTTCCTCTCGCATCTCACACCGGCGTGCTATCAACCGCGTCCCTTACGCACCCGTAGCTCAGCTGGATAGAGCATCGGACTACGAATCCGAGGGTCGGAAGTTCGAATCTTCCCGGGTGCGCCA
>Ga0164241_10004029_pt1 | contig 14450 bp, 9 predicted proteins | sample OricomyardsoilBY_FD_108780 | JGI IMG/M metagenome (GOLD analysis project Ga0164241, IMG submission 108780) | Backyard soil microbial communities from Emeryville, California, USA - Original compost - Back yard soil (BY) | ecosystem: Environmental > Terrestrial > Soil > Unclassified | place: USA...
AGCAGGCGTCACCGCTGGCTTGGCGGCGGGCTGTATTGGTTTTGCCAATTCGCGGGCTGGGGGTTGCTGGTGGCGACGTGGATCATAAGCGCTTTCGACGCGGGGATCGTGAATGCGAAGGCCATGATGATCCGCAATGCGTGTTTCGGTCTGTGCGGGGTGGTCGCGTCACATTTATTGCGGCTTTGCATCAAGATCATGCTGGAGCGGTTTCGCACGGTATGGGGTCGCGTGCCGTGGCTGGCGTTTTCGCTGGCGGGCACGGCGGCGGCGATGCTGGGAATGGCGGGGATGGTGGCGTGGATGGTGCCGCCGTTTAATCATCCGGGACCTTATTTGGGGCGGATAATTCAGGTGTTGGTTTATCTGCTGGCGTGGACGGGGTTTTATTTCGCGCTGACCAATCAGCGGAACTTCGTGCGCGAGCAGTTTACGCGCGCGCGGCTCGACGCGGCGTTGCGGGAGACGGAGCTGCGGGCGCTGAAGTCGCAGATCAATCCGCACTTTTTGTTCAACTGCCTCAATTCGCTGCGTGCGCTGGTGCCGTTGGAGCTGGAGCGGCCGCGCGAGGCGATCACGCTGCTGGCGGATTTATTGCGCGCGGCGCTGACCGTGGGAGAACAGCCCGTGATCCCGTTGGAGAAGGAGTTGGAAACGGTGGCGCTGTATCTCGCGCTGGAGCAGATCCGGTTCGAAGAACGGTTGCGGGTACGGCAGGAAATCGCGCCGGCCGCGCTGCGCCGTCGTGTGCCGCCATTTTTGATACAAGGGCTGGTGGAGAATGCGGTGAAGCACGGAGTGGCGGCGTTCGAAGCGGGCGGAGAAATCGCGATGATCGCGGAATTGCGCGGTGGATTATTGCGGGTGCGCGTGAGCAATCCCGGAAGGATTGGCGAGTCGGGGGAGTCGACCGGGCTGGGTTTGAAAAACGCGCGCATGCGGCTGCGGTATCTTTTCGGAGAGGCCGCGACGTTGACGCTCGCGCAGGAAACGCCCGAGGTGGTGACCGCCGAGGTCCTGATTCCCGCGCGCAACGACGAGCCATTATCTTTGTGAAAACGCTTTTGATCGATGACGAGCGCCTGGCGCGGCAGGAACTGAGGGCGTTGCTGAAAGCGTTTCCCTGGGTGGAAATCGTCGGCGAGGCGGCGAACGCGACGCAGGCGGAAAAGCTCGTGGAGGAGCTCAGGCCGGACGTGTTGTTTCTCGATGTGGAGATGCCGGGGTGCGATGGATTCGCGTTTCTGGACGCGCTCACGGAACCACGGCCGCTGGTGATTTTCACGACTGCGTACGATGCGTTCGCGGTGAGGGCTTTCGATGTTGAGGCGGCGGATTATCTGCTCAAGCCGGTGCATCCCGCGCGGCTGGCGGCGGCATTGGAGCGTGTGCGGCCGGCGGATGTGAAGGCGAGTGGGCCGGTGAAGCCGCTCGATGAGGACGGGCGCGTGCTGGTGCGTGAAGGCGAGCGCTGCTGGTTTGTGCCCATTAGTTCGATACGGCTGCTCGAGGCCGAGGGCAATCACACGCGGCTTTATTTCCAGTCGGAGCGACCGCTGCTTTATCGGACGCTGGTTTCGATGGAGGCGCGCTTGCCGGGGAAAGTGTTCATGCGCGCCAACCGTTCGCAGCTGGTGAATGTGAATTTTATCGAGACGGTTGGCGCGTGGTTCAGCGGGAGCTTGAAGGTGAATTTGCGTGGCGGGCCGGAGGTCGAATTTTCGCGGCGCCAGGCGCAATTATTTCGGGACCGGCTGAGCTTGTGAGCGCGCGCCGGGCGCGGTGTGAGGACCGTTCGTCCGGCGGATTGACCGTTCGTTGTGCGACGGGTGCGGGCGCGGACTGGTTGTGCAGTGTGCCCGGTTGATGTTGCCCACTTCCGTCACCCCACCGGCCAAGAGCGGTTTTCGCTGGACCATTTGCGGTCTGCTTTTTGCCGCGACCACGATCAATTACATGGATCGCTCGATCATCGGGCTGCTCGCGCCGACGATTCAAAAGGACATCGGCTGGGACGAGATCGACTACGCGAATTTGAACACGGCGTTTCAGGCGGCTTATGCGCTGGGACTGCTCGGAGTGGGGCGGGTCATCGATCTTTTCGGGACGAAGCTGAGTTATGCGGGCGCGATGATTTTCTGGAGCGCCGCGGCGGTGGCGCATGCGATCACGAACACGGTGATGGGCTTCGGGATCGCGCGGTTTTTTCTCGGGTTGGGCGAGTCGGGAAATTTCCCGGCGGCGATCAAAGCGGTGTCGGAGTGGTTTCCAAAAAAAGAGCGCGCGCTGGCGACGGGGATTTTTAACTCGGGCAGCAACGTCGGCGCGGTGCTGGCGCCCGTTTTGATTTTGCCGCTCGCGGATGCGGCGGGCTGGCGGATGACGTTTGTCGCCATCGGCGCGTTCGGATTTTTGTGGTTGCTGGTGTGGGTGCCGTTTTTCGGGAATCCAAAAAAATCACGCTTCGTGAGTGCGGAGGAACGGGCATTGATCGAGGAAGGCGGCGGGGACGAAGCGGTGCAAAAAATCGGCTGGCTGCCGTTGCTGGGCCACCGGCAGACGTGGGCGTTCACGCTCGCGAAATTTCTCACCGATCCGGTGTGGTGGTTTTATCTGCTATGGCTGCCGAAATGGCTGACCGCCCGCGGTGTCGATCCGAAGGGCGTGGCGCTGCCGCTGGTGTATGTTTATGCGATCGCGACCATCGGCAGTGTGGGTGGCGGCGTGGTGTTCGGCTTTTTCCAGAAGCGCGGCTTCGGGTTGAATGCGGCGCGGAAGACGACGATGGCGATCTTCGCGTTGTGCGTACTGCCGGTGCTATTCGTGGTGCATGTCGAAGATCTCTGGGTCGGTTCGACGCTGATCGGCATCGCACTCGCGGCGCATCAAGGATGGTCGGCAAATTTGTTCACGACGGTGTCGGACATGTTTCCGAAGCGCGCGGTGGGATCGGTGGTGGGCATCGGCGGCATGGCGGGCTCGGTCGGCGGGATGATTTTTTTCCAGATTGCCGGGCGGATTCTGGAATACTCGGGAAACTACGGACTGCTATTTACGATCTGCGTGGCTGCGTACGGGGCGGGGTTTGTGGTGCTTCAGCTACTGGCGCCCAAACTGGAACCGGCGGCGGTGTGAGGAGATCGCGCGTCCGGGTTTTTTCGTCTTGAGCGGGTTACTGTTAGTCGCGGAAGACGAGCGCGCGATCGTGCGCGGCGTAGAAGAGAACTGAAAGGCCGGGTCAGGGCAGCTCGATCAGGCGGCGGGCGTGATCGGGTTGGCGGCGGTAGAAGAGCGCGGTGTGGCCGACCGAGCCGACGGACACGCAGCGGCCCTCGTTGGCGATTTGGTCGATCAATGTGGCGCGTTGGTCGCGCTCGATGCCGACGAAGCGGAGTTTGATGAGCTCGTGGTTGTTGAGCTGTTTTTGGAGTTCATTGAAGAACTCGGGCGTGAGGCCGGCTTTGCCGACTTTGATGAGGGGGTCGAGCGTCTGGCCCTGGCCGCGGAGAAAGGTCTTTTGCGCGCCGGTGAGTGGGAAGTCGTACATGGAGGAAGACAGTAGCGAGTAGCGGGTAGTGAGTAGCGAGTAGGAAAACGGTGCGGAGGCGGAGGAGAGAGAACGGGGAACTCAGGGAGGCGGGAAAAGGCCCGGGCGGGGAGGCGCCGGGCGAACGGTTTTCGCGGACCTCTGGTCGGAGGCCAGATCCAGCCGGAGCGGTTGAAGGGGAGATCAGGCGAAGTGGTTGAACGGGAGTTCGCGAAACTGGCCGGGGGCGAGGTCGCCGAGGGACAGGTCGCCGAAGGCGGCGCGGTGGAGCGTGAGGACTTCGCAGCCCTGGCTCGCGAACATGCGGCGGACTTGGTGGTAGCGTCCCTCGGTGAGCACGAGCTCGGCTGTACGGGCATCGAGGATACGAAGCTCGGCGGGGAGGCAGGGATCTTTTTCGCCGGTGAGCAGGAGTGTGCCGCTGGCGAAGAGCTCGGTGAGGCCGGGCGGCAGGTCCGAGGCGAGCGTGGCGCGGTAGCGTTTGGGGACCTTGTGTTTGGGCGACGTGAGGCGATGCACGAGCGCGCTTTGATCGGTGAGTAGCAGGAGGCCGCTGGTGTCTTTATCGAGGCGGCCGATGCTGGTGATCTGGGGATTGCGGGCGCGCCAGCGAGGCGGCAGGAGGCTGTAGACGTTGGGGCCCTCGCGTTCGTCGTGAGAGCAGACGAGGCCGAGGGGTTTGTGGAGGATGAGGAGGAGTTCGTCGGGATGATCGAGCGGCTGGCCGTCGACCAAGACGTCGGCCGGCGCGGCTTTGGCAGCGGGATCGACGGCGATTTTTCCGCGAACGGTCACGCGGCCGGAATCGATCCAGTGACGGGCGTCGCGACGGGAGCAGTAACCGAGATTGGCGAGGAGTTGGTCGAGGCGGCGCATGGGCGGGAGAGTAGCGGGTAGCGGATAGTGAGTAGCGAGTAAGGCGAGGCGGCGAGATTTTGGAGACTGAGGTGCGAGGGATTTCGGGGGAAGTCGCGGACTTTGCGGGGTCCTTGCGCCCGGGGAAGCGCGTTGCTCGTATGTGATTTTATGATGCGCACGGTGTTGATGATTCTATCTCTGGTGGTGGTCGCCGCGGTTTCGTTGACGGCGGTGAAGGCTCCGACGGTCCGCGCGTGGAAGCTGGCGATCGTGGTCAGCGAGTTTGGGATTTTTTTGCTCACGATCCCGGTGGTCATCGCAGTGCTGACGGTCGGGGGCGGCGTGGCGGCGGGTGGCTGGCGGTCGATCGTGACGCTGGTGGCGTGTGCGGTGGCGAGCGGATTTTTGATCAAGCCGGTGATTCAAGCGAAGCAGGTCGCGGCGAAACTCCCGGCGCAATTAACCGGGGCGTTTGGCGCGGTGGAACTCGGGCGCGAGCCATTCTCGCTGAATAAACTGGTGCACTTAAGCCGTGGTGACGTGACGGCGGAGCCAAGGGTTTTTAAGGGCGAGGGAACGGCGGAGGCGCTCACGCTGGATTTTTATCGCGCGACGAGCCGCGCGCCGGCGCCGTGTGTCGTGATCGTGCACGGTGGTGGCTGGGACAATGGCGGGCGCGCGCAGTTGCCGGCGCTGAATTCGCATCTCGCGCTGCGCGGGTACGCGGTGGCGGCGGTGGAATACCGGCTCGCGCCGAAGAACATCTGGCCGGCGCAGCGCGACGACGTGCGGGCGGGGCTGGCGTATTTGAAAAGTCACGCCAGCGAGCTGGGGATCGATGCGACGCGTTTCGTTTTGCTGGGACGCTCGGCCGGCGGGCAGATCGCGGAATCGGTGGCCTATAACGAGCCGGATCCGGCGGTGTGTGGCGTGATCGCGATGTATGCGCCGGCGGACATGGAATTCGCGTGGAAATATACCGATGAGCGCGACGTGCTGGATTCGAAGAAACTTATGCGGCAGCTCACGGGCGGCACGCCGGAGACGGCGCGGGCAGCCTTCGACAGCGCGTCGCCGTATTTGCAGGTTGGGCACGGCGCGGTGCCGACGCTGCTCATGCACGGCCGGATCGATGCGCTGGTGTGGAACCGGCAGAGCGAGCGGCTTGCGGAGAAATTAGACGCGGCGGGCGTGCCGTGCGTGTTTCTCGATCTGCCGTGGGCGACGCACGCGTTTGATTTTAATCTGCACGGGCCGGGCGGGCAGCTCAGCACCTACGCGATCGACTGGTTTTTGGACGCGGTGACGGCCGGGAAGAAATAGAGCGCGCCTCTCCAAAAGCGGCCTTCGGCACGCGGGGGCCGTTTTCGCCGCGGTGAACGCTCAGAAGCCGAGCGAGTAGCTGGCGCTGAGGGAGCGCTGCTGGCCGACGCGCGCGAGGGCGGTGACGAGGTCGCGATCGAGGAGATTGCGGATGCCGAGGCCGATCGACTGGGTGCGCGGGTGGGCTTTGGGACCGCGTTTCCAGCTGTAGCCTGCGTTGAGGCTGAGGAGGGTGTTGTCGGGATATTCCAAATACGTGCGGGTTGCGCTTTCGTAGTAGGCTACGAAACCGCTGACGTAGGTGAGCGTGCCCGACAGCGAGAGGCCGGCGAAACGGCCGCTGAAAGCGCGGCGGGTGGAGAAGCCGACGGTCGTGCGCGGGAGCCGGGTGATGGGACGGCCGATCTCTTCGGGCAGGTCGGGCGACGCGGTGGTGAGCGCCTGCGTGACAGTGGCGCGGCCGGAAATGGTCCAGACCTGCGCGAGCGAGGTTTTCAGATCGACGGTACCGCCGGTGAAACGTTCTTCGCCGGCGGAGACGAGTTGCGGCTGGGTCTGGTTGGCGTCGGCGATCGGGTCGTCGTAGAGCGGGTTGCGGCGGGAAATGTTCTGGTTGTAGTAACGAAAGAGGAGGGCGGTGGCGCTCACGCGGCGGTCGAGGAAAAGCCCTTTGACGCCGGATTCGAAGCCGAGGGTTGTCTCATTGCCTTGAATACGGCCGGTGCGGGCGTCGACGCGGGTCGAGGGTTCGAAGGCGCTGCTGGTGTTGGCGAAAACCAGGATGCGGTTGGGGATGAGCTGGTAGTTGGCGCCGGCGTGATAGGTGAGTTTATGGACGCGATCGGTGGCGCGCGGCCAGACGGCGCCGGCGCGGTCGTCCTGGACATTCAAGGAGACGAAATCCCCGCGGAGGCCGGCGGTGGCGACGAGACGGCCTTCCCAGAAAGCGGCGCGTTCGCTGAGGGAAACGGCGTCGTAGCTGGTGGCCTCGTGACGGTCGGTGAGGAGGCGGCTGTAAACGTCGGGATCGTAGGCGGGGCGGAAATAGTTGGGCGTGTCGGGATCGAATTCGCGGACGTCGAGCGGGAGTTGGCTGCGGACGGAAGACGGCAAGGCGCGTTGAACCCGGTCGTAAGCGAGGTGGTTGGATTCGAGGAGCAGCGTGACCTTGTGGTCGGTCTTGAAAACGTGAAGGCGCGCGGTGGTTTCGAGGCCGGCGCTGATGGCGCGCAGGGGTTGTTCGATACGCTGGGGCTCGCGGGTGCCGCCGAAGCGGCCGAGATCGAGGATGTACTGACTGGTCGTGAAACGATCCTCGACGAGATTGCGCATCCAGCCCTGGAGGCTGGCGCGGATGCTGATGCGGCGGTTGAGCTGGCCCTCGAACTGGATGCTGGCGCTGGCGATTTTTTTCTCCACGCCGGCGTTGGGGCCGTAGGTGTGGAACCCGGCGAGCGGGAGATAGGGGCCGATGATTTTTCCGGAGGAGGTCGCGCGATAGTCCGGCATGTTGGGCGATGGATTTCCGGAGAGTTGGGAGTAGTCGAGCATCACCATCGTGCTGGCGGAGCGACTGTGGCGGAAGGTGATCGCGCTGCTGATGAACTTCGAATCGATGCGCGCGTAGTTTTGCGGTCCGTCGCGGTGCTGCCAGCCGGCGGCGAAGCGATGCCAGGCCTTCTTCGGTTTGAGCACGGAGGAGTTTTCCACGCGGACCTGCCACGTGTCGTGCGTGTCGGCGGAAAGGCTGAGGCGGGTGTAGTTGCGAGAGCGCGGGCGGGCTGTGACGAAATTTTGGATACCGCCGGGGGCGGCGCGGCCGATCACGGGAGTGAGCGGACCCTGGATGAGCTCGACGCGTTCAACGGCGAGCACTTCGGGGATGCCGATCTGGGAGAAGCCGTTGCGGAGACGCGGGGTGGGGAAGCCGCGGAGGTTCACGCGGTTCACGCTGGTGGCGAGGTCGACGGCGCTGACGCCGGAGGTGAGCGTGAGCTCGGTGCTCAGGTCGGCGGTGTAGTCTTCCTCGGTGGCGGGACCGGCGAGGAGGTCGTTGGAGAAAGGCGCCTCGTTCAGCTCGGCTTCGGGGCCGCCCATGCCGGTTTCGTCGTAGGGATCGTCGGGTTCCGCGCCGACGGTGAGCGTATCGAGCAGCGTGAAGTCGGGCTCGGGTGCGGCGGTGGCGGTGACGGCGGGCGTGGTCTGCGAGTGGCCGTTGAGGGCGGCGGAAACGAAAAGCAGCAGCGGAAGCGCGAAGCGAAAGTGGGCGGTCACGGAATCGGTCAGGAGCGGCCGCCCGACGTGAGGGCGGCGGCGGAGTCGGCCGGGAAAAAGCGCGCGATGGTGGCGTGCAGATCGGGTGAGCGGACAGGTTTGCCCAGATAGGCGTCCATGCCGGCTTCGAGGAAGCGTTCCTGGTCGCCTTTCATGGCGTGGGCGGTGAGGGCGATGATGGTGATGTGATTGCCCGAGTTTTCCTCGAGCTGGCGGATGCGGCGGGTGGCCTCGAGGCCGTCCATGTCGGGCATCTGCACATCCATCAGGATGAGGTCGAAGACACTTTTTTGATGATGGGTGAGGGCCTCGACGCCGTTGAGGGCGGACACGACGGTGTGGCCGTTTTTCTCAAGCATGGTGCGGCTGATTTTCTGGTTCACGGGATTATCTTCGGCGAGGAGGATGCGGAGATGACGTGAGGCGGGCGGGGAAAGTTGCGCGGAGACTTTCTCCAACGGTGAACGCGAGGAGACGGCGCGATCGAAGCGGGCGGTGAAATGGAAACAACTGCCGTGGCCGGGCTGGCTCTCGGCCCAGATGCGGCCGCCCATCAGATCGACGAGCATGCGTGAGATGGTGAGTCCGAGACCGGTGCCACCGTAGCGGCGGGAGGTGGAGGCGTCGGCCTGGACGAAGGACTCGAAAACGAGGTCGAGTTTTTCTTGGGGGATGCCGATGCCGGTGTCGCGGACGCTGAAGTGGAGCAGGCTGCGAGACGGGGCGTCAGGCGAAGAGTCGGGCTCGGGGCGCACAGAGACGACGATCTCGCCGGTGGAGGTGAATTTGAGAGCGTTGCCGATGAGGTTGAGGAGGATCTGGCGCAGGCGGCCGCGGTCGCCGACGAGCATGTCGGGGGTGTCGGGGGCGATTTCGAGGCGGAGGCCGAGGTGTTTTTCGCGGGCGCGGATCGCGAGGGTTTCGAGGGAATTTTTCAGGCAGAGCGACAGGCTGAAATCGATGGGATCGAGGGCGAGGCGGCCGGACTCGATCTTGGAGAAATCGAGGATGTCGTTGATGACGGCGAGGAGGGATTCGCCGGAGGACTGGACGGCCTCGAGGTATTCGCGTTGCTCGGGGCTGGTGGCTTGGGCGAGGGCGAGCTCGGTCATGCCGAGGACGCCGTTCATGGGCGTGCGGACCTCGTGGGACATGTTGGCGAGGAATTCGCTCTTGGCGCGGCTGGCGGCTTCGGCGGCTTCTTTCGCGAAGGTGAGATCGCGCGTGCGGGTTTCGACGAGGGATTCGAGTTCGCGCTGGCGGCGGCGGAGGACGCGGGTGCGCCACGAAATGGCGCCGGCGATGAGCAATGCGCCGCCGAGTCCGCAGGCTACCCAGAAAAACCACGTCTGCCGGAAGTGCGGCTGAAGAACAAAGGAGACCGAGGCGGGCTGCGGGTTCCAGAGTCCGTCATTGTTGCACGCGGTGACCTCGAAGCGATAGCGGCCGGGAGCGAGGCCCGCGTACACGGCGGAGCGGCGCGGGCCGGTCTCGATCCAGTTTGTATCGAGACCTTCGAGACGGTAACGAAAGCGCACCTGGCCGGCGTCGACGAGGCTGAGGGCGGTGAAACGAAATTCGATTTCTCCGCGGCCGGGCGGCAGCGCGAGACCGTCCGCGGGCGCGTGCGCGACATGATCGGAGACGACGGATTCGATCAGGACGGGAGGCACGCGCGGGTTGAGGTGGATTTTGGCGGGGTTGACGACGGCGACGCCGAAATTGGTGCAGAACCAGATCTCACCGGAGCGCGTGGCGATGGCGGTGGGCTGGCTGCCGAAGACGGGACCGCTGGGCTTCATGCCGTCGCTCTCGCCGTAGAGGACGAATTTCACCGCGGGTTTGCGCCCGGCGGCGACGGCGTCGAACTCGTCGAGCGAAGCGCGGAGGACGCCCTGGCGGGAGTTGAGCCAGAGTTCGCCGTTGAGAACGACCATGCCGTAGAGGCTGGCGTTGGTGTCGCCGAGGATGGCGAAGGATTCGAGGCGTTCGTCGCGGATGCGCTGGAGGCCGCCGTCCTTGCGGGCGATCCAGAGGGAGCCGCGGGCGTCTTCAAGAAGCGAATACGTGGCGGTGGTGCCGGTGAGGCCGTTCTCCAGCCGCCAGCTTTTCCAGCCGCCGGCATCGAGCCGGGCGACGCCGGTGTTGCCGCCGATCCAGAGCCGGCCCTGGCGGTCGAAGAGGAGGCTGTTGAGGCGGTTGCCGACGAGCGTGACGGGGATGCTTTCGAAACGACCGGTGGCGGTATCGTGGCGGAAGAGACCTTCGCGATCGGTGGCGATCCAGACATCGCCGTTGGGGGCGACGTCGATGGCGCGGACGCGGTTTATCTTGAAGCCATCTTCGGGTCCGAAGTGGCGCATTTTCCCGTCCTTCCAGAGTGAGAGACCGGGTTCCTGATAACCCATCCAGATGCCGCCGTCGTGATCTTCTGAAAGCGCGGTGACGGAGTCGTCGAGGAGACCGTCGGCGCGGGTGAGCGCGGAGACTTTTCCGTTGTGAAAAAGAACCGCGCCGCCACCGACGGTGCCGACCCAGCGAGTCTGGTCGCGTGTTTCGAAGACGCAGACGGCGGAGTTTTGAAAGAGTCCATCGCGGCGGGTGAGCGTGTGAAACTTCACGTCGCGCAGGCGGGTGAGGCCGCTGTGGGTGCCGATCCAAAGGGAGCCCTCGCGATCCTCCTCGACGGCGAGGGCGGTGCCGATGGCTTCGCCGGAGCGGGTGAGCACCTCCTCGAATTGACCATCGCGGAAACGTTGCAGGCCGTTGGGTGTGCCGACCCAGAGCGTGCCTTGACGATCGAAATAGAGCAGCCGCACGACATCGACGCTGAGGCCGTCGGCGACCGTGTAGAAGCGGGACTGGCCGTCCTTCCAGTGGAGCAGGCCGAGGTTGGTGGCGACCCAGAGGCTGCCATCGGCATCCTCGGCGAAGTCGCGAATATAGATTTCGGGCAAGCCCGGCGGGCGGCCACCGAGATAGGACCCGTCGGCGGCGAGGCGGACGAACATCGATTCGCCGCCGAGCCACCATTCGCCGTTTTTGCGGTGGGTCCAGTTGCGCAAGCCGCGAAAGGAAGGAACGCCGGGAGCCCGCGGTTCGGCTTTGAGCCGGCCGTCGATCATGTGGACGATGCGGTTGCTCAACAACACGCGGATGTCGTCCCCGTTGGCGCGTATCGAGCGAATGGTGACGCGGTCGAGTCCGCTGGTTTTGGGCCGGGTGAAAACGCCTTTGTCGTAATAGATGACGCCGCCGCCGTCCGTGCCGATCCAGAGGCGTCCATCGGGCGCTTCGTAGAGCGAAGTGATGGTGTCGCTGGTGAGGGCGGGCGTATTGGCGTGGGTGAAAACGGTGAAGGAAGCGCCGTCGAAACGGGCGAGCCCGTCGCCGGTGCCGACCCAGAGAAAGCCATCCGACGTCTGCGTGATGACCTGGACGGAGTTTTGTGGAAGCCCGTTTGAAACGTCCCAAGTGGTGGCGGCGAACTGGTTGACCGGACGGGCGGGGTCCAAGGCAAAGCCGGTCGCGGCGGCTCCTATCAGAAACGCTCCCGCAACCCAGCAACGCAGGGTGAGGGAAAGACGCCTGAAGACCGGGGGCACCCACAGGAAATCGGCACGTTGGGGCCGGGGCTTGAGAGGAGATCCTCGAACGGCGTGCGGCTAAAATCGATGGCTTCGACGAGGAAGAGCGGGGCGTTTTAAGACGTTGGCGCGATGACAGGTTCGGGCGCAGGGGCGGCGAATTCGGGATGGCCGGGTTCGAGCCTGCGGGCGAGGTCGTAGGTGCGGGTGGCATCGGCTTTGCGCCCGAGCGCGCGGTAGACGCGCGCGAGGGCGATGAGCGTGTCGGCATCGTCGTCGATCCACGCGGCGGCTTTTTCGAGATAAGGCAGCGCGTCGGTGGGTTGATGGCGCGCGAGGAGCATCATGCCGGTGTTGCGGAGAAGGACCCAGTCGTCGGGCGCGAAGCTCAAGGCGCGTTCGTAAACGGCGCGAAGTGCGGGGAGCGCGCTGTCGCTTTTGAGGGCGTCGGTGGCGGCAATGACGCGGCGGCGCGCGGTGTCCTGGCGGCTGGCGGCATCGGACTGGGTGGAGAACGGCGGCTGGCGGAAACGATCGTCGAGCGTGAGCCAGATCATCGCCTGTTCGTGGAGGGTGAAGGCGAGCCGCACGCGGGTTTCCTCGATGGAGAGCGGGAGTTCGGTCGGCGCGGACGGAAGCAAACCGCGCGCGGAGAGGTCGGCGGTGACCGCGGGAAAAAGTTCGCGGGAGACCTCGTAGGCGCCGCGAAACGAGAGATGGACGTGTTCGTAGAGAAGCTCGTCGCCGGGGACGCCGTGCGGGCTGCGTTGGGAGATCGTGTCAGCCAGATCGACAACCCGCAGGCCGGGCGCGCGGGTGGCGGCGAGATCGCGGATGGTCTGGTTGAGGGTGGAGTCGGTGCGAAAGCGCAGCGTATCCAAATCGAGGGCACGGGAGAGGAATGAGCGGGCGTCGGCGTCGCGGCCGTTTTGCAGCGCGAGGCGGCCCAGGCGGAAATTCAGCTCGGCGGATTGATCATCGAGCGCGAGGGCGGCGCGGTAGGATTTTTCGGCGGATGAAAAATCGCCTGCGCGGGTGGCGGCTTCGGCGGCGGAGAAATCGGTTTCCCACTGGCGGCGGGCGGCAGGAGAAAGGCCGGCGCGATGAAGGGAAAGGAATGGGGCGAAATCGCGCTGGTTGGCGAGCACGGTGGCGACGAGGGTGTCGGCACCGGCGGCGTGGCCGGAGGCGGCGATGGCGAGCAGGTTGGCGCGGAGATGAGCGCGGACATCGCCGAGGCGCGGATCGGTGGCGCGGAGCTGGCGGTCGAGAAACATTTCGAGACCGCGCCAGTGGGCTGGCAGCTCGCGGCTCGTGAGCGCGGCGATGAGCTGGCCGGTGCGGGTGCCCTTGAGCCAGACAGCGGCGCGGAGAAAGGATTCGTGGCGCAGGAAAGACGTGAAGACGCCGGCGGGGCCGAAGGGGCCGATGATTTCGTTGTGGCCCTCGTACACGATGAAAAGATCGGGTTCGAGGCGGGCGCAGTCGGCGGCGATGCCGCGTGCGAGGTGGGAATTGATCGCGGTGATGGCGGCGTTGATGACCTCGAAGTGTTTATCCGGATACGCCGCGTGGAGTTGGGTTTCGAGCATCCGCGAGATTGAGAACGAGGCTTCGGGATCGCCCATCGCGGCGGAGCTGCCGATGACGAAGATGCGGAGGGTGCCGGGGGATTTTTTTTCGGACAGGCGAAACGGTTGCGGGCGGCGGACGAGTTTTTCGGAGAAGAAAGGCGCGGTGCACCAGCGGTTGTCGCGCCAGACAACGGACCCGTCGGGAAGTTTTTCCCGGCGCGCGAAATGGGGCGAATGGCCGTAGCCGGCGATGCGAAGGCAAAGTTCGAGTCCGCCCAAAAGAAGCGCGAGAAGGAAGACGGTGAGAACGGCGGAGTAGGCGAGTTTTCGGCCGAGCGTGAGCGCACGCGCGGGCTGGGTCGGGTTGGGCGCGGCAGAGTCAGGGGAAGGACCGGAGGAATTGGTGGACCCGGGGGATCTGGTGGAGCCGGACGAAGCGGATGCGTTTTTCGCCATGTCAGAAGAGCGAGTAGATGAACGGGGAAATCGTGGAGACGCTTACGATGAGCACGCCCACGATGAGCAGGATCAACACGATGGGAACGATCCACCAGGCTTTGTGCTCGCGCGCGAAGGCCCAGAGTTCGCGGAGGAGGGCGAGGAGGTTTTTGAGAGGGCGCATGAGCTGTTCGGTGGGTTGGATCGTTCTCTTACTGCCAGGCTGGAGAGGTTCGGGGTCTAATCGTTCTCGTTCTCGTTCTCCTACTCTTACTCGTTCTCTTTCTCTTTCTCCTTATCCTTATCCTTATCCTTATCTTTCCTCTCTGGGTTCGTGGGAATTTTGCGGAGTAGATGAGCGAAGGAGGATGGATGGAAATTGGGGGGAGGGGGGAGGCAGGGAAATGTGGTCGGCGTTGGATGAGCGGAGGTTTTTTCGGAAGGGGTGGAACCGCTGATAGAAAAACGCCAATGGGGCGTTTTTTCGGGGTGCGGCTACGGCCAATGGCCTTCGCTTGAGGGCGGAGACGGCCAATGGCCGCAGTGGGGAGCGTGAGGTTTGGGAGATTCGGGGGGATTTATCGTTCTCGTTCTCTTACTCTTACTCGTTCTCGGTTTGGATCGGCTTCGGCAGGACGTGAACGCGGAGGGGAATGTGTCGGAGTTTAAGTATCGGGATGAGGGATTGCCGGAAGATTTAGTCGGAGAGGGATGAGTGGAGGTGTTTTCGGAAGAGGAACCGCTGATAGAAAAACGCCAATGGGGCGTTTTTCCGAAGTGCGGCTTCGGCCAATGGCCTTCGCTTGGGGCGGAGACGGCCAATGGCCGCAGTGAGGGGCGTGAGGCGGG
>Ga0164241_10004030_pt1 | contig 14450 bp, 8 predicted proteins | sample OricomyardsoilBY_FD_108780 | JGI IMG/M metagenome (GOLD analysis project Ga0164241, IMG submission 108780) | Backyard soil microbial communities from Emeryville, California, USA - Original compost - Back yard soil (BY) | ecosystem: Environmental > Terrestrial > Soil > Unclassified | place: USA...
AAAAAGTTTCATTTTGACATTGCCCACGCCAAACATGTCACCGAACTCAGTTTGGAAATCTTTGACCAGTTTCGCCGGGAACACAATCTTGACGACAGAAATCGTCTCCTGCTTGAGATCTCCGCGATCTTGCACGATATCGGCACCTACATCCGCCCTTCGGGACACCATAAACATGGGCAGTACTTGGTCGAAAACAGCGAAATCTTCGGACTCAATCCCACGGACATCCGCATTATCGGCAACGTCGTCCGGTACCACCGCAAGTCGGCACCCCTGCCAACGCACGCGAACTACAATTTGTTGTCACGAGAAGATCGGCTCATTGTTCTTAAATTGGCGGCGATGCTTCGTGTCGCCGACGCCCTGGATCGAGGGCACAGCCAAAAGGTTTCTCATCTTCGCCTCGAACGCCGCGACGAAGAGCTCCACATTAATGCCGATTACACGGGGGATGTTGCCCCCGAGCGGTTTAGTTTGAGCGATAAGTGCGGAATGTTTGAGGATGTTTTTGGGTACAAGGTGATTCTGGTATGAGTGAGAATTATGAGTTTCTCAATCGTGAGTTGAGTTGGATCGAATTCAACCGCAGGGTTCTCGACGAGGCGCGGCAGACCTCTAACCCCGTTTTGGAGAGGATCAAATTTCTGGCCATCGTCAGCTCCAACTTTGATGAATTTTTCATGGTTCGCGTAGCCAGTCTCCGCCGCGCCCTTTCCTTGGGCGACCGAGCTTCGTTGGCCTGGCAGGAATCTCCTGTCGATACCCTCTCAAGAGTTCACGCCCTTTGCCGGCAGACCTACGACGAGGCCTATATGCTTTGGGGTCAGATGCACGAAAAGCTTCATGACCACGGCTTGAACTGGATCGACCCCCAAAATTTCACTCAGGAGCATTTGGCCTTTATCCGCGACTTCTATCAACAAGAGCTCTTCAATGTTTTGTCGCCAGTCAAAGTGGAGGACAAGCGCCCGTTTCCGTTTACCGGAAACCTTCGTCTCAATTTAGCCTTTTTAATCGAACCCAATAAGGCCGAATCTTCGGAAGACCCTGTCCCCAAAATGATTGTTCTCGAGGTACCGCCCTACCTTTCGAGGCTGGTTTGGCTTCCGGAATCGAAAGGATCTCGAAGCTACACCTTTATTGAAGACGTGGTGGCAACCATGGCGGAACAGCTCGTTCCCGGGTTTCACATCATCGACCAGCTGACTTTCCGTATTACGCGCGACGCTGACATCCCCGTTGATGAGGAAAAGGAAGAGGATTTTGTCGACGCGATGAATAAAATTCTGCGTATTCGCTTGCATTCCAAGATTGTACGTCTCGAAGTTCAGGGCGGCGGTGCCGATCTGCTCGGCAGGCTCTTGGAGGCCCTCGAGGTCGATCAATCGTTAGTCTATTCCTTCAACGGCCCGCTGGACCTCAAAGACCTTTTTTCCCTCGCCTCCCTCTCCGGCTGCGAAACGCTCCAAGTGACGCCTTGGTCGTCGCGCCGATCCTTGCCCGACGCTGATGATATTTGGGAACGGATTCGCCAAGAAGACCAGCTCATTTTTCACCCCTACGAATCGTTTAGCCCCATGATTCGTCTCCTATCCGAAGCCGCCATTGATCCCGATGTCCTTTCAATCCGCATGACCTTGTACAGAACCTCGGGCGAAAGTCCCATCGTCCAGGCCTTGGCCAAGGCCGCCTACGCCGGAAAACAGGTCACGGTCTTGGTCGAACTCAAGGCTCGCTTTGACGAAGAAAAAAACCTCGAATGGGCTCAAACTCTGGAACAAGCCGGCGGAATCGTCATCTACGGCGTGGCGGGGCTTAAGGTTCACGCCAAGGCAACTCTCATCGTCCGGCGAGAACCCGAAGGAATCCGCCGTTACGCCCATTTGGGCACGGGGAACTATAACGAGAAAACCGCGCGTCTCTACAGTGACTTTGGGCTCTTGACGGCGCGGCCCGACTATACCCACGAGGTGGCCCAGTTCTTCAACGCGATCACGGGCTACTCGGCGACCAGCCGCATGAAGTTTCTCATCATGGCACCGCACTATCTCAAAGGAAAACTCATTTCTCTCATCGAAGGTCTGACGCGGCAAGCCAAGCAAGGCGTCCCTTGTCGAATTCTTGCTAAAATGAACTCCCTCGCCGACCTCGACGTGATCCGCGCCCTGTACCACGCTAGCGAAGCGGGGGTGGAAATCCAACTCAACGTCCGAGGTATCTGCATGTTGGTGCCCGGAAAGCCTTTCAGCCGCAATATTCAAGTGATTAGTATTGTCGACCGCTACTTGGAACACGCCCGCGCCTTTGTTTTTCGGGCCGGGACGACCGAAGACGTCTATCTCTCGTCGGCCGATTGGATGTTTCGAAACCTCGAACGGCGCGTCGAACTTATGTTTCCCGTTCTTCAGCAAGCGCTCAAGGATAAAATTGTCGAGTCTTTACGGATTTGGTTCTCCGACAACGTGAAGTCCCATGAGCTTCAGTCCGATGGAACGTGGGCCAGACGGCACCCTGCCCTTACGGACAACGGTGTCCTTGAAGAGGAGCGGCGAGCCCAAATCATTTTTCACGAACGCGTCGAGTGGGAAAAAGACCTCGACCGCCGCGTTGTTCAACAGGACCTCGTCGCCCTGAGGCGTGTGCCAAGACCTGAACAACGGGGTCGTCTGTAAATTACTGATCGCCCGAGCTGGAAAAATGGATGACAAATTGCTCTAAATCTTGACGGTGTTTTATTTTAACCCAAAGTGTTTTCGTGGAAAGTGAATATAGCCAGCCGTCGGTGTAGGACTGAAAGTCGGGGTCAGAGCGCCAACGGATGCCGTGCATGGTGATGTGGTCAAACGGTTGAACTCCGGTCAAAATCAAGTGCTCGGCGGCCCCCGTGGGAAACCGCAGCGAAAAACTGGCCGTCGAGGCGGTCAGGGTTCTTTCGACAATTTGAGCGGGCGTCCGGATAAAAGACCCAGGACCCCATTCGGCCAATTCGGTCTCCTGCGGCGGCTCGGGGTAAACAAGGCTGTAGATGGTTTCGGGAAGAATCTTCCCTTCGGTTTGCGAGACGGTTCCATCCTGAACAACCAGAACTTCGGGAACGACTCCCGAGGTATCGGCCCAACCCAGCGCCGATAAAATGAGCCGCGCGCCTAGGGTCGCAAACAAATCTTGAGCTTGACGATGCGCATACGTCAGGTAAAGTCTTCCCAACTCGAGACTAGACCGCAGGTCGAAATACCCTTCTTTGGTGACGACGTAGTCCATGGCGTCCCGACGAACCACGACCGTGAGCAAACGATTGGCGACTTCGTCCAACCTGGACATGACAATATCGTTGGGTTGAAATCGTTGGAGATCCTGGAGGTTTTGAAAGACTCCCAAGAGGGACGCTGTATCGGAGGGAAGATCCCCGCGAAGCATCTGGTCGCGAACACGGTCGGAGGAACCAGGGGGGCCGTAATAACGGGCGTCCATCCACAGCCGGTTGGCGTGAGCCCAATCCAATTGCGAACGGCTCGACGCGGTTTCCACCTCGCTGCGCTTTTGAACGGTCAGATCAACAATGTTTCCCAAAAAGGCCGACGCGTCGAACCCCCATTGGCGACCAGAACGCAGACCCATCAAGAAAGGTCCGACGTCGGCGTAGTCGCCCCGCCGGTTGGCCTCTCGTCCTAGAGCGTCCACCAACGCTGTCGAAAACACAGGAGCCGACCGCCACCGTGCGTACGCGCGGTCCCAGTAGTCAGCCAAACCCTTTTCGGCCTTCTGCGGATCCGTTGGCGCGTCGAGCGTGAGCCATAGCAACGCGGGAGACACCCCTTCAACGAGAGGGTCGAGACGAGCGGGGCGAAAACCATCTTTTTCTGCGGACAACAGGAGAGTGTGATCGGGACGCAGGAGATCCCGTCCGCCGTCAACACTCAGAAGAACCTTTGCCTTTCCAACAGCCAAAACGGCCCAGTTTCCTCCGATCAACGGAGTCAATTGCGTGCGGGCATCCGTACTGAGGGGAAGATGGATTGCCGAGAATTGCCCGTTAGCGGCGACGGGCAAGACCTGGAGGGATTTTGCAGAGGCTCCGGTTTGAAGGAAATTGAGAACGAGGCCCCTGGAAAAGGTCACCTCAAGATTGCCCGACTTCCACTTCCACGACTGAGGGACGAGGGCAACCGAAGTTTTACCGTCGGAAAGATCGGCGGTGGCCGTATGCTGCGCATCAAAAACAAACGCAGCGCCCCAGGCCCGAACTTTAAGTTCTGCGGCTCGCGACCCTGAAGCCATCGTCCCCGTTACCGAAAGATCACCGATACTTTGCTGAAAAGAACTGGTCTTTTTGGCGTACTGAATCGTGGCCAAGCCCAAGATGACGGCAATATAGACAAACGGCAAGACGACAATCAGCCAGTTTCGAGGATAGCGCATGCCGCAGTTTATCGGGCGGATGAAACCTTGTCCAAGGGCACCTCCCTCGAGTATGATCCACTCCATGCGTGTGGCGAGCGGCCTAGTGGCCGCCTTGTTGATATTGGCCAGTTGTACGACAGCCCCTAAGGCGACAGTTCCGGCGGCCTCTCCTGTAGTTCAACCGTTAGCGGCTGCGTATCGGACTCCTTCCGACGCTCCCGCGATTCTTCACGTTGTCGACCAACAGTTGTTTCAGCGGCAAATGGCGGTAACCGACCTCTCCACTCCCGACCTCAAAACCTATGCCAGTCTTTTGTTAGCCGCTCAAAAATGGAACAACGCGGAAACTCTTTTCGAGCTCCTTCAGTCGCGCGACCCCAAGGATCCCGAAGTCCTCAAAGCACTTACTCTCCTTTCCCTGGGTAAGGCCAAACCGGAGGAACAAGAACGCCGGTGGACCCTGTGGTCGCAAGCCGCGCCCGAAGACCCCGACCTTTCCGACATTCACGCTCAAATTCAAATGGCCGCCGGAGACGTCAAAGCCGCCCAGGCAACCTGGAAGGCCTCGGCAGAAACTCAAGACCCTCGAGCCTTGGTTTCCCTGGCCAAACTGGCCCGCCAGCGTAAAGACTACGCCGGGGCCCTTCTCTTGGCCGATAAGGCTGTCGCGGCGGGGCCAAAAGACGACCAAGCCTGGGCTGAGCGTGCCCGCGTCAACGACGCACTCAAGCACCCCCTCAAGGCACGCGCCGACTGGGATACCGCCATCGCGCTAGCACCTCAAGATCCGTGGCACCGCCTTGATCGCGGGCAACTTGCTTTGCGCGAACTTTACGATCTCAAGACCGCTCAAGGCGATCTTGAATTTGCCACCATCAAGTTGCCTGAGAACGTGCTGGCGTGGGAATCCTTGGCCGAAGTGTACGAGCGAAAGTCCGAGGATCATGACGCCTGGCACGCGTGGCTCACAGCGCTGGCCTTACGCCCGGATTACGCCCCTGCCTATCCCTCGGCCGCCATGCTCTCCTTCCATTTTCAAGACTATTCCCACGCGGCACAGTACGCCCGGCTTGCCGCCAAGGCCTACCCCGCCGAATACGGATTTCCGTTGGTCGAGGGGCTCTCGCTCTTGGCTCAGGGCCAAAGAGACCAAGCACTCAGCGTCCTTCAAAAGGCTTCGGGCCGCTTCCGAGACACCCCATCGGTTGCGGAGTTTTTTCACTTCCTCCTGGTTCCCAATTCTGATTACTACCTCAACACAGCACTCCAACAAGAAAAAAACGCGGCCCTCCGCGTTAGTCTGAGATCCTACCAAGGTGCCTACTACACACTGTTGAAGCAAGCCGCTTCCGCCAAAGCAGCCCTCGACGAGGTGGCTCAAAGCGGTCTCAAACAACTCCCCGAGGCTGCCTCGGCCTCCTATTGGCTTGACAATGGAAAGTGAGAAATCGTTCGACGCTCTGTTGAGGGGCCTCTCTCCCGATCACCGGATTTTGATTCAAACGCACGACTTTCCCGACTTTGACGCCATTGCCTCGGCCTACGGGCTCCACTGCCTTTTTGACACCTACGGCCTCAAGGCGACCATCGTTTACGGCGAAGAAATCCAAGGATTCTCGCTTGGGGAAACGATCCGAACTCTCCAAATACCTGTCACGAGGATGAAGGACTTTGATCCCATTGAAGGCGACCAGGTCATTCTTGTCGACTCGTGTCCGGGAAACAAAAATGTGACCTTATTGCCCGGTTGTGAAATTCGCGGCGTGATCGATCATCACCCCCTGCCGCCCAACCCGCTCCCGTCGCCGTATTGGGATATTCGAGATCAATACGGTTCCTGCTCCACGCTCATTTATGAATACTACGCTAGTTCGAGTTTTCAACCATCCAAAACAGCCGCCACAGTCCTTCTCATGGGAATCATGATGGACACCAATTACCTGACGAGAGGCGTATGCAAGGCCGACCTCGACGCCTTCACCGGCCTCTACTTTAAGGCCGATTGGGTGAGCGGAAATTACCTCCTCAACAACAGCCTTTCGATTAAGACGATTCCAAACTTCCAAGAAGGGTTCGAGCACTTTCGGGTCTACAAAGGCTTTTGTTTCACCTTCCTCTCGAAAGAAACCGACAGCGACACCATCGCCGTGATGGCCGACGACTACCTTCGTTTTCACGAAGTAGCCTTCAGTGTCGTGGCAGGCCTCAACCAAGGTGAAATCAAAGTCTCGGTTCGCAGCGAGGACCCTGGTCTCCCCGCGAGCAAGGTTGTGCGCCGAGCGCTCTACGGAATCGGCTTCGGCGGAGGACATTTTCACATGGGGGGGGGCACGGTTGCCCTCGCCGATTTTCATGGACCCGACGATTTATACGAACGATTCCGATCGTCGATCGATCACTACATTCACCAAGGAAGTTAAATGAGCGATACCATCACGCGCCTCACTTTCCCAGACCGCGAGTTTGTTCTGGTGGGCACCGCCCACGTGTCCAAGGCGAGCATTGACGAAGTGCGGGAAGTCATTCGGGCCGAACAACCCGACGCGGTAGGCGTTGAAATCGACGCCGGCCGATACCGCAGTCTCACGGAACCGCAATCGTGGCAAAAACTGGATATTGTTAAGGTTCTGCGTGAAGGAAAAGGCTTCCTTCTGATGGCAAATTTGGCCTTGTCCACGTTTCAAAAGAAAATTGGACAAGAACTCGACGTTCAGCCCGGACAAGAAATGATCGCCGCGGTCGAGGCGGCCAACGAAGTCGGCGCAAGGTCTGATTTTATCGACCGTGAGGTTCAGGTCACCCTGCGCCGGGCGTGGCGAAAGTCATCCTTTTGGGGAAAGAACAAACTTCTTGGTCTGCTCTTTGGATCCGTCTTCAGCGACGAGAAGGTCGACAAAACTCAAATCGAAGAACTCAAACAACGAAACCAACTCGATGGAATGATGGCTGAGTTGGCAAAGTCGCTGCCCACGATTAAGCAGGTCCTGATCGACGAACGGGATCAATACCTGGCAACGTCTCTGTTTCAGATGACGGGCAAAAAAATGGTGGCGGTTGTCGGTGCGGGACACGTACCCGGTATGAAGCGCTGGCTGGAAGACCTCGAAGGAGGCCTCGCCCGTGCCGACCTTGCCGAGATTTCACGGGTTCCGCCGCCGTCATGGTGGAGCCGAGTGTGGCCATTCTTGATTCCTGCCGCCTTTGTTGCCCTCCTGATCAGCGGTTTCTCAACCCAGGGCTGGCATGCGCTCCAAACGATGCTCACCACGGTTGCGGTGACCACCTCGGCGTTTGCCGCCATCGGCTCGATTCTTGCGTTGGCCCATCCCGTAACGATCTTGGTCGCCATTGTGGCGGCCCCGTTTGCGGCTCTCTTTCATCCTCTGATTCATGTCGCGTATTTCACGGGCTTTTCAGAAGCAGCCCTGCGTCGTCCCCAAGTCTCCGATCTTGAACGACTCAGCGAAGACTCCATGTCCTTCCGAGGGTATTATCGAAACCGGCTCTTACGCATTCTGGTCGTGATCCTGCTTTCTACGGTCGGTGCGACCATTGGGATGTACGCCACCCTGCCCATCGTCCTCAAAACGATTTTCGGCTAAGGTCTTTCGCTGATACAAAAAAAGACGTGCGGCAAACGCACGTCTTTTTTTCAGCCTCGTCTTACGGCAAAACTGCCCGTTTACTTTTTACCGGAAAGGCGGTTACCCACCTGCTGGTAGTCCGCAGCGTCCTTCTTTCCCTTTTGTTTATAGACCCGGTAGGCTTCCAAATATCCCTGTGCGAGGAGCGATTTATCCTCAGCCGAAAGGTCTTTCGAGGTTCCCGTCAAGGCCGGGATGTCAAACTTCTGCCCGGGATAAATCAGGTCGGGGTTGTTGATCTCCGACTTATTGATTTCATAAATCGAGGGCCAGAGAACAGGGTCTTGATACCATTTATCGCTGATCCACCACAGGGTATCGCGCGGAATAACCGTATGCTTTCCCATCATCTTGGGGCCGGCGGCGACCGGAGGGGCTGCAGGCGCGGGCGCGGGGGCTGGAGCGGCAACGGGGGCTGCCGGTGTAACGGCTACCGTAGTCGCGGCAGGCCGACCAAAGGCAAAGTACAGTCCGATGCCGACCACAAGCAAAAGGACCAAAACAACGATGATAACAGCCGCAGTAGAATTACGCTTTTGAGTTTGGGCATTCATGACAATTCCTCCAAGGGATCTCCCTTTGTCTATCGGCTAATTTGCCAAGAAACCTAACAAAAATCCATTGACCGCGCAAAAATGTGTTCTTACGCTTGCTCGAACGAAAACTAAAATTACGCGCAAGAGGGAAACTGGATCAGGGCTTTTTGGATGACGATGATTTTGGCGGAGGACTCTTTTTTGAAACGGCTTTCTTGGGGGGACTTGGCACGGCGGCCGATGTCTTTGGCGTCGTTTTTTTGGCCTGGGGCTTCTGCCCCTCCAGTAATCTCACTAAGGTATCAAACCGATATTCTGCTTCCTTTCCCAGCTTTTTCCAACGCTGTGCGTCTTCTGCAATCAGGGCCAGCGCCGCTTTGTTTGCTGCTGATATTTTCGGCGTTGCGAGAACCAGTAGCGACCGGCGATGGGAAATCCAATGAATCAGGCTCGACAGCCCGCCCGCGTCGACCCAAACCGTCTGTTCGAACGTGTTCACACCCGCCAGACTTCGAGCCTCGGGGTGCTTGAGCGCTTCCAACAAGCTATCCGTTTCGGCCAAGGTTCCCTGTAATTTGACCAACCCAGTACGATATTGGGCCTCGGGAAACGAAACTCCCTGCTCGAGTGCCAACCGCGTCCATTTGCGATCGAGACCCCAGTCCTCCAAAAGACTTCGTGTCTTCTGTCCCATCCCTGAACGGGAAGGAGCCAGGTAAGCCAGTCGTCCCACCAAGGCCCAGGAAAGGAGAATCTCGACTGCTGATCCCATCCGGGACGGAGCCGCGAAACGACGCAGAGCCTGAATGTCCTCTAAGACTAAGGTGACGATGGGAACGGCTTCCATCGCCGACGCTAAGGTTTTTTGGGCCTCTTGGTAGAGCCAGAGAAGGGATCCTTTCAGCTCGTCAGAGACGGCAATTCCACTTTCGGACTCACTTTTAGATTCTACAAAAGCCTTCCACTGACGAAAGATTGGCGACGAGAAGAGATGCGAAAAGGCCGCGTAGAGCTCCGAATATTCCACTTCGAGGAGGGCCTCTCCCAGGTCGGGAGCCCCTTGGCCCTTGAGACGGTCGCAGAGTCTTCCAAACAGGGTACCGCCTACCTCGTGGAGGTCAAGAAAGACCTGTTTTCCGTATCCTTCGAGTTCCACGTACAGACCCGACTGGTGGATGCCCTTTGAGGGACGAAGGTACCACAGCCCCGAACCCTGCTCGCGAAGCACGAGGTAGCGGTCGCCTTTGTCGCTTAAACTCAGCGCCTGAGCAAGGGATTGATAATGCGTCGACTTGGAACCATCGGCCAGTTTTTCCACGTACGCCGCAGAGTCTTTAATCCAGCCCGAGGAACGCTCCCAATAGTTGTTGTAAAAAACCAAAGCGTGCTCGGTTCCGGTACCATTGGAATAAGCAAAGACATTTTGGTTAACCTGCCCGTTGGAAGCCCAAAGGTCGTACAGTCGAAAGCGTCGAACTTCGGCAAACAAATACCGGCGGTGCATCAGGGGAAAGATCTCTCGCTCGTGCCGAGAAACAAGGTCGCGGTCGACCTTCTCATCCCAATACGCTCGGCGAAACTCCATGCCGTATTTCTCTTTCAAGCCTTCGACCTGCCCGTGACCAAACATGGGAGTCCCCGGCATTGTCACCAAAACCGTGGCGACACCAAAGTATTTATCGCCGGTGCCAAACTGCACGGCGGCGGTTTCTTCGTCTGGATTATTCATAAAGTTGACGAAGCGCTTCAGGATGTCGGGGTCGAAATCGAGTGTGTTCTTGATCGTCGATCGGTATTTTTCGTTTTCTTCCTTCTTGAACATGTGCATAAACGCGGAGTTGTACACGCGGTGCATGCCCAGTGAACGGACGAAATACCCCTCCATCATCCAAAACGCCTCGGCGAGCAACAGGGTATCGGGAACTTCGCGGGCGACACGGTCGACGACCTCCCTCCAAAATTCCTCGGGAATCGCTTGGTCGAACGCTTCTTTTGAGAGCGCGTGCTCCGACCGCGTCGCTATGTCGCCGCCCGTACCGGGAATAGGATACCAAAGCCGCTGAATATGCTTCTTGGCCAAGGTCATCGCCGCGTCGAAGCGAATAATCGGAAAATTTCGGGCAACGTCCAGAATGACCTGAATGACGGCTTCCCGGGTGTGGGGGTTGAGGTAGTCGAGCTGGGCAGTGTCGTTCCACGGCATCGAGGTACCGTCGTTGCCGTGGTAAATGTAGCGATGCCGTCCCGAGGACTTGTCGACGTGCCGAAAGACGACGGCGGCGTCCGAACGGTCGTAATAATGGTCCTCAAGCTTGATTTCAACGCGGGGATCGCGGCTGAGGTCGGGGCCTTCGAAGCGATAGTTTGGATACGGAGAGTGATCAAGCTGAAGGAACCAGTCGGGATGCTCGCTGACCCACTTGCTATCCATTGCGGTGTGATTAGGAACCATGTCACTGGCCACCCGGATTCCCCGCTGACGGCAACGGTCGCGGAGGTTTGCCAAGGCGCTCCAGCCGCCCAGCTCACCCGCAATGGCGTAATCGTGTAAAGAGTAGGCCGACGCCTCTGCTTCAGGATTCCCGCACATCTGCTTAATGCTTTTGGAAGCCGTCGAGCGCTCCCAGAGCCCGATCAGCCAGAGCGAATTGAATCCCCTGGCGGCCAGGAGATCCAATTCCTCGTCGGGAATCGCGTCTAAAGTGAGGATCGATCGACCGTATTGTTGGGACAATTGATCGAGCCAGACCAAGGTGCTCTTGGCCAAAAGAATGACGCGGGGCATCCAATCCTTGTCGGAACTAAAACGCTCTGGTTCGTAATCGAGCCCCCCGAAGGAAAGGGACTGCTCGTAGCCGCCTCCGGCACCGCCGCCCTGCCCCTGATTCCAAAAAAGACGGCCTTCTTCCTTAAGAAAGTCCAGCGAACTCAACAGTCTCAAAAGGAATTGTCCTAAGAGCAGTCCCCATCGTTCCTGCATGTATTGAAGTTGGCCCGAAAGGCTGTGCGGCACCGCAACGGCCGGTGAACGAAGCATATCGATCAAGTTTTGGTGGTCCGGACCAAAGGGAGGAACGGTATCAAAGAACGCGTAAACGGCCTTATGAAACTCCGCATACGACGATTCAGCCCTCACATCGGCGTCGTCGAAAAGCTCGCTGTAGGGTTCAAACGCAGGGTTAACATTAGAAAGCCAAAGCAAGATGAGTTCTTCAAAAATCGTCTCGCGATGCGAGGTGCGCTCGGTTCGTCCGGCAAGGTACTCCTCCTCACTCTGGTTCCCGCGATAGATCGTGAGCGCCGGAAAATGGTGGGAAAACCGAGCCAGAACCTCGTCCGTCTCCGAACTTCCCAGCCGTTGCGCCACAAACTCCAGGGCACGCAGCCACAGGTCGGCTCCCATTTCCTCCCGGTAGAGTGCCATGACATAATGTAGGATTTCGTCGATCAGCCCCATGGCGTTGAGGTTCCCCGGCAGAACGGCCCGCACGGGGAACCGGGCTAAGTCCCGCTGTTCGTTCAACTTTTGAGCAAAGAGGCGCGTCGCCAAAAAATTGGAAAACACAACGTTTCCTGTCGTCTGGTAAAGGCTGTCGTCAAAATGATGAAGATCACGAGCTTTTCTTGAAATGTGAAATTCTTGCGGGGCTCGGTCAGTGCGCACCTTGGCGTTCGACACCTTTGTTAAAGCGATCTTCGCGGCGATCATAAGAGCCTCCTGCTGTCCGTCAGCGAACGAATGGACGACGTCCAGCTTTCCAGTTGGGCAAGGTCCTCGACAAAGGGTTTCATTCGCCAGGCCCAATTGGCCCCGCCGACCGTGCCTGGAGTATTGATTCGCTCCTCCGCCGGATTCCCGGCCCTCAACGTATCATCAAGAGCAAACCAATCTTGCAGGGGAATTATGCAAAGCCGCGAATTCGTTGTCAGCAGTGCCCCAAGGATTTTTTTTGCCTGCTCCGAAGTCAAGGAGCCATCGTCGGTTTCAGGATTGAGCCCCAGTGCCACAAGCAACCCGCGATGGTCTGGTTGTTCGTCCCACCATTGACGAAGGGTCGAGGTATCATGCACCGATGGAGTACAGACTGAAAGTGCGGGATAATCACGAATTAAGTAGTAAGGTTCCCCCGGCGCGTGCCAGTCGCGCGACCAGCGTACGATTCGCAGGCTGAAAATACCGAGTTCCCGTAAAACCTGTGGGACGCAGTCGGGAATAGACCCCAGATCCTCGGCACAAACTAACATCGTTGTAGTGTTTTTCATAAATTCGAGCAAACGTCGGCCTTGCTCTCTCCAGAGCGATTCGGATTGCGCAAAGGCTTCGCGGACGAGATTTTCCCAGAGACCCCGTTCTTCGTCGCTGAGGCTTGCGTAGGCCCGCGAAGTGTAATATTGGGCCGCCGGGGAATATTCTTGATTCCCTTGCGACACCAACGCCCGATTGCGGTACCACGAAATCAACTGAGCCTTGGCGCGGTCCGATAAGGGGAGAGCCAACAGAGCTTTCTCACCGGAGAGCTCACCGCGAAAGCGAAACAAGTCTTCGGTACCAATGCGAACCAGCGCGGTTTGGAGCACGTCTTCGGCTTCTTCCCCCAAGCATTCCCGTAATTCCGAACCAAAAATATGGGGCTCCGCCATCCAAACGAGGCGGGCCTCGTCAAAACCCAAAGCTTGCAGCTGTTGTGCCGAGAAGCGGGGGCCTGGCTGATACGAACCCAATTGGGCGGAAATATTTTCTTGCGGTGTAGCCCAGATCCTGAAAAATCCTAGGACGTGATCGATCCGATACGCCTGGTAAAAGCGCGCCGCGTGAAGCAAGCGGTCCTTCCACCACTGATAGCCGTCGGCCGCCAATCGATCCCAGCGGTAAAGGGGAAAGCCCCAATTTTGTCCTTCCGGATTCATACCATCGGGAGCCGCTCCCGCACGAAGCGAAAGGTTGAAATATTCGGGCTGGGCCCAAACATCGGCACTGTCTTCGTTAAGGAGAATGGGAAGATCGCCTTTGAGCGCGGCTCCTTCTGCCTTGAGCGCGGCAACGGCGGCCGAAAGTTGAGCCTCCGCGTTGATTTGCAACCAGAGAGGAAACTCAGCCTCACGCCCCAGATCCTTATAGAGTTGAGCCCTCACCTTCGGTGTGGTCTCTCGATGGTGAGGCCAGTTTTGCCACCCGGCGCGTCCGAAGCGTTCCCGGAGAGCCCAAAACACGGCGTAGTCTCGCGCCCAGGGGCGAGACGCCATCCATTTTGTGATTTCAGACGACAGAGAAGGACGGGAGTCGAACATGGCACGAAGGAGGCCCAGTTTGGCCGTCCAGACGGCTTCATGGTCAACCTTGTCACGAGGCAGAGCGAGCCTCGCCTCCTCAGCCATCGCTTGAACAGACTCATACCCAGCCATCGACGATAAACGAAGGTAAATCGGATGAAGCGCAAAGGCGCTCAGCGCACTGTAAGGAGAGGACTCAAAGCCTGTGTCGTTGATGGGAAGAAGCTGAATCATCGAGAGGCCCGCCGATCGGCACCAACGCGCCAGGGGAACCAGATCGAGAAATTCCCCAATGCCCAGGCCTTCACGGCTTCGCAACGAGGAGAGCGGAACGGAGGTTCCCGTCAGAGGAGAATCAAGAGCAGGGAAAGCCATGGTGTAGAACCTCCAACCCAGTGCGGGTCTCTTTCCACTCTAGATCCGAGGGTCTACACCGTCAACAATAAAGACCCTTACACTTTCTTGAAGATAACGACGCCGTTGTGCCCGCCAAATCCCAGGGTGTTGCTCATCGTTGCGGATACTGGGTGTGAAACACCCTTGTGGGGGACGTAATCAAGATCGCAGCCAGCCTCCAGGTCGGGGTTATCCAAGT
>Ga0164241_10004031_pt1 | contig 14449 bp, 13 predicted proteins | sample OricomyardsoilBY_FD_108780 | JGI IMG/M metagenome (GOLD analysis project Ga0164241, IMG submission 108780) | Backyard soil microbial communities from Emeryville, California, USA - Original compost - Back yard soil (BY) | ecosystem: Environmental > Terrestrial > Soil > Unclassified | place: USA...
AAGCGCGGCGCGGCGCCCTTCCAGGGTCCGCGAAGCACGCAGCGAATTCATGAGATGAAGCGCGGCCTCCGCTGCAGTGGGCGACACGCCTAGCCAACGACGCGAGACATTTGCGCACCGCGCCCAGTCGGAGCTTTTAGCGGCTGCCATGCACTCAGCATCACACGCTTTGACGAAGGCGGCATCGATCTCTCCACGCACGCGCAGTACCCAGTCGTCGAAGGAGTCGGAGCGAACGATGTACGCCCCGTTGAAGAAGCTGCCGTCGTAGAGGTCGAAGACCTTTGCGTGATCCCGAGCCCTGGACGCGGCCAGCAACTCGACCGCATCCACAAAGAGCGGTGTTTCCGGCGCGAGCGCGACGTCGGCGCGCCGCACGGCGATAGCCGCCGGTCCGAGGATATTACGGAGATAACTGAGAGAGTTACTCAAGGAATGTCGAGCACGGTCCTCGTCTTCATCGCCCCAGAACATCTCGACGAGCAAGCCGCGATCAACCGGCCGTCGTGCGAGCGCCAGATAGGCCAGTACCGCGAGCTTCCGTCGCTGCGTTGCAACCGGCAGACTGCCCTCGGACTCTGCGAATAGCTCCAGTCGCCCGAGGGTCAGAAATTTCCAACCGGGCGTGACAACCTTTGGGGGCGAGTGGTCGGAGTTGCCGGTTTTGTGGCGGAAGTCGTTGTGTGGCAAGGAGTTGACGTTGTGACGGCCAAGTGACACGAGCTGCTAGAATAAGACGCTCGGAAATAACACCGTGCGCGGACAAGCGCTAGGCGTTGCAGCCCGACGATCGTAAACTGCCGTTCCCTGACACCGGAGCTCGATCCCATGCGAAACCACCGTCTCTACGCTGCGCTATTCCTCACCGCGAGCGCAATTTGCTTTACCCCGTCCGCGCAGGCTCAGGGTGGTCTCTTCGGCAGGATCAAGGACCGGGCGAAGCAGAAGGTGCAGGAAACTGTCGATCAGACAGCTGACAGCATCACCGACGCCGCTTACGACCACACGACCCACGCATTCAAATGCGCGGTGACCGACGGGTCCTGCGTGAAGCGCGCCCAGGCCGATGGCAAGCCAATTTCCATAGTGGACGCCAACGGCCGCCCGGTTTCCAGTGCCGACTCGGCAAAGGCAATCGCCTCAGCCGATGGTGCCGCGACTGGCGCAAGTGGCAGCGCTGCCGCGGGGCCGCCGTCGCTCGCCAGTATTCAGACACACAGTGATTTCAAGCAAGGCGAGCGCGTGTTGTACCAGACCGACTTTGCCGATGCAGTCGTCGGAGATTTCCCACGCAATATCGAACTCGGTCGAGGCAGCGTCGAGGCTGTTAGCTGGAATGGAGAGAAGTTGCTGCGGGCGACGAGTTCGGCGGTATTGATGATTCCACTCAAGGAAGTGCTTCCACAGCGCTTCACGATGGAATTCGACTACAGTGGCTACCCCGGATGGGATACCGATGTCTCGTTTGCGGACGCTGACAAGAATGGGAATGAAGGTGGACATGTCAGTTTTAGCACCAGCGGCGCCGCGGATATTGCTCCCGCGCACGGTGCCGAGTCCGGCGCATCTGTCGGCGGCGACGGGTTCGGCGGTAAACTCATCCACTGCTCGATCATGGCCGACAGCAACTATGTCAAAGTCTATATCAACGGACAGCGAGTCGCGCAGTCACCCAATGCTCCGCTCGGCAGATACAACAAGATCTACGTTGAACTGACGGGAAGCAAGTCGAGCCCCGCTTACTTCGGAAATATTCGAATCGGCGCTGGTGGTCGTGACATGTACAGCGCATTGACCACCGCTGGCCGCTTCACCACTCATGGAATCCTCTTTGCCACCGGCAGCGCGAATATCGATCCCGCCTCCGCCGCGACGCTGACCGAGATCGGCCAGATGCTGCAGCAGCATCCCGATCTCAAACTGGAAATCGACGGTCACACCGATAACGTCGGAAATGCCACTGCAAATCAGGCGCTCTCGGAAAAGCGCGCAGCCTCCGTCAAGAGTTATCTCGTCAGCAATTTCCAGGTTGCCGCCGGACGCCTGAGTTCGAAGGGATACGGCGCGTCGAAACCCGTTGCCGACAACACGACTGACGACGGACGCCAGCAGAACCGACGGGTCGAACTGGTCAAGATGTAGGACAACGCGCTAGAGTCCGTAGAATCGCTGCGATCGCTCACCGATCATCGATGGCCGGTATAGTCATCCGCTTGCGGGATATACATCCGCGCCGGTGGGCGCGCAGCGTCGCCAGTGCATTTGCAATATGCATCTCCTCGTTTCTGGCGCCAAAGCAACTCTCTGCGCAGAACCTGCCCATCACCCCAGCGGTGCAACGTGCGCTCAGGGACAGCGCCCTCGTGCGACAGATTCCTGGGCGCTTCGAGGTGAAAGTCCGCTCGGCGGATCGCCGGGAGACACAGCAAGAACGTGGCGCAATGGAGGGCCATCTCCGCGACATCGTCAGTCTGCTCCACCTGGATCCAGCGTTCGCCCGGCCGACCGGGATCGATGTAAACGTTCAGATCGAAACGGGAATCACCAAGACGGGTACCGGTGCACGCCTAATTTCCGGAATCGTGAAGTTTTTTGCGTGGCCGTTCATGGTGAACGGAAGTCGAGTATCCTACAACAACGCGCTCGCCGCCGAGTTTCATGTCAACGATGACCTATGCGCCACGGGCAATCCGGTGGTTCCCGGAAGCAGCTACTTCCTGGCCGGAGCGCTCACAGGCGATTATCATGGCTTTCCGACGCTCGACAGTATCGTTGTCATAACGCATCGCGCGCCGCCGCCGTGTATTCCTGTGAGTCGCGCGGAGTATCTGAATGCAATGGCCCATTCGATGGCCCGCGCCACTGCAATTGATCCGGCCGAGGCAGCACAGGCGAAACGCGAGCAGGACGCCGCGCTGCGTGAGATGGCGCGGACCAATCCAACAGCCGCCGCGCAGGAGCGCGCGCAGATTGCCGCGATTCAGCACACAACGGACTCGATAACCGCATCGCTCGCTACGCGTTACACGACCCCGCTCTCGCGCATGTCTCCGGCAGAGCGTTCAAGTCCCGCCTATGTGGTTGATGGATCTTGCGCGGATGACGAGAACGCCTGTCTGGTCCCGCCAGGCACATCCGGTGCGCGAATGATCGTACGAGCGAACCCAGCCTTTTTCGACACCACGCGTCCGACCGATGCTCAGGTGATCACTCTGGATCTGCGGCACGTTCTCGACGAACCCAATCCACCGGATCCGTTCATCGTCGCGCTGATGAGCCGCGCGTTGTCACAGTTCGACTGGGACGGATTGGGTCCGCTGGCAAAGTAGCACGCGGCGCCAGCGTCGATCGGTTGGAATTCGCAGTCGCTGCCGTCCGAGATCCCTGGCCGTCTTCGATGCTCGCGCGGCCACAGAATTGCGATGCAGTTCGACATGCGAAAGCCCGGGCCATCAAGTCTCATCAGTAGCTGGTTTGGCAACGAACGTCGTAAGCGAGAGCCGGCTGTGCCGGCGCCGCAGGTCGAAACGCCCCCTGTGCCAGCACCAGATTCTACCGGGCCCGCTACTGGTACACGACTTTCCGCCGCGGAAATTCATGAGAACGTCCGCGTCACGGCCGAAGAGGAGATGCGACGACCAGCTCGCGATCTCGCATGGTCTTCCCTGGCAGCGGGCCTGACGATCGGTTTCAGCTTCCTCGCCGCAGCCTACCTGACGCTCTGGGTTCCGTCTCCATTTGCTCCACTGGCAATCGCGGTCGGCTATCCGCTTGGATTTATCTTCGTAGTTCAGGCGCGAAATCAGCTCTTCACGGAAAACACGCTCGAACCTGTAATTCCATTTCTGGAGAAGCGAGATCGCGCGACGCTCGGGCGCGTCTTCCGGCTCTGGAGCATTGTGCTCGCGGGAAACCTCACGGGCACGTTCCTGTTTGGATTGCTTCTGGCGCATACCCCCTTGGTAAGCAATGCGATGCAGCACGCTCTGCTCGGCGTCGCTACTGGCGGAACCGACGACGGGTTTGGAATGGTTGTATTCCGCGCGATTTTCGGCGGCTGGCTCATTGCGCTCATGGCGTGGCTTGTTTCGTCCACGCGCGCGACAGGTACTCAAGTGCTGTATATCTGGATCACTACCGCCCCAATAGCAGCGTTCGGCTTCCGGCATTCGATCGCGGGCGCTGTCGAAGCGTTCTATCTTGCGCTTGCCGGCTCGGCTACATGGAATGCAATGATCGGCGGCTTTCTGATTCCCGCGATTATTGGAAACGTGATAGGCGGCGTAGTGCTGGTAGCGATGCTGAATCACGGCCAGGTAGGTGAACTTGCGCGACATGCCACGGATGGCGACAAGTCCTCGCCAGTGGACTTGCCTGGATTAACACAACGATTTCCACGTCACTGATGATGTCTGAGATGGGCGGGCGTGACAGCACGTTCCACCACGGCAAGCAGACCGTCAACGATCAGAGCAAGTACAGCGGCCGGGATCGCACCCGACAGTACCATGCGAGTGTCCGCAAGTGCAAGACCGGCGACTATCGGCTCACCGAGGCCGCCGGCACCGATGAAGGCGGCGAGCGTTGCTGCACCGACGGTGATCACCGCTGCGGTTCGAACACCTGCCATGATGATTGGCGCAGCCAGCGGCAGTCGCACACTGAGGAGTTGTTGCCGAGGCGTCGCGCCGAGCGCTTCGGCTGCTTCGACCGACGCGGAATCCGCGTCACGAACTCCTGTGAACGTATTGCGTGCAATCGGATACAGCGCGTACAACCACAGAGCAACCAGCGCCGGAACGACACCTATGCCGAACAGAGGAATCATGAATGCCAGCATCGCGATGCTCGGGATCGTCTGGATCGCTCCAAGTAACCGGACTGTCGGCTCAGCGGCACCGCGGACACGCTCGAGTACCAGGCCGAGTGGAATTGCGACGAGCACAGCCGCTCCGAGCGCGATGATCACAAGCAGGATGTGCCGCATCGCCATGGAACCCAGCGAGACTCGTCGGTCCCAGAGATATCGCCAGAAGCCGCTGTCGCCGGTACTGCCTGGCGACGCAGCGGTCTTTGCAGACGATCCAACAAGCCCGAGATCGGATAACGCGGCGGCGGCAACTGCCTGAATATTCTCGCCGTTCACCTCGACGCGACGATTCAGCGCGCGCATACGCGTCTCGCTCAGACGGTCGCTCAACAACGTAAGCGTCGCAATCGCGCCGGGCATGGTTCGCACCAGTCGGTTACTCACAACAGCGGCCGCCTCATACGGCGGGAAGAAATGACGATCGTCGACAAGAGTTACCAGATCATATTTAGCCAGCAGTCCGTCGGTCGAATATCCGTCAACAACATCCACCGCGGACGACGCCAGTGCCTGATACTTGACCGCTGGTGCAAGAGGGCGGACAGCCTTGAGGTGCAATCCGTAGACGCGCTCGAGACCAGGAAGACCATCAGGGCGGCCTATGAAATCGGCAGTGAAGCCAGCGGTAAGGTGACCAGACTCACGTGAGAGATCGCTCAACGTATGAATATCGTATTTGTCGGCTGTTTCGCGACGCACCGCTATCGCGTATGTATTCTGGAACCCAAGCGGAGGCAGCCAGCGAACGCTGTAGCGTCGCGCCGATTCCTGCGCTACGCGGTCGTAGACCGCGCGAGGATCGCGCGCAATCGAATCAGGCAACGTGTCATGTAGAATTGCGAGTAGCCCGGTGCCCGTGTATTCCGGATAGACATCGATCGCGTCCTGACGGAGTGCGCCGAAAGCCACCTCGGTCGCGCCCAGCCCTGGTCGACGCAGAACCGAAAACCCGTGCGCTTCGAGCAACTGTGAAAACATCTCCGCGAGGAGGTACGATTCACCGAATGGCTTGGACGCCACGACGATCGGCGCGCCTTGCGCCTGCGCTGCCGCGACGGTCGGCGCTGCAAGTGCTACGCAGCTCGCCATGATGATGCGCGCAAACCTCATCTTGGTTTCAGCCGCGATGACGACGCCAGGGCGCGCTCTATCAACGCCGAGACGTATTCAGTAGATGGCGAACTGTACAGATCGTTGAGACTTCCATGCTGCTCGACATGTCCGGCGCGCATCACGGCAATTTGATCGGCAAGACGAGCGGCTTCGGCGAGATCGTGCGTTACGAGCAGCATGGTCACCGGAAATGCGTCTCGTGCGTTTTCGAAGGCCTCGTGCAGATCCGATCTCGTGATTGCGTCGAGCGCACCGAACGGCTCGTCCAGCAATATCACCCCCGGGCGCGCTGCGAGCGCACGCGCCAGTGCGACTCGTTGGCGTTGGCCGCCAGAAAGTTCGTGCGGAAACCGGTCGGCAAATGTGGAGGCTGGCATTCCAACCACATCGAGTGCGCGTGTTGCAAGTTCATTCGCGTCCTCGAGACCGAGCAGCCGCGGCACGAGCGCGACGTTCCGCAGCACTCGCCAGTGCGGAAGCAGGCCGCCGTTCTGAGGCACGTATCCGATGTGACGTCGCAGCGCGGTCACTGATTCCAATTTGACGTCCGTGTCTCCGACCAATACCTGACCGGAATCGGGCTCGACCATTCGATTGAAGCAGCGCAGCAGTGTCGTCTTCCCCGACCCACTCTCACCGACCAGCGCCAGAGTCTGGCCAGCGGCCACCTCGATGCTCGCACCATCGAGTGCGACAACCGCTCCGTAACGGAGAACGACATTTCTGGCGCCGAGAGACCGCGCGATTTCCCGAACGTAGGAGGGGGGAGTAGAGCGCACCGAGACAAGATACAGCGTAGAGCAACGCGCGACCGGGCGCAGATTGCCGGTGCGAGACGCACGCATGAATTCATGCCGTTCCGGCATTCCTCACGGAACGAGCCGCCGTGCGAGCCGCCGTGGCAACCGCGGTACGGAGAATTTTCATTAATTCGCGGATCCGAGACCGTATCGGGTCGCCGCGGTGCTTAATTCCTGCGATGATCCGGACAGAATTGGCATCCGCACTGATTGCAGCAGCGAGCATCACCTGTCTGGTGACTGCCGGCCTGCCGCGAGATGCCATGGGCCAGGATTCAACGGCAGGATATTCCTCGCATTCACCAAGCGAGACTTGCGCCTGTACGGATTCCGGCAAGTCAGTCAGCGCAGTCCAAATTGCGTCTGCAACGGCGGCCAGTGCGGACTCTGCCAGCGGTGCGGCTTGGTTGACTCGGCGCGACGCCGTCGGCGTCGGCGTAGCCCTGGCCGCGACGGTGGCCGTCGCACCGCTGGACCGTCCAATTTCAAAGGAATTCCGCGAACCCGGATGGCAGCAGAACGGGATTCTGCACAACACGAGTGACTTTCTGGCATTCGCAGGCGGGCCTGGCCCATTCCTCTTGGGCGCCGGATTCTTCACGGTTGGCGAAGTCACCGAATCGCCAGCGATCTCCAGTACGGGAGAGCATGTAACGGAGTCAGTTCTTCTGGCCGCTTCCGTCACCGCGCTCGGCAAGGGAATCGCAGGACGCGCCCTTCCGGGAGTCAAGACGAAGGAAGAGTTCGAGTGGGACCGCGGCTTTCACCATGGAAACGGTCCGTTCGTTTCGTTTCCGTCGGGGCATACTGCGGCAGCATTTGCGATGGCGTCTGCGCTTACCGGCGAATCCGCATACTGGCACCCGGGGTGGCAACGCTATGTGGGACCTGCGTCCTATGTTTTTGCGACCGGGGTCGGAGTCGCGCGGCTTTACCAGAACGTACACTGGGCGAGCGATCTTCCTCTAGCCGCGGCAATCGGAACGTGGGCTGGCCTCGGAGTCGAAAACCATGCGCATCCGCATCGGCACCGGAGAGTTCTCGATAGTATCGCTTCGTGTACGTCGATCGCGCGATCCGAATATGGTCAGACTACGTTGGCCTGGTCACTTCCCTTGAGTATTTCGAGCGGAAAGTACTGACAGTGGACCACGGGGAGCGGCTCACAGTATTTCCCACAGTGGCCAACAGTGTTTTACTGTCGGTGACGGCAGCTAAGTCGTTGTGGTTATTGGATGCCCCCGGCGTGACTCGAACACGCGGCCAACAGTTTAGGAAACTGCTGCTCTATCCACCTGAGCTACGGAGGCGTTGGCACTTGTGAGCGAATTATAACGCGGTGCCGGTAGCGGCTATACCCCTCGACTCAGCCAGATTTATCTGTCCGATCTGCCGGACGACTCCGCCAACAGAGCGCTCAACGCAGCCACGAGTGCCGCTTCCGTTCCCATCTGCCTGCTGCCCTGAACTTCGAGCTCGCCCGATCGAATCCGTCGCGATATCTGCGCGAGGAGTGTCGCGATATGATCCTGTACCGATCCGTTGGATCTGTCCCACTCGGTCGATGACCACTCGTCGGCGGCGCGCTGCGCTTCGGCGGGCGGGACCGCAAGGTTAGCTGCGGCATGCCAGTCAAATGCGTCCCGTTCTTCCGACACCCACACCTCCGGCGCTGCGGTGGACGCCTCCTCGGATTCGTCGGAGCCGGGCTCCGGGGAAGCTTCGGAAGCCCCGGAAGACGCTGCGTCGCTCCGGCTCGGAGCTGCGGACGCTGTCCAAGCATCGACCGGTTCCACGATCTCGTTGACAACGGCGTCACGGGATCCTGGTTGATGATGATCCAGCAGCAGGTCGGGCTCGAGACGGGCAGCCGCCGGAACGTCTGGCGTTTCGGATACCTCGCCGGCGACCTCATGCTTCGCCTCGTAGGCGCCCCACGGGTTACGCGACGTACGCTGCACGAACTCGTCGTCGTCCGCGCCGGACGCTTCGGCGTGATCATCCGCGTGAGCATCGGTGTGAGCATCGGTGTGGGCGTCGACCACGAATTCCTGGATCGATGGCAGCGTGGCAACGCCGCCATCCTCCTGCTCGGGTGCCATCCCGAAGGAACTCTCGAACGACTGTTCGACATTGCCGATCACGAAATCGGTGATCGGCGGAAGATTCTCGCCGGCGGCACGGGCCGATGGCGGTACGAATGGTGGTAGCATTCCGGCCAAGTTAACTCTCCCAGCTCTCTTTGCCCAGCAGAGGGACGAACCGTACGGGTCCAGCCTCCACGTGCGTCAGCGCGTCTCCACGCCTGGTTATTACATGCAGAATCTGTTCGTCACGCTCGCCCAGCGGGATCACCAGACGCCCGCCTTCTGCGAGCTGCTCAGTATAAGCCCGTGGCACAGTCGGTGCCGCCGCACTCACAAGGATCGCATCGAAAGGTGCGTACTGCCGCCATCCGAGCGTTCCATCGCCGAGCAGGAATGACACGTTGCGGACGCCGATCTCACCCAAAACGTCACGCGCCCGCTCCATGAGAGGCGCAATTCTCTCGATCGAGAAAACCTGTGCAGCCATCCTTGCCAGGAGCGCGGTCTGATAGCCGGATCCAGTGCCCACTTCAAGTACTTTCTCATCTCCTGTCAGGTGCAGGAGTTCGAGATAGCGCGCATGGATCATCGGTTGCGAGATCGTCTGACCGCTCCCGATGGGAAGCGGCGAGTCCTCGTACGCGCGATGCCGTACACCGCTCGGAATAAAACGATGGCGCGGCACTTCGTCGATCGCGTGCAGCACGGCAAGATCACGGATGCCCTGCTCCTGCAGCAGCTCAACCAGATGACGCCGCGCGCCGCGAAATTCGTTGTCTACTGCGGCCGCCACCAGTTCTCCGCTGAATCGAACATTGCACCGTTGGTGAGATCGAGGTGAAGCGGCGTGACGGAGATGAATCCGTCGGCCACTGCGCGGTAGTCGGAATCCTCTCCGCCTGTCCACGACATCGAACCAGCTCCGATCCAGTACAATGGACGACCCCATGGGTCGGTCATCGGCCGAATCGAGTTGGTGTACTGGCGCCTGCCCAACCGCGTGAGTTTCACGCCCTTGACGTCGGCGCCAAAAACCGGTGGCAGATTGACGTTGAACAGCGTAGTGCTCGGGACCTTGAGCGATGTGAGATGCCCGAGAAGATCTACCACAGCCCCAAGATGTTGCTCGAGCCGCTCCGACTCTGCACGCATTTCACCACCTGCGAACGAGAGTGCGATCGACGGAACGCCAAGGACCATGCCTTCCATCGCAGCCGCGACCGTGCCGGAGTAGAGGACGTCCTCGCCCATGTTCATGCCATGGTTGATGCCGCTCAGTACCCAGTCGGGGCGTTCCGGCATCAGCCCCTCGATCGCCAGCATCACACAGTCGGTCGGAGTGCCATCGACCTGATGCCGATTGTCCGACAGCTGTACGGGTCGAAGTGGTCGGTGAAGCGTGAGGGAATGGCTGGTGGCGCTCTGTTCGCGGTCCGGCGCGACAACCGTCACATCGCCCAACTGCGACGCGGCGCGGACGAGCACGTCCAGGCCGGCGGCGAAGACGCCGTCATCATTGCTGCAGAGAATTTTCACTTGCTGAACAATATCGATGTCATGAACGAAAGGCTGCGGCCCGATGGCTCCACAACACTCGCGCGACCCGCCAGCTGTCGGCCAGTTCCCGGAAATGGCTCGGCGGTCCATAGATCGTCGGCACGGCGACTTCCGCGATACGGTACCCGCGCTGAGAAGCGCGCACTATGAAGTCGGTCTCGTACTCATATCGGTCTCCACGTGCATCGATCGCGGCGACTACTTCCCCGCGCAATGCGCGGTATCCGGATTGACTGTCGCTCAGCCTGATCCGCGTGACTGCGCAGGTGGCGGCCGTCGATAAAATGTTGGCTATCCGTCTGTGCGGTGGCACCGTTGGACAACCGATCTCACGGGACCCGATAACAATGTCGGCGAGGTCCAGTGCCTCCAGCAACCGCGGCGCGAATGCCGGGTCGTGTTGTCCATCGGCGTCGAGTGTCAGGACCGCGCTGCGCGGAAAGCGATTCGACGTGTACGCGAACGCCGTGCGCAGCGCAGCGCCCTTCCCTCGATTCGTGTCGAATGACAGTACATGATCACACGTGTGCTTGAGAACACTGCGTGTACCGTCCGTCGATCCGTCGTCCACGCCGAGCACAAAGACGGCTCCGAGGTGCCTGCGTATCGCGGCGATCACTGCGGCTACCGTCTGTTCTGCATTGAAGGCTGGAACGACGCACACCGGCACGCCGGTCACGCATGGCGTGTCGGTACCGGAGATCACTCTCCGACCTCCAGTTCACCCTGTTCCGATTCACTCACCGGATCCTCGAGATCGGTGCCGTCCAGGGCAGCGATGATCTTCTGCAGATCGGACTCGAGCGCATCTACTGTCGATGCCCCGAGCGCGCCGCGGGCCGCGGGTTTGAGTTCGCCATTCTTTCGGAACTCCTCGACCCGGGCACGAGCGCCTTCGATCGTGTACTTGTCGACGTACAACAGATCCTTGACCAGCATTATCAACTCGACTTCGCGGCGTTGATACACCCGGTTCCCCGATCGATTCTTGGCGGGGTGAAGGAAGCGGAACTGGCTCTCCCAGTACCGCAGCACATGCGGTTTCAGGTCGGTGAGGTCGCACACGTCCCCGATTGAGAAAAACTCCCGAACTGGTATGGTGGCCACGATATCTCCCGTCAGTCGTCGCGCTCTCGGCGCGGGTCACGGTTCATCAATTCCACGATCGCGTCACGCGGCGACTGTCCCTCGAACAGGACTGAGAATGCTGCATCGACGATCGGCATCGTTACACTAACCCGGTCGGACAGGGCCTTTGCGGACCGCGTCGTTATTACTCCTTCGGCGACAGTCTCTCTCCCGCTCAGCGCCTCATCCAATGTCTTGCCGCGCCCGATCTCTACGCCGAGCGCCCGATTCCGACTCAGGAGGCCGGTACAGGTGAGTACGAGGTCTCCGACACCGGCCAGTCCGGCGAACGTAGCAGGATCGGCGCCAAGCGCGACGCCGAGGCGCGTCATCTCGGCTAGTCCTCGGGTGATGAGCGCGGCCCGGGCATTGAAGCCAAGCTCGAGGCCTTCGGCAATTCCGGTCGCCAGCGCCATCACATTCTTGACGGCACCGCCGAGTTCCACGCCGATGACATCGTCCTGCGTATAGACTCGAAACGCTGGTCCATGGAACAGCAACTGAACCCGTTCCGCCATCGCGAGATCTGCGCAGGCCGCAACTATGGCGGTCGGCTGACCGCGCACGACTTCCGCCGCGAAGGTCGGACCAGAAAGCGCAACAACGGCTCCACGGTCAAATACATCCGCCGCGACCTGACTCATCCGTGCAAGCGTATGCTGTTCGATTCCCTTGGATGCGACGACGACGATCGCATCGCGTTTCACGTAAGGTTGCGCTGCCTCGGCGACCGCGCGCGTCACGTGCGACGGAGCCACCAGCACGACGAACTCTGCATCCGCTGCTACGTCCTTGATCTCGGATGACGCCGTGAGCGACGGCGTCAGCGAGATCCCCTCCAGGAAACGATTCGTGTGCGAGCCGTTGATAGAATCCGCGACGTCCGGTTCGTACGCCCAGATGCGCACGTTGTGCCCGTTTCGAGCGAGGTGGTCGGCGAGCGAAGCGCCCCATGCGCCTGCTCCGAGAACTGCGCAGTTCATCGCGAATCCTCGTTCACGCTACGTGCGGCGGTTGAGAGTCCGACGACGAATCGCTTCGACGTGTAAAGCGGTGTTCCTCGCCGCGCCGCAGCCGGCCGATGTTCGCCCGATGAGTGAAGAAGACGAATATCGCAACAACCACGGAGGCTAAGAAGTACGGATCGGAAACCGGTCGCCCCGTAAACAGAAACGCGAGTGGCAGCACGGCTGCCGCGCTAAGAGACGCAACGCTGACATATCGGGATGCGGTGAACACGACAATCCACACCGCGAACGCGATTACAGCTGGCAGCCACGCAACGCCGAGGAAGACACCACCGGCAGTTGCGACACCCTTCCCGCCTTTTTGGCCCAGGAGAAACACCGGCCGAACATGACCGAGAATCGCTGCGGCACCAATTGTGAGACTGACCATCTCCGGATGGAGCGTTCCGGTCAGCGCAGGCAGAAAGAAAACGGGAAGAAATCCCTTGAGGCTGTCCACCAGAAAAACCAGCGCGCCAGTGCGAATGCCGAGCACTCTCACGACGTTGGTCGCGCCGAGATTGCCGGAGCCGTGCTTTCGGAGATCGACTCCGTGCCACTTGCCGGCGAGATACGCGGATGGAATGGAACCGGCCACGTACGCAATTACGATGGCGACGGCAACTGACAGATGGATCGACGCCATCTAGGATGATTTGCGACGAAGCACGATGTTCAGCGGGTTGCCGACAAATCCGTACGCAGCCCGGAAACCGTTATGCAGAAAGCGAATGTAGTGCTCCTGTACCAGCTCCGGGTGGTTGCCGAACACGGCAATCGTAGGCGGTGACGTCTCGACCTGCGTTGCGTAGTTGAGTTTGATCTCGCGACCGGCGGCCTGTGGTGGTTGACGTCGAGCGAGCAGGCTCTGCAGCGTGTCGTTGATGTCCGATGTCGAGATTCTCTTCACACGTTCAGATTCGACCTGCAGGATGAGATCGAACAGACGCGTAACACGCTGGCCCGTCAGCGCAGACGTGAAGACCCAAGGTACGAAGGCGAGATAGGGAACCTTCTCGACGATGTCCTTCTCGAACTTCGCTGCTGTGTTGTTTTCCTTTTCCTTCAAGTCCCACTTGTTGACGACGACGATCAGAGCTCGACCGGCATCCCACGCCATCGTCGCAATCTTGAGATCCTGGTTGTGCAACCCCTCGACCGCATCTATGACGAGAATGCAGACGTCGGATCGCTCGATCGCGCGTCGCGTACGCAGTGAAGAATAGAATTCAATTCCGTCATCGATTCGCGCCTGACGACGCAACCCTGCCGTATCGATGAAGATGAAATCGCGCCCGTGATACTTGAACGGAGTGTCTATTGCGTCGCGCGTGGTGCCGGCGAGATCATTGACGACAAGTCGCTCCTCGCCAAGCATGCGATTGACGAGCGAGGACTTGCCGACGTTCGGGCGACCGACGACGGCGACGCGAATCGCCTCCGTTTCTTCTTCGTTCGACTCGGGCAGCAGAGCGGCCATAGCGTCGAGCATGTCACCGGAACCCTTTCCGTTCGTTGCCGAGACCGGATACGGCTCACCGGCACCAAGTCGGTAGAACTCGTAGAAGTCCGTACTGGCCGGATCATCGACCTTGTTCGCGATGACCATGAATGGCTTGTCCGCGGACCGCAGCAGATCGAGGACCTTTGCGTCGTTGGGATGAACGCCCGCCTGCGTATCGACGACAAAGGCCAGGAGATCGGCTTCCGCCATTGCTTCGATTACCTGTTTGCGAATGGCACTGTCTATGGCATCGCGAGTGTTGTCCGGCAGGCCACCGGTGTCGACGATCCAGAACGATCTTCCATTCCACTCCGCACGTCCGAAGTGCCGGTCCCTAGTCGTGCCCGCTTCGTCGCTGACGATTGCGGCATGACCACCCATGA
>Ga0164241_10004032_pt1 | contig 14449 bp, 11 predicted proteins | sample OricomyardsoilBY_FD_108780 | JGI IMG/M metagenome (GOLD analysis project Ga0164241, IMG submission 108780) | Backyard soil microbial communities from Emeryville, California, USA - Original compost - Back yard soil (BY) | ecosystem: Environmental > Terrestrial > Soil > Unclassified | place: USA...
TCGGCGAGTTTCTCCGATCGGTTCCAAACTTTCTCCACAAATGGACACGTCGTATCGTATTTCTCGACAGCAATGCCTCGTTCTGCTAATATTCTCTCCACCTCAACCGTTGTGCCAAATGCCGGAATGATCACAACGTCGTCTGGTTTCAATTCCTCCCAGGGAATGAACTGTGTGCCATCGGTGTCGCTGATAAATTTGATTCCCCGGTGTTCCAGATCCCTGTTGACTTCCGGGTTGTGGATCATCTGACTTAAAAGAAACACCCTCTTTTCAGGGTTCTCCTCCAGTGCCCGATAGCTTATCTCAATCGCGTTTTCAACACCATAGCAAAAACCGAAATGGCGCGCTATGTAGAATCTAACAGGACCAAAGTCGAGAACAGTAGGCGTGAAGTCCTGCTTTCGCAGATCGCGCTGTCGACGAATGTCCTTTATTCTCCCGGTTATGCGCGACCGGTAGTACGCCGGTATTTGAAACTTTTTGATAGTTGTTGCCTCTTGGGTCAGCGGCAAAGGTAGCCGTTTTCGATGAACTTGAGCAGAGGAGGAGCGGACGTTTGTCGATCCTGACGCTCACGGCGCTGAATTTTTTCAATGGGACAATAAGCTGGCCATCAGGTCAGCCTGGGAAAACTCGTCTGAAGCAAAATATAAAGAGCGCCCTGTAAATCAGGACGCTCATTGTCTTATGCTGCCTTTGAAAGCTTGTCTTCCTTAACAGTATTGATCCGCACTTCTTTCGAATCCTGATCAAACCACTGTACTTCTACAAAATTGTTCTTGATGTACTTTAACACTTCCATCACCTTCCCATCAATCTTGCTGCGAACACGTTCGCCCTTTCTAAACAGTCTCCTCATATAATATTTACGCTGTTACTTTCTAAATGCGTAGTTAAACTCGCGGGGGAAATCTTCATAGGTTCCTGACAGTATCACCAAATCCCCGGCCTTTTTCTTACTCATCAACTCGCTAAAGTCTTTTACGGACTTCACCGTTTGATCGTTGACTTTGGTAATGATAAATCCTTCCCTCATCTCTGTGTACTTGGCCACTTTACCATTCGAAAGTGATTTCACCTTCACACCATTACTCAGTTCAAGGCGCTTCAGCACTTTCGTATCGACCTCTTCTATCTGCAAGCCCAGCGCTGTTACTGCGTCTGGTTCTGCTTTAACTACTGTCGTCGTACCTCCGTCTCTGTTTTTCAACACCACAGGAATATCGATGACGTCCCCTTTGCGATTTACGACCATGGTCACCTTGTCACCCGGCCGGTGACGACCAATGTACTCGATCAAAGCAGTGCTTGACTTGATGGGTGTTTCATCGATACGAACCACCACGTCTCCCTCTTTCATCCCTGCCTCCTTTGCAGAACTTTTGTCTGCAAAGCCGGATACAAATGCGCCTTCATTTATCGGAAGGTCCTTTTCTTTAGCCAGATAGCTATCAACACTTGCTACCGTAACACCAAGCCAACCGCGTTGAACTGTTCCGAATTTAATCAGATCTTCTACAATTTTGCTAACAATATTCGATGGAACAGCAAATCCGTAGCCAGAATACGAACCTGTGGGGCTCGCTATCGCTGTATTAATACCAAGCAAACCACCCGTCAGGTCTACAAGCGCACCACCGCTGTTACCCGGATTGATAGCCGCATCCGTCTGAATGAACGACTCGATCGCGGTGCTTCCCTCTCCATTATTCCTTCTGAGAATGTTGATATTTCTACCCTTAGCGCTGATAATGCCCGCGGTCACAGTCGACGTAAGGTTAAATGGATTGCCAATGGCCAACACCCACTCGCCAACTTTCGCTTTGTCAGAATCAACAAACGATAAGTGAGGCAGACCTGTCTCGTTCACTTTGATCAGGGCCAGATCTGTGTCCGGATCAGTACCGATAACCTCCGCTTTAACTGTACGGTTGTCATATAACGTCACTTCAACAACGTCGGCATCCTGTACCACGTGATTGTTGGTCACGATGTAACCCGCTTCGTTCACGATTACTCCGGAACCAGAACTCTGGCTTGGGCCTCTCTGAGTGCGTGGACCAAAGAAATCACGAAACGGATCACCGCCCGATTGCTCTTCGCCTTGCGAAGGGCCGTCTTGAGTCGACCTGATAAACACAACGCCCGGCATTACCTGCTCGGCCGCCGCTGTAAAATCCAATGGAACCGCTTTACCATTCTCATCTACTTTATAGGCTACCTTTGAGGTAGGCAGCGTCGCTGAATAATCCAATTTTGCCGAAGCTTGCTCATCAGCAAACCAGCGTAATGAAGCTACCGTGCACACACTTCCCAGCACGGCAGCGAAAAAAAGAGAAACAAATCTTTTCATACTGCACTAAACGTTTTTGTTAAACCTATTGCTCCTAAAAATTAAATACCAAATCACCTGCATGCAAAAACCAGACAAACTGAACAATTTATGATATTTTGGCAGTCCCCGCATGCCATACCTGCCTAGTTTTCAGCCTTATGCGGCATCGTATACGCTAAATACGAAACTTTTCGGAATTGGGTTCAGATTGGTCATCTATAAGTTATGAATTTATCCACCAGCGGAAACCGGCATCCTTGGGGGAATTATAGCCAGCTCCTCGTCACCCCATATTAGGTATTTATTGCTTTGCTGCCTGTACAACGTGAAATACACACGTTTTGCGCAAACCAACGCAGCGACATGGCCGTTGAGGTAAGTGCAATGGGCAATTTTTACAACGCTGGGGACCTGAGTGATGTGCGGCAAAAGGACCACCGCTCTTGTACTATCGAGAACCTTATGAACAGCTCCAAACGCAAACTTCGGACGTTGCGGGCATTGCTTATCCTTTGGGCGCTGTCGTTCGGGATCGTACTGTTCTGGTTTACGTTATCGAATCCATAGTTTCTTAACGGGTCGTTTGTTTCTGTTTTTTGTTGGATACTTTTATGCCACTGCTTAAAGTATCACGCTACTATGACGATTTCCGGAAACATCACCCTGAAGAAAGGAAGATCATTCTCCCTCGAGCGACGCCACCCGTGGATATTTTCGGGTGCCATTCACAAGATGGAAGGCGCGGTCGTAGACGGCTCCTGGGTTCGGGTGCTGGATGAAAAAGGCAACCCATTGGCTACCGGCCACTATCAGCATGGCAGTATTGCAGTCAGAGTCTTGTCATTTGGCAAAGATTCCCCTGAGAGTTCCTTCTGGGACAAGATGATCGGGGACGCCCTCAAATTCAGAAACGCTGCCGGACTACCCGGAGACAAAACGAATTGCTTTCGTCTGATTCATGGAGAAGGCGATGGCCTCCCGGGCTTAATTGTGGATTACTACGATGGCGTGGCAGTCGTTCAGGCCCACTCCGTAGGAATGCAGCAGGATAGGGAACTTATTGCCGGTGCGCTAGACCGCGCATTCGAGGGAACCTTGCGTGCCATTTACTACAAGAGTCACTCGACCCTACCGGGAAGATTGGAGTCGGAATTCACGGCGGGATACCTGAAAGGAATGGGTGGCGTTCCTCATGTCGTTCTTGAGCACGGCTGCAAATTCTATGTTGATTGGGAAGAGGGACAAAAGACCGGTTTCTTTTTGGATCAACGGGAGAACAGGGCTTTGCTGGCACAGTACGTGAATGGCAAGAAGGTTCTCAACACGTTTTGTTATACCGGTGGCTTCTCTGTCTACGCCATTGAAGGTGGCGCCTCTGTTGTCCACTCCGTCGATGTGTCCGAGCGAGCCATTGAAACGGCTCGTCAAAACATCGCGCTGAATCACTTTGATGCGCAAGTGCACGAATGTTTTGCTTCCGACACCTTTGAGTTCATGAAAGATCGCAGGGACGTGTACGATGTTATCGTGCTGGATCCTCCGGCATTCGCCAAACATAGGGACGCACGGCACCAGGCCGTAAAGGGATATCAACGACTCAATTCAGACGCTATGCGCGCCATCCGCCCTGGTGGTATCCTGTTTACTTTTTCGTGTTCACAGGTCGTCGACAAACAGTTGTTCTACGATACCATTGTTTCCGCAGGGATTAATAGCGGGCGAAACGTGAAAGTTATTCACCAGCTGACCCAGGGTCCGGACCATCCGGTGTCACTGTTCCATCCGGAAGGAGAGTATCTGAAAGGACTGGTTCTTTACATTGAATAGTGGCAGTGCGATGGAGTGGTATCACGCGATGCATAATGTGTTCTCCTGATAACACCGGTGCATCATTAATCTTTGAAAGCCGTCGGCAACTGGCCTAATAAATAGGCAGGAGAACGTAATGCTTAGACCATATGGGCATTCTGTACAGAAGCACGAGCCAGTGGCTGGCTATGGCGCATGGGTTTCCGGATGCGCCCGACATCAGTAAGCTTAATTCGCTGGCAAAGGCGGCGGCCCCTCGGGCACGTAGGGCTTGTAAACGTGGTTATTTCGCCTCTTTTCGAACTCAGCGCGAATATCCTTTCGCAGCTGTTCGTTCTCAAAGAGGTCGACCATCGTCATCGAAAGTGACTTAGCCGCGAACAGCATCCCTTTGTGGCCAATAGACATGCCGCCACAAGCCACCACTGCCCAGGAATGCCATGGTGCCTTCGGCGGCGCAGTAGTGACACTCGCGGTGATCTCGGGCACGATCCAACTCACATCTCCAACATCAGTAGAACCATCATCAGGGTGTTCTTTGGTGGCCTTCAGGGCGTGTACCCCTCCATCCAAACCTGTTTGTTCTACACCGCTTACTTCCTGAATTTTCTTCGCAAATGCTATCTCTTCAGGTGTATAGTTAATGGGGCCCAGCGCCTCAATATTTTTTTGTAGCGTTTCAGCACCCTTTTGGTTCACCAGAATTTCATAGTCGCCACTCTGTACCTTTACCACAGTCTCTACGCCCGCCATGAGCGCGGCACCCCTGGCAATTTCCTGTACTCTTGTGAATACTGCGTCCACGCCGTCGCGTTTGGAATCGCGAACCCACATCCATACGGATGCGTACTCCGGAACCACGTTCGGAACCTGCCCGCCAGCTTGTATCACGTAATGCATACGCACACTCGGATGAACGTGCTCGCGCAGCATGTTAACGCCATCCAGAAACAGTTCTGCTCCATCCAGCGCACTGCGGCCATTCCAGGGATCGCCCGCGGCGTGCGCGGCCTTTCCCTTGAACTCTACGGTAAAATCTACCATGGCCTGTGAACTTTGTGTGTTTGCCGCTATCTCGGAAGCAGGATGCCAATCAAGGCATACATCCAGATCATTAAAAAGCCCTTCGCGAGCCATATAAATCTTTCCACCCACTGCCTCCTCGGCAGGCGTACCATAAAAACGAAGCGTCCCTTTCAGTTTGCCTGCAGCGAGCAATTCCTTTACAGCGATCGCTGCACCCAGGCTCCCCGCTCCAAACAGGTTGTGGCCACATCCATGACCACCAGCCCCGGCCAGAAGCGGTTCCTTTGTCGGTTGCGCCTTTTGAGATATGCCGGGTAACGCATCGTATTCCCCCATGATACCTATGATGGGCTTGCCTGTTCCATATTCAGCGATGAAGGCCGTGGGCATACCTGCCACACCGCGCTTCACGGTGAAACCCTGTGCTTCCGCGTAATCGGCCAGCGCTTTTGCTGACTTCGTCTCCTTCAAAGCCGTTTCTGCATTGGTCCAAATTTCATCGCTAACCCTGGTGAGGTCGACCGCGTGCGCATCAACTGATTTGATGACGGCAGCTTTGTTAGCATTGATCTTTTTTGTCTGCGCGTTGAGCGAGGTGAGGATGCAGCAAGTCAGCGCGGCTGCCAGGATAAGGAACTTACTCTTATACATTGGAAAATGGGAACAGTGATGGGTGTTTCCTGCCGGACAAGATAGAGGATGGCAAGGAAAAATGGTGTACGCAACTAAAAAAGATATGAATGTAATGCCCTGGTTGTCGACAAGCAGAATCGGAAACGAATGCGCGAATGCAATGGCCGCACCGAATTGAAGCTTATTACTTCCATTTATTTTGCATGCTCTTTTTGATAATGCTCCCGCAGGATGTCTTCTCCAAAATCATTTGTAAGATCGCGAACTACAGAATGAACATGATTGGCATTGTTCTGCGTATTGTCGAGTTCAATTAAAAGCATCGGGCCCTGTATTCTATAGTAGTACCCTTTTCCCTCCTGACTACTACCAGCCCAGGCAAACGACAGGTTCTCTATACCAGCCTTCTCAATCTTGGCCATAAGCTTCCTCGAAAAACCCAGCTCGTAATTGTCGACATAAACGTGCAGAAGCGACAGCAGCATTGCCTTCTGCGCATCACTCATTTCGCGGTAGGACAATCCAGTGGGTTGCAAACTCCCGGCTTTTCGCGAATTGAAAGACACGATGTCGGGAAGTGCTTCATCACTTAACATCGTACTGGCCAACTGTGCTGACGTCAGAGAACTCAATAACGCAAACCCACGTCGACTCTCTTCCAGGAGGATCTGCTTCCCTCGTTGTGGGCCCTCTTTGACAATCGCCGGATTCGAACCCAGGAAAGTAGGTGTGCAGGATTCCAGTTTGTTGCCAACGGTCGTGAAATTCAGCGCAACGTGATGCCCTTCAAAACGCCACGCCCACGGGGCTATTTGGTCTGGTGTTCCAAATATGGTTACATAGTAATTCAGTGGATCCCGATAACGATCGTTGTTGCCTCGTCCCTCAACGGTACGTAACACATTCTCGTGCTCAACGATGGAGCTCACTTTCTTGTATCCCTGATCGCTGAGTGAACTCTTCAACAAAGAAAACACAGTCTCTCGCTGTGTAGCATCTAGATCTCGCAATGCAAGACCATTGCGCGATCGCGGCACGAAGTGCCAGTTGAATCGTTCGTCATCTTCAAATTTGTATAGGGCCTTCTGCAGCGATGCAGCTGGCAGTTGCTGCAGGAAATTCGTCGTCCGGTGGGCAAGACCGTCGGATTGAGCTGACGCAGCACCCGTAATGAGCAAAAATATCCACAAGCGCATAATGATTGGATAAGAGTATGAAGAGGCTACAAACTAAATGTACGCAATTGGAATGGACGTTATGTCCCGTTCCGGCTCAATGTGTAACGTGTTTGACATTTTTGATGAAGTGGGAATCTTAACTTGCACGATATTCGTACTTACAGGTGGCTGGACGCTTTGGCATCGGATGGATGAATGTGCCGGACTCCGGTTACGCTTGTATGGTTCTTTGTGCCGACGTACAATTGAATCCACTTGCTGATGAGCACTTTTACAAGGGTGATTTTAAATGTGGATCATTTTGCCTTAACTTAGAAAAATTTATCGCGACAAATGGAGCTGACACGAGCCTGCACTAATATCCTCTCTCAACTGACCGACCTCATTGATCAGATCCGTGATCAGGATTTCGCTCAGCCAGCTTCGACCCTGAGCGGCTCGACAATAGGACAACACCTTCGCCATACTCTTGAGTTTTTTCTCTGCCTGGAAAAAGGATACCATGAAGGTATTGTAAACTACGACAAGCGTGCGCACGACAAGCTCATTGAGACTGACAAGCTTATTGCATACTCCGCGATTGAGCGAATAAGGCAATTTGTAAATGACTTGCCGGAAAAAACCCTTCTGCTCGAAGTAGGATACGATGCCAATCAAGATCAATTCGTAACGGTAGAGACTACCGCCCTGCGTGAATTGGTTTACAATATTGAGCACGCGGTTCATCACATGGCCATCATAAAAATTGGCGTGCGGGAGATTGCACCATACATTTCTCTCGATAATGGGTTCGGCATTGCCGCCTCAACAATTCGGTATAAGGAGACTGCGTCTAGAGGCTAATGGTTCATGCTTAATGGTGTCCGCGATCAGATTGGAAGAAGCAATTTTCTCATCAAGCTGAAAAGTTGGGAATATTGGCCTTTCGGCATCGTGCAGTTTCCCCTGTTCATTTATTTCGCCTGGCTTTCACTCAGAGCACGATCACTCGTATTTTTTTCGGCATCCAATCCGGGAATAACAATGGGCGGTATGTTCGGAGAGTCTAAGTTTGATGTGCTTCAAAAGATCCCGCCTCGCTATAAACCCACCACGTTCCTGGTAAATGTACCGACGACGGCCGAAGAGGTAACGACTCGGATGGGGGAAACCGGGTTGCGATTTCCAGTCATCGTGAAGCCAGATCTGGGAGAACGCGGTTTTGGAGTGACTAAACTCAGCAATCTGGAACAACTCCAGGCCTACCTGTCCAGCCAGCACTTTGATTTTGTGGTCCAGGAGTTTGTTGACAAGCCCATGGAGTTTGGCGTGTTTTATACAAGATTTCCAAATCAGGAACACGGTCGCGTTACCTCCGTGGTGATGAAAGAAATGCTTGCGGTTGTGGGAGATGGTCAATCGACACTTCAGGAACTTATCCTACGACTTGATCGTGCCAAACTCCAATGGGAGTCATTGAAAGCAAAATATCGCAATACGCTTTCCACGCGTGTTCCTGCAGGACAACGAATTGAACTGGTATCAATTGGCAATCATTGTCTCGGCACCAAATTTCTGGATGGCTCATACCTGATTACCCCGGATTTACATCGGTCATTCAACACGATCAGCGGACAGATTCCTGGATTTTATTTTGGCCGATTTGATTTGCGTTGCAATCGCATCGAGGATCTTTATTCAGGTGACGTGAGCATTATGGAATTGAATGGCTGTGGTGCGGAGCCTGCGCACATCTATCACCCGGGTTACTCACTGCGCAAGGCAATGGGCGTTTTGTTCCGTCATTGGCGCAACATATTTGTTATCGCCCGCGAAAACAGGCGACGGGGTGTAGCTTACACGCCGATTAAAGAAGCTATGGCGCACTACAAGAAGTTTAAAGCATCTACCACTCCGCTATCATGATGCTCGCTCTGTGTGTCGCGCTTTGTCAATCCGAACCCTCCTCCCTATACTGATGCCATGAATGTTCAGCCCTGGAAAATATGGATTGATACCGGAGGCACCTTCACGGATTGCATCGCCCAAACGCCACCCGGGCAGACGTTGCGACTTAAAGTGTTGAGTAGTGGTGTGCTGAGGGTTCCTTTATTGTCGGGCCATCGAAATACACTAAGGCTGCGTTTGCCCTTGACGCCAGGGCCCGGTGTGCTTGACGGATATCACCTACGCGTAGGCACTGCGTTGTGCAGCATAGTTTCAACCGGAAACGATGGCACGACAATCACCATCGATAAATCGCTTCGACTGGCCGACGTACGCCACGTCGATATATTTACGGGTGAAGAAGTGCCTGTCCTCGCGGCCCGTCTGCTAACGCAAACCGCATTGGGCAAACCCTTTCCGGCCCTTGAGATGAAGCTCGGATCAACCCGCGGCACCAATGCGCTGCTGGAAATGAAGGGCGCACGCACGGCCCTTTTGGTAACAAAGGGATTCAGGGATTTACTTGTCATTGGGAATCAGCAGCGACCAGATCTGTTTTCGTTGCAGGTAAACAAGCCGGGTGTATTGTACTATTGTGTCCTGGAAGTCGAAGAACGGATCCTGGCATCTGGAAAAATACTTCGCACACTTTCTTCCGGACATGTTGAAAACATTATTCGTTCCCTTCGTCGGAATCGCATAGAATCGGTGGCTATTGCGTTACTGAATGCGTATGCCAATCCTGTCCATGAACAACAACTGGGAGCTGCGCTGATAGATGCGGGATTTCATTACGTATCACAATCTCATCAGCTATCCAGTCAGCTTAAAATATTGCCGCGCGCACAGACAACCGTTGTCAACGCCTATCTGGATCCAATCATTAACAAATACCTGAGGGATATTCGCGATCAGTTGGGAAGTGCAAACATAAAAGTAATGTCGAGTGCGGGCGGATTGCTCGACATAAACTCGTTTGCGCCGAAGGACAGTCTCCTGAGTGGTCCAGCAGGCGGCGTAGTAGGTGCGCTGGAAAAGGCGCGCTTGTCTGGCAGCGATCATATCATCACATTCGATATGGGCGGAACAAGTACAGATGTAGCCCGATGTGCCGGAAAGCTCGACTATCAATTCGAATGTGTAGTCGGCGGGCAACGCATACTGTCTCCTGCATTAGCCATCGAAACAATCGCTGCGGGGGGTGGATCGATATGCTATTTCGATGGTTACAAGTTATGCGTTGGCCCGCACAGTGCAGGTGCGCAACCGGGCCCAGCCTGTTACGGCATGGGTGGCCCCCTGACGATTACGGACGTAAATCTGTTGCTCGGTAGAATAGCGCCCGACAACTTCGCGATTCCCTTGCATGCTGCTGCCGCGGAAATCGCCGTAAGGAAGTTGCAGGCGGAAATCAACGCCCAGGGTATGCGCATATCAAGAAACGAACTGTTGCTGTCGTTTATAGATATCGCCAACGAGAAGATGGCTGAGGCGATCAGAAAGATCTCCGTGCAAAAGGGTCATGATCCGGGAGCCTACGGACTTCTTAGTTTCGGCGGCGCAGGCGGACAACACGCCTGCGCGCTGGCGTCGCTGCTCGGTATTTGCAGTGTCATCATTCCCTACGACGCGGGTCTGCTCAGTGCTTTTGGCATCGGCTCAGCCCGGGAGGAGCGTGTACTGGAAAAATTAATCCTTCAGCCACTAAATCAGGTGTTTCACGACCTGGATGAATATTTCGCCACGCTGATCGCTGAAGCGCAACGCGCACTCCCTCCTGACATTTCCAGCACGATTCATGTTGAGCGAATGATTTTTCTGCGATTGGCTGGTCAGGCGACATCATTGGAAATACCGGCTACCGACCTTTCGAAGCTCGTCGGCCGCTTTAAAAAGAAATATAAGCTTGTATATGGGCACTACCTCCCGCATCGTGCCATCGAGGTAGAATCCATTCGTGTACTCGTGAGGAGCGGGGCGCAGGCCACTCGCGCGCGAATCACACAACGCAAGACATACACGCCGACGAAATCTGGCCAGGTTGCCATCACTACCTCAGCATTCCGAAAACTTTGTCCAGTATTTGTTTGGGAGTTGCTACGACCGGGCGCGCGTATTCAGGGGCCCGCACTGATCGTCAGTATGAACTCCACCACTTTTATCGAGGACGGCTGGTCATTCAAACTTGATCACCATCAGAACGCAATGCTCACGCCTGTCGCCACTGACCGGCGAACCTCACGGGCGGCAGCTGCGGCCAACCTTGCGTTGTTTACTAATCGCTTTACTTCCGTCGTCGAAGACATGGGAAGTCTGCTTCAGCGCAGTTCATTTTCTGTGAATGTAAAAGAGCGGCTCGACTTTTCGTGTGCCCTGATCGATGCGCGGGGTAACCTTATCGTGAACGCTCCTCACATTCCCGTTCATTTAGGCAGCCTCGGCGTCTGCGTAAGGGCAGTGAAGCGGATAATTCCGATGGAACAAGGTGATGTGGTAATTACCAACCATCCTGCTTACGGTGGATCACATCTTCCCGATATCACCTTGATCAAGCCAGTATTTGTAGATGGCGCGCTTATCGGATACGTTGTGAACAGGGCGCATCACGCGGAGATAGGAGGCAAAAAACCAGGATCAATGCCGGCAGATGCCACAACGCTCGAAGAAGAAGGCGTTATCATTAAGCCGACCTATCTCATTCGGAAAGGTGTAGGGCAATGGCGTGAGGTGGAGCGGCTGCTTACAAGCGCACGATACCCATCCCGCTCCCCCGACGAAAATATGGCAGACCTGAACGGTGGCCTGGCTGCGCTCATGCTCGGATCTTCTGCACTGGAAGCCATGTGCAGAGCGTATTCATCCACGCAGGTATTGCGTTACATGCGGGCGATACGATCCCATGCCTCACGACTGATGCGAGACAAGATCACCCGGCTAAAGCTTCGGTACACCGCGAAAGAACGGCTCGACGACGGCAGTTTGCTTTGCGTAACGATAACGAGACAGCAACGTGGCCTGGTCATAGACTTTGCGGGCACATCGCCACGTCACGCGGGAAATCTGAACGCCACCGTGGCTATCGTCAACAGTGTTACTTTGTACGTGCTGAGATTACTCGTCGGAGAAGCTATGCCTTTGAACGAAGGATTATTTGAACATGTCAAACTGCTCATTCCAACAGGGATGCTACGCCCTGACTTTCCCTCGACGCATTCCGGAAACAATAAAGAACACGCGACTGACCCTGCCGTAGTAGGCGGAAATACTGAAGTCAGTCAGCGACTAACGGATACGCTACTGAAAGCGTTTGGACTTGCGGCCTGTAGTCAGGGAACTATGAACAATCTTCTTTTCGGCAATGATCGGTTTGGGTACTACGAAACAATCTGTGGTGGTGCAGGAGCCACATCAACCGGCCCGGGCGCAGACGCCGTTCATACCCACATGACCAACACGCGCATTACGGATCCGGAAATACTGGAGCTCAAGTATCCGGTGATTTTAGATGAGTTCAGCATACGCAAGGGTTCTGGCGGTAAAGGGAAGTGGAAAGGTGGCGATGGCGTAACGCGCAAGTTTGTATTTAATGATACGCTGGAGGTCAACCTGCTGTCACAACACCGGATAGAAGCGCCTTACGGCTTGCGCGGAGGAGAGGCCGCTAAACCCGGACGACAGTTCCTGATCCGCGATGGCGAGAAGGTTCCGCTGCCGGGTATTACTGGCTTCTCCGTCGTTGCCGGAGACAAACTCATCATCGAAACACCTGGTGGAGGTGGCTGGGGCAAAAGGTGAATTCACTAAGCAGGTTCTGCACGATTGAATGCGTTGTTGACAGGGTCGTGTCTTTACTAGTGCTCAGAAGGAAAGCGCGCAACCGTCAATTAGATCTGGAGCCAATCCACCATGGCTCAGTAAAACAACAACAATACCGTACACATAAAAAGAAAGGAGACCGCCCGTAGAGCAGTCTCCTTCTGATATTTCTCCTTTGATTCGCCAACTGGCGCCAGCCAGCCTATCCATCAATAGACGCTGGACTAATAAACCAGACTTTTTTCCATCATGAATTCCGCAATTTGCACCGCGTTGGTTGCAGCTCCCTTCCGGAGGTTGTCGGCAACAATCCACAGATTAAGTGTATTAGGCTGAGACTCATCACGACGAATACGACCTACGAATACTTCATCGCGGTTGTGCGAGGTGATAGGCATAGGATAAACGTTGTTCTTGGGATCATCCTGAACGATTACGCCAGGGCTGGTTGAAAGAATAGAGCGGACTTCCGAAAGGTTGAAGTCTTCTTCAAATTCAACGTTCACCGCCTCTGAGTGTCCCCCAATTGCGGGTATACGAACCGTAGTGGAAGTCACGCCGATCTTGTTATCGCTAAGGATCTTGCGCGTTTCATTCACCATCTTCATTTCTTCCTTCGTGTAACCATTGTCCAGGAAAGAATCGATGTGAGGCAACGCATTCATGTCAATCTGGTGAGGATAAACTTTTGTTCCGCTTACACCCTTGCGCTCTTCCATCATTTGCTGAACGGCGTCCTTGCCAGTACCTGTAACCGACTGATACGTCGAAACTACAATGCGCTTCAGTTTGTACTTTACGTGCAGCGGTGCTAGCACCAATACCATTTGAATGGTAGAACAATTCGGATTGGCAATAATCCGGTCGTCGATTGAAAGCTGATGGCCGTTGATCTCAGGGACAATCAACTTCTTGGTGGGATCCATTCTCCAGGCAGAAGAGTTATCGATCACGATCGTGCCTGCTTCCGCGTACTTTGGTGCCCATTCCAACGATGTACCACCACCCGCTGAGAAAATAGCAATGTCTGCTCCCAGCTTTGCGCCTTCTTCAATCCCTTTTACCGTGTATTCCTTACCCTTGAACTTAAGTTTTTGTCCAACGGACTTTGGCGATGCGATAAGATAAAGTTCGTCGAAAGGAAAACTCCTTTCCTCCAAAACTTTCAGGATTTCCTGGCCCACCAAACCTGTGGCGCCTACAACTGCTAATTTCATTTTTGCTTATTTTTAAGGGCTACAAAAATAATACAATCCCGTTGTGCTTATGAAAAATACCCTACAAATTATTGGGGGTCGTGCAATGCTCACGTTTGTAGTTATCGCATGGCCATCCCAACAAATGTTCGCTCACCTTGTTCCGGCGAGCGCAGACACGCAAATCGTTTCGACCGAAGAGCATTATTCCTGGAAAGCTATTGTCATCACAGAGATAATGGCCGATCCTGCTCCGCCTCAGGGTTTACCCGAAGCAGAGTACATCGAACTCCACAATCGGACATCGTCACCCATCCAGTTAGAGGGTTGGCAGATTTCCGATCCCACGCGCTCGGTCTTGTTGTCGAATTGGATCATCAATCCACATGACTACGTTGTTGTCACATCTAAATTGGTGGAGTTTCCGACCTCTAATATCATGATTGTGGCAAACCTGCCTTCTCTCAACAACGATCAAGACTCACTTTTGTTGAGTGATCCCCAGGGAAACGAGATAGATTTTGTCA
>Ga0164241_10004033_pt1 | contig 14447 bp, 18 predicted proteins | sample OricomyardsoilBY_FD_108780 | JGI IMG/M metagenome (GOLD analysis project Ga0164241, IMG submission 108780) | Backyard soil microbial communities from Emeryville, California, USA - Original compost - Back yard soil (BY) | ecosystem: Environmental > Terrestrial > Soil > Unclassified | place: USA...
AAGCCCCGCTTTTCGCTAGCAGGGTAGGCGCGCGTCTCCCACCTTGCCCCCCGCTCCAATCGCGAGAGGCAGGAATCGTGGTGCCGAAGCCCGGACTTGAACCGGGGACAACGCGCTTATGAAACCGAAACTATAGGGGAATCTAGGGATTTCACGGGATCCCTACCGCACGGTGTCGGTGCGGATCGCGAGAGTTCCGCCGCGTTGCTCCGAAACGGGTTGCCGAAAATCGATTGGTCGCGTCGTGCCGCAGATAGTGCGCTAGCGACCTACTTGGGGGAGGCAGCGAAGCACTTTGCTGGGGTGGCTACGTCGGGGCGTTGTTAAGTTGAGCGGCGCGCCGGAGTTGCCCGTCCGCCAATTACCCGAAGCGACCCGAAGTCTGTACCATTCCTCGTGTCGGACACAGGTCCGACTAGTTTTCCACGACCCCAGAAAAGCAGAAAGGGCCGACGCCATGCCGCCGAGCCCCCTCACTACGTCCGAGATCGCAAGGATCGCCCTCCGAGTCGGCGTTTGCACCAGAACGATTGAGCGCTACCTAAAGCGCGCGCCGCGAGCACGGCCAACGCCGACTCAAGAGCGCATAGCGGCCGGACTGCGCGCCCACGGGCGGCCCGATTTGGTGCGATCATGACGTCGAACGCGAGCGAACCGTCGGATGAATCGACGCGCGTGCCCGCCGTTTTGCGAGAAAAGCAGAGAGGGCCTCAATGGCCCAAGCAAGCCTATTAGTTGTGGACCGCGCGGAACTCGCCGCAGTAATCGCTGAAGCCTTACAAGTCGCGATAGCGGGCACCAAAGTGCCAAATCCGAAGGCGCTGACCAATAAACAGCTCCAAGAGCAGTACAGCATTTCCCCGGGCACAGTGAAGCGCCTTCGTCGGCAAGGCATGCCGCACTTTTTTATTGGCGATAGCCCGCGCTATTCCGCTGATGACGTCCACGCGTGGATCATGGCCAACGGGGGGTCGAAATGAGCGATTCTGCTGACAACGCTGCCGCGTCTTGTCGCGTCTTCACGACGACATTCCGGCACACGAAAGACCCGGCACCCGAGTTCGTCCGTGATTGGACATGGGGTGAGTTCGTCGAGTTCGTCGAAGCCAACGGGCACGAACGAACGGACGACAAGGAAGATTGCTACCTTTTCGGCAATTACAAGCTGAAGGATGGCACGAGCCGTAAGAACGCCAACGTCGAACACGTCTTCGGTTGGGCGCTCGATCTCGATACGTTAAGCCAAGACGAGATCGACGAAATACTCATCCGGTTGCTCGAAGACGATCTCGCGTTCGTCTGCTACTCGACGCACAGCCATACCGAAAGCAAGCCAAAGTGCCGCGTCGTTGGCCCGCTTGCCAAGCCCGTCGCGGGTGCCGACTGGAAACCCGTTTGGCGAGCCATCGTCGACAAGTACAGCCCCGGCGCCGACGAGCAATGCAAGGACCCGGCGCGTCTCCTGTATTGGCCCAGCGCGAAGCCCGGGGCGCCGACCGTTCTTTTCAGCAACCTCGGCGCGCCGCTGGTCCCGCCGGCAGTCACCGAAATTCCCCTGAGACCGCCGAAGGGCTTGCTCGGGCTGGATCTCGAGACGAAGGATCTAATTGACGCCGGCATGCAGATAGAACGTTGCCCCGTCGACCGTTCCACCTTCGCCCATGCCGAGCACCTTTGCCGGACGATGCCGGCAGCCTTTCAAGGCCAGGGCGGGTCCGTGGCCTTGCTCCGCGTGGCCCGGGCGCTCGTTTGGGGCTTAGAGCTCGATGAGACGCAGGCGTGTTCGCTTATCGGCGAACTCTATAACCCTCGTTGTTCGCCACGATGGACGGAGGCGGATATCGAACACAAGCTCGCCGACGCCGCCAGGGAGGCGGGCGCACCGTACAAGCGCGGCGTCTTGCAGAAGGCGCGGTCGCAAGAGGCTTCTGTCGAACTCAGCGACGACGCGCTCGACCAAATGGCGCAAATGCACCGGACGGACTCCGGAAACGCCGGGCGTTTCGCGTTCATGCACCGCGCTGGAGCTCGGTATTGCACGCCGCGTAAGCGGTGGCTCCTTTGGGACGGCAAACGTTGGGCGTGGGATGAACGCGATCACGTGTTGGAACTCGCAAAGCAGACTGCGCGAGCAGTTTGGAAGGAAATTGACGCCTTCGACCCTGATTCGACCGAGCGCAAGCAAGCGGCGAAGAACGCTATGTACGCCGAATCTCGCCAGGGCTTGACCAACATGATCGCGCTAGCTGGTCCGCTCTGCGCCACGCTGCCGGCGGAGCTCGACGCCGACCCCTATGCCTTCAACGTGCAAAACGGAACGATCGATCTTCGTTCGGGCGAACTGCGACCGCACCGGCGTGACGACCTGATCACGAAGGTCAGCCCGGTCGACTACGATCCGAACGCCGCATCCGAGCTTTGGGCCGACTGCCTTGCGAAGTTTACCGGTGGCGACCGGGAACTTGCCGACTACTTGCAGCAAGCAATCGGGTACGCCCTGGTTGGCCAGGTTAGTGAAAAGTGCTTCTGGTTCGCGTTCGGGCCCCCGAACGGAGGTAAGTCGACATTTGTCGCGGCCGTCGCGCGAGCGTTCGGCGACTACGCCGTTTCGACGGACGCGGACACTTGGCTTCGCCGCCGAGACGTTGGCGGGAACCGGGGCGACGTCGTGCGGCTGCTCGGCGCGCGCCTGGTGACTTGCGTTGAGTTTCAAAAGGGCTCCAAATTCGACGAAAAATTGATCAAAGGAGTCACCGGGGGCGACCTAATGACGGCCGCAGCCAAGTACGAAGCGGACGTGACGTTCTCGCCGCAATTCGCGCTTTGGCTCGCCGCAAACGACGCGCCGACGATTCACGACGATGACGAAGGGATGTGGTCCCGTGTTCGACGCGTGCCGTTCACCGTCAGCATTCCGGAAGGCGATCAAGACCGAACTGTACGCGCACGCATCCAAGCGCCCGAGCACGCGCGCGCCGTGTTGGCTTGGGCCGTTCGTGGGTGTCTTTCTTGGCAGCGCGGTGGACTAGGAACGTGTCGAGCCATCGAACAGTCGAACGCGGCTTACAGACGGGAGATGGATCGCGTGGCGCCGTTCTTTGACGACCGTTGCGAATTTGCAGCCGGGTACGAAACGGCGACCAGCCTTCTTCGACAACGATACGAAGAATGGTGCCGTGACCATCGATTGCGCGCAATTTCTGCGAAGGAGTTCGCATCCCGCCTTCGTGAGCGAGGATGCGAACAAATCAAAGACAGCGCCATCAAATGGTCCGGCGTACGAATCGCCTAAGCGGCCTGGCTCACGGCGGCTGCAGCGACGCGCAGATTGTCGGCCCCGAGAAACAGACGACAAAGGTTGTACATTGGTTCGATTTCCTCCGTCGAAAGTTCTAACGACTTGGTCCGTTGGTGTAGATTTTCGAGCGCGTCATGATCTTGCTCATCGAGCTTGATGACGTCAGCTACAAGGGCGGTGGCTCTCTGAAGTGTGGCGTTCGCGCCATGAATGCCCAGGTACGCGTTCCAAAATGGAAGGCCTTTGATCTTGATCGTGTGCGAACCATCGCGCTCGCGCATGTCTCCTAGATCTGTCGCCTTGATAGCAGCCAACTGCTTCGCGTAAAACGTGACTTCTGCGTCTCTTGGCAGACCGGAGTCGGCGCGCCGACGCATTTCGCGACCGAAAGGCGTGCTCCAGTGCGCGGTTCGGTATTCGTCAGCCCTTGCGATGTAAGGGACGAGCACCTTTAGCTTGTCGAGCAAATCCCCGGGCACCCTTCGCACCTTCGCCAATTTGAGGAAGTACGATTCTGCGGCACTACGAAGTGCCATCGTCTCTTCGTAGTCGGACAGTGCGTTGGCAGCGCACTTCCATCCAAGGAGAATCGTGATACCGCAGAGCGTTTCCACGACCTGCCCTCGACGGTGATGATGCCCAAGACTGCAATCGATCTTGGGTACCTGCGCGGCCACCTTGTAGAAGGCTCGCTGGGCCTTCGTCCTGTGTTTGTGTTGCGTGCTTGTCGTGAGGTTCGGCCAGTTCACGATTTGGTCCCGATCTGTCGACATCAGCGGTCGGCTAAATGACTCGGGGACGATCACCTCGGCCGACTGGCATGTCGGGCAGGCTCGAAGGTCTACCGCCGGGGGAATTGGACTTTCGTCTTCAGCCATCAGAACTCTCCTTCCGGTCCTACATCCACAAATAGCCTATCCCGGCGTTCAGTGCAACGGCCGGCCGACCACAACTTTTGCCCAGGTTTTCCACATCAATACTGAACTAGATCCGATCGTCGTGTTCAGTTATGCTCACCACCATGACCCCCGCCGCCTCCGATGCTTTGGAATGGCTCTCGTCGGCTTACGTCGTCGATTTCCCTGGCCTGGCTGAGCGTTCCTTCAAGCTCCCCCCAGAGCACGCGGGATCGACGAACGAGCTCGTCGCACTTCGGTTTGTCACTCCTGCACCGCGTGGCTTCGTGTGGCTCACTACGGCTGCTCAAACGCGGATCATGAGCCACCGGCCAGATCTCGTTGACGAGAACAAGTGGAGCGACGAGGCGGACAACCTTCGCGACGAGCTAGCCGGAAACTACCAAGCCGCCGGGTACCCGCCGCGTGAATCGTGGTCATTCAGCAGCGGAGGAAGAGCTCGTACGTTCAACGAGCTTCGGGCGCTCGGCTACGTCGAACGTGTCACCCTGAGCGGCGACAATTGGCGCCTCTCGCAGCGCGGCCAGTCCTGGATCATGCGCTCACTCGACGAGTGAGGGCCAACGGGAGGGACGGGAGCCACGGGAGGCATTTCCGTAAACCTCTCTATAGAGTCGTATATGAAAACTTCTCGGAAATGCCTCCCGTGGCTCCCGTCCCTCCCGTGCGGTTCCATCCAAGGCTCGGGTGAGCTAAGGGACCTAACGCATGCCCATTGATTGGGGAACGATCCGGGATGTCGCGGGACCTATTTTTGGCTTCTTTGTCGGTCTCTGGGGTGAACGTTGGTTCGGCGAACGCCCCCGTCTAGTGGCCAACTACGGGCATGTCTCATCCTTCACCGTGCGCACGACGGACCAGCCGCCGTCGATCGTGAACACGCATGCCGTGGAGATTCGAAACTGGGGGCGCAAACCGGCTCTCAACGTTCGCCTCGCTCATGGCGTTTTCCCCGATAACTTTCGAGTATTTCCGGAGGTTGAATACTCGGTCGTAAGCCTGCCCGATGGCGGCCGTGAAATCGTGATCCCGATGTTGCGAGCCCGCGAACAGGTGACAATTTCCTACCTCTACTTTCCGCCACTCACGTTTGACCAGATCAATGGCGCGGTCAGGTCCGACGACGGCTTCGCAAAGATTGTCAAGTTGGGGCCGATCTCCCCAATACCGACATGGGTCACGCGCACAATCGTGTTGCTCGCCGTTGTTGGCGCAGTCGCCATCGTTTACGGGATTGCGCGCGCACTTAAGTGAAGCAGTAACCCCGTCCAGGTCGGTTCCCGGAATCGACGCGATCGGCTCGAAGCACACGGCTCCCCGAGCGCGCGGCTCCGATCAAAAACCCCGCGCAAACACTCTGTGCGCCTCGAGATTCGGCGCAGTCCATTTCGGCGCATGCAAAAGAGCGAACAAAATCGTTCGTGCAAAACATGGCAAATACCGCGATCGAAAGGCCGGGACTTCCTTTCATTCCGAGACGTTGCGGTCGTGTCCGCCAAAATGAAACATCAAAGCGACTCGCGTACAGTTCGATGCATGGTCGTTGAGAGAGAGCAGATCGCCGTCGGGCGTTGACGGTTCGCAAAGGCCACGGCGCGGGCGCCGGATCGCCGCGCGTCGAAGTGCTGCCCGCAGACGAACAGCCGCCCGCCCAAGCGGTCGGAGCGGATCCGCTAGCCACCGGTAGGGATGCCAACAAGCGGGTGCGTACGCCCGCTGCCGCGCGCGCAATGGCCAAGCTCCCCCGCCGGGGGCGGTTCGTTCCCCGTGCCATCGCTTGCGACCCGCGCTTCGAGGCGCACAACCGGCGCCGCCTCGAGTGGCAGCAAAGGCGCACGGCCGAGCTCCAAACGGCGCACGGCGGCGTTTCCTACGGCGTCGCGGCGATGCTGAACGCCGCCGCTTGGCTCTATGCGGCCGGCGAGTTCGCCGCCGAACGGGCAGCCGAGACGGCCGACGTCGAGGCATTCAAGCAAGCCGCGGCCCTGACGAGCACAGCACGCCAGCACGAGCTGGCCGCATGGGAGCTCGCCGCCCGCGAAGCCCAAACCCGACCGAAGGCGGCATCCGCGCTGGCGGACCGCGTCATGGGGATCGCGAAATGACGGCGAAGCCCACCATCCTCGACACCGCCGCGGCGGTCGCGCGGGGGACCGGCGCCGAGCTCAGCCCACGCTGGCGCGCTACTTTGGCGGCGTTCTACGGCCTGGCCCTGACGGCCGACGACGTGGAGGCGCTCGTCGCCAGCACGAAGCGGACGGAAGCAGGCGCCCAAGCGCTCGGCGGCACGGCCAGACCCCTCCTCGAGTTGTGGTGTCGCGTTGGCCGCCGGGGGTTGAAGTCGACGACGGCCGCTCTGATAGCGCTGCACGAGGCCGCGTTCGGCGGGCACGGGGCGTTCCTGTTGGATGGCGAGCGCGGCATCATCGCCGTGATCAGCAAAGACAGCGCCGGTTCGGAAGTCGTGGCGCGGTTCGTCGAGCTGCATGCCCAAGCGCTCGGCCTGCGCACTAGTTGGACGTCCCTTGGCTCGATTCGGGCGCTGGAGATCGAAGGCCTACGGTTCCTGATCGCGTGCTTCCCTTGCAACGCGACGGCGCCCCGCGGCTTCCCAATCCCGGTCGTAATCGCTGACGAGATCGCCCTGTGGTCGAGTGACAAGCTCGGCGCCAATCCCGACGTCGAAGTGCTGGCCGCCGTCAAACCAGCCATGGCGCAGTTTGAAACGCCGAAGCTCGTTGCGATCAGCAGCCCGTTCGGCGTGACCGGCGAGCACTACAGCAACGTCGAAGAGAACCTCGGCGACGACGCGCGCGCCGACGTGCTCGCCGTCCAGGGCGCCACTTGGTTGTGGAACCCTGCGATCACGGAAGAGAAAACGCATTCGCTCGAACGCGACGCCATTCGGCACGCTCGAGAGTATGGCGCGACGCCCTCGGAAACCGAGCAATCGGCATTCGATCTTGCCGACGTCGAAGGGGCGTTCGCCCTCGTGCCAAGCTCACGTGAGCGCGCGGGCAAAGCGTTCGTGCTGACCGACGCGAGCTCTCTTCGCGGTGACGCCTTTGCCTACGCGGTCGGGGTCGAGCTCGCCGATGGCTCGATCCAGCTGAAGCACGTCGATGCATTCGCGGGCGCGGCGCTTCGTGACCTGGACATGGGCGACGTCGTCGAGCACATCGCCGCGACCGCTCGAAGGAACGGCGCCCGCCGCGTCTTCGGCGATCAGCGCGAAGCGGCCGCACTTACTTCGCTGTTCCGAAAGCAAGGTGTTCGCTTCACCGACTTCGCTTGGAGCGCGTCGAGCAAAGATCGCGCGGTGCAATTGCTGCGACGTCTCTTGCGCGAGAAAAAACTCATTCTTCCCGCGCATGTCGAACTTCGCTCGGAAATGGTCGAGCTCCAAGCGCGCTTGCAGCCGTCTGGCTTGATCCAGTACGCCACGAACGGCCGCGACTTCGTCGCGCTTCTCCTGACTCTGGCCCACGCAATCGAAGCCGGCGCAATCCGCTCGGGTGTCCTGCCAACCGCCGTCCAGGCACACGCGGACGGCTTGCAAAAGATCGCGGCAAACCCGCAACGCGCGGCCAATCGCATGGCGATGCTGATGGGGTTCGCGCCCGTCCGAGTAGAGCGCGACCGCGCCACGATGTTTTGCAAGGCATGCGGTTACAACCCCGCCATGTGCCGCTGCTGACTTCTGACCGTGCCCGAAAGAAAGACTCGCGAATGCCGTGGAAATTGATTGGGACGTGATCGTACGGAACACAGTGGTGCAATCCCGCTCGGAGCGAAGGTTCACCGAAATGGACGAACGCGCGGACGGCGATCCCTTCGAGCCCAAGCGACTGGCCAAGCTCGCGTGCGCCGACCCTCGCACGGTCGACAAATACCTTCGCGGCGTCCCGATTCGCTCGGACGCCCGCCGCCGCATCCGCTTCGTTCTCAAGAAGCTCGGCGTAGTTTTCTCCAAAGACCCAGCAAAGGACCCGTGAATATGGTTAATTTCTACACCGACGTACTCACTCAGGACGAGATCGAACGTCTCGACGCCGATCCGAACTTCTGGCGCGTCGACTCTTGGACTCAAGAGCAGCTCGCCGACAACAAGCGTTGGGGTCACTACATGGCGCACCCCGAGAAGCACGAGCATCGGGGGACCAAGTGACGCTCGAGTTCGCCATTCAGGTTCGCCGGCCCGTGCAGCTCGCGAGCGGCGATCCCGCTCCGGCGGGCAGCTACGTTCGCATTGAAGGTCGTGCGCGCGAGTGCTTGCGATTGGTTCGCGACGGCTTCGCTTCCGTCGACTTCGTCGACGGAAGCGGCCTTCACCTGGCTACGCCGCCGAAGTTGGTCGACGGGGAACCCGCCACTATTGACGCGCTGAAGAAGCGCCTCAAAGAGGTTTTGCTCAAGAAGGCGCAAGAACTGGCGCTCACTTCAGCCGAGCCGCCGCCCGCCGGAAAGTCGTGGTTCGACGTTGCCGCGGAGCAGCGCTGGTCAAAGATCACCGCCAAGCGCGAGCAAGACGCCGCCGCTGAAGAAGCCGCACACGTCGAGCTCCGCGGGCACTTCGAGGTTGAAGCCAAGCAACAGGAGGCCGAAGCCGAAGCGGCACTAGTTCGGGCGAAAGCGTTGCGCGAGCAAGCGACGAAGGCCGCCGAGTTCGTTTCCTTCGAAAGCGCCGAGCATGCGCTATCGATCGCACGGGACACGTTCGAAACCTTCGAGAAGATCAAGGACCCGCGAGCCAATGTCGCGCGCGAACGCCTTGCCATGGCCGAGGCCAAGTTCGCTGAAGCCAAGCTGGCAAGAGATCGCTATGCAGCTCGCGTGAAGCTCGGACGTTTGCAAGACAAGCTAAACCCTCTTGGGGTCCCCGGCTCACTCTTTCCGAAGCCACGTCTCGCTGAGGCGTTAGAAGTCCGCGCCCTGGCGCAAAATGCGATCGAGGCCGACGACTTTAGCGCATTCGATTCGATCACAGCTGAGCTCGCCGAGTTGCTCGAGCCACCGCAAGAGGCGAGCCAGGGGACGATCTCGCGGATTGGAGGGTTCGCATTATGATGAAACCTCGATCGTTGCCGACATCTCGCGGCCCCGGCGGCCCGCCGCTGTCTCGTGAAGCGACCGGACGCGCCGCCCAACATGAGCGATGGCTGTGCCAAGTGCTTGTCGGCCCCGTATCTGTTCGCGGCCAGGTTTACACCGTCGGTCAAACTGTTCTGATCGACGAACCGGGCGCTCGAAACCTGATCACGCAAGGTCGCGTCACGCGAGTGCCATGAGCCACCGACACCGCATGTTCTTCGCTCGACCGGCGGAATCCGTCGGTGAACTGCTCGGGCGCGTCGACAGTGACGTCGTCGTGTTGCGCCGAACGCCGGACGGCGACGTGCTCGTGAGCGCGCCGTCCGATACCGTAGCCGCGGAGATCTCAGCGTACGAACTCGCCGAGGCTTTCGGCGGCTAGCAAGACTTTGGCATCGCCCCGTCGGGGCGGCGGTGTCGAGACGCCGTGAGAAAGCGCGCCGCGCATCGTGGCCGCCCCATTCATGCGGGGCGGTAGATTTGGGCCGCGCAGATCGCCCGAGTAGTCGCGCGGAGCTCGGGCGAGCGACGTCATGAAGAACCGAAAGTGATCTTGAAGCAGAATTGGACAGCAGAGATGGCAGAGATGGTTTCGAACAATATCGGATCTGGCTTGATTAAGGCGGAACGATACGCAGCTAAGCGTGCCGAGGTGACGCGAAGCGAGGCCGAGATTCGGCGCAAGGAATTCGAGTCTGAGCTTCGACGCGCGTACGTCGAAGGGTACAACGAGGCGCGTGAAGAAGTCTTGGCTCTATTCGCGACCGCGGGCGAGCAAGCCGGGAGCTCGGTCGCGGTGAAGGAGAGTGCACAATGAAAAAAGTTTTGAGAGTCAGGAACGCCATGTCGTTCGAACCTGAGTGGTTCGGCGACGTGATCCAATCGATCCTGGGCAGAGGGCCAGTTTTGATCAATCTGTCGGCGGACGTAACGTCGATTGGCGCTGGGTCAGCAGGTTGTTTCGAATGGGTTGACGCTTCTTACGCGCCTTCGACGCGACGGGGGTTCGGAACATGAGAGAAAAACGACTCGATATTGCGACGAACACAAACTACGCGACGGGCCCCACCACTGGCCAGCCGACGAAGATTGCGCCGCCGGCCGTAAACACGACGGACGGCAAGATCCCGGGCCAAGCCTTCGGCGCGCAGTGGCAGAACTACGTCGAACACTACCTGCAACGGCAGATCGAAGTCAGCGCGATCGTCCCGTTCCGCAACTGGATCGAACTACCACTAAGCTCAATCATAGTGCCTGCTCAGTCGCGCCTCGCATTCAACAAGTATGCAGGCCTTACAATGATGGTTCGCGGCGGCGGGGCGAATAATTCGTGGTACTACATGCAAGAGCTATTGGAGCCGTCAGCCGCGGCCCCGCAACCGTACAACGTGACTCCGGCAGCGGGGAATTTCGTTGCAAAAGGTGTCGCCGCTGTTGAAGATCCTACATCGCCCAGTTGGCTAGTCGTCGGGACGAACACCACGGCACCCACCAAAACGATTTGGAAAGTTGTGTCGTTTGGCGCTGCTACCGAGGTTACTTCGCCGGTGTCAGGTTCTGTCGAATTGATCTGTCGCGATGCGACGACCGGCTACTTCTACGCGTTTGCCGCCGATACCAACAGAAGCGTTTTGGTCCACGGCCCAGCGACGTCCGACACTTGGTCCGTGCTAGGCCAGCGTGGGGCTGGTGCGCCTGCGCCTAGCTCGACAAACATGCAAGTCGCGGCCGCAAACGGCTTGCTGCTGCTGGCGTACACAGTAACGCCAGGCTCGACGCAGGCCACAGTTGAGCGCATTTCGACAGGCGCTTTTTCACGAACGGTACTAACGCCGTTCAGCGACACGTCGACTGTTCTTGACGTGATCTATTCGCCGCAAATGGGCAATTTCATGTTGCTGACGCGGGACCACACGTTCCGTTTCGCCGATCCGAATAGCGGTGTCGAGCCATTCTCGAACGATCACCCATATGAAACCGCTATCGGATTCGTCAGCGCAGGGGTAGGTTGCCTGCATAGTACGGGGCCCGTTTACACCGATGCGCACATGCTAGTTGTGAATCCCTGGCTTGGTGATCCGCCGCAACGTGCGATGTTTGGTAGTACCGCCAACATCCCCAGCGTTGATAATCTTCTCAGGTACGATGGATCCGCGATCTGGTTTATCCGCTCCCTTGGCGGTACGCCGAGGGTTTTTAGAACCCTTCGTTCCAACTGAATCGTTGGGTTTCACGTCCGCACGCCCACGAACGGCGCGCGGAACTCGGGCCGTGACGCCGCGCCTGCTCCGCTACTTGGGCGCTTCGGCGCCACCCGCGTTTCTTGGCGGTGCTCATAGCCGCGCAAATTGATTGATTTGTGATCGTCGCCCACGATCACGGCCTAGCGCCTATCGCACCGACCTCCATCTCGCCGCCCGACGTGTCACGCACGCTAGGATCCTAGCGAAAATCGCAAAATTAAATGAAACAGGAACGCGCACTTGCACGAGTCGCTTGATATGCCTGAGGCGTTACGACACCTTGAAGTGAGTTGGCTCGGCGCTGCTGAAACAGCCCGAGCCGTGACCACCACGGAGGATGTCCGCGATGATGAGCAAGAAAGTAAACGCGTCCAAGGGTTCGATCAAGGCGTTCGATCTAGTCAACCTTGCAGGGCTGCCCGACGGCGGAAACGCAAGTGAGCTAGAAACCGCTGGTCTTTGCCTTTGGTTGCAAGGGGGCGGAATGGCGATGGTCCTTGCGATCGAGACGTACAACGCCATTTGCGACGCGCTGGGCGGTGTGGCGTGAACCTCACCGACTTGCGGGAGTGGGCTTGCGTCGATCGCTTCACTGTGGCGGTGCTGAAAATGGTTGAGCAGAAGCCCGCGAACGACGTTGCGCCTGCGTCCGGTCGGCGGCGCAAGAAGTGGTCCGATACCCTGCGTTCGGCTGACTTGGCGGAAGCGTTGAAGGCATTTCGAGAATGACCGTGCGCTACCTAGATGCAAGCGGCGCGGCGACATACCTCGGAGTCTCGCGGCGAACCTTCTTCGTACACGTTCGGCGTCACGTGCCGAGTATTAAGGTCGGTGCGCGCGTCACGTTCGACCCGGTCGATCTCGATGCGTGGGTCGTAGCAAACAAGGTGCAACCCATTGCACCGGTGGAGGCGGCGAAACTCGTGCAGCCAAACGCGCCGGTAACGAGCACTGCTGTGGCGCACCTACAGAAGTCCCGCGGACCGCAGGTTCAAACCCAAACGAAGCCAGCGCATGGGGCTCGGGAGCATTTGCGCACGTTGCGCCGGGCAAGGTTTGATCAAATGACGTACTTCCCGTTGGGCCCCTTCCCGAGAGACGACGTCGAAGCGGCGGCGCAACTGCTCGTCAGGTATCGCAAGGCAAATCTCACGGGGCCCGAGTTCGGCGAAATGGTCTTTCGCCTCGTAAACGATCCGGACGCGGTGGTCCGGCGCGCGGAAGAGATCGAATCCACTGAGCGCAAAGGGTCCACGCTTCGCGAACGCATGCAGTCCGAAGCCGAGGTTCCGGCCCTGATCCTTCCGCCCGGCGAAAAGCTTCCCGAGGCGACCTTTGATGAAAGTTGGGACGCGCACATGGCCACAGTCGAACGAATGAAAGCACTCGATCCAACGAAGGCGATCCACGTGCTCGATCTTGAAATCTATCGTGAAGAGCTCGCCAAGGTGCAGGCGAAGAAGAGCGACAACAAATGAAGCGCGGTAGACCACGAGAAGCGAAGCCGGTCCTGCGCGGGCGTATCTATTGGGCGCGCGTGACGTTCGACGCGGAGGGTGTCAGCGTCCGACGCTGGGTGAACTTGAAGACGAGCGATTTGGCGGTCGCGAGAGTCAAGCTCGCTCACGTCGTGAAGAACGCAACGGCGCCCGAACGCGCAGCAGAAGCCGTCGACGTCGGGGAGTCGTTCGAAGACGCCGCCCGGCGCATCGTCGGCGCGAGCACGATCGGGACTAAAGCCGCTCGCCTGCGTCGGCTCGAGAATCACGTGTTCCCGCACTTCGGGGCGAAGCCTGTGAAGGACGTGCGCGCCGGCGATCTACGCGCCGTGCTCGAAGGGTTGGCCAAGGCCGGCGCGAGCAAGGAATCGTGCAAGCACGTGCGGAACGACGCTTCTGTCGTCCTTGGGGAGCTCTGGCGCAACGACATGCTGCCGGAGAACATCGCCGCGAAGGTTCGGATCCCGAAACAAGCGAAAACGGACCCGCGCGAACGTGCAGTGCTTTCGGACGACGAGCTCGTTCGCTACCTCGCGTGGTCGCATCCGGACGAAGACAAGCAACGAGCCGTGCTCGAACGCCAGACCATGGCGTGCATCTCGCGTTGCTTTGGAGGCCTTCGCTGGGGTGACATCAGGTCGCTCCGCTGGGAGGCTTTCGAGACGCAAGGCGGCGCGTTTACAAGGGGGTGGGCCCCGCGGAAGAAGACGGCCAGGCCGCAGCTGCTCGACGTGCCCGAAATTCTGCGACCGATCCTGCGGGACTATTGGGAGCGCGCTGGTCGCCCTGCCGTCGGGTTGGTCTTTCCGGCCAGGCGAGGGGACTCGGCCGGGGACGCGCGGAAGCCGGCCAGCATCGCGAGGAATCTTCGCCGGGACCTGGCGAGGGCGTTCGGGCTCGAGGCGCCTCGCTCGAACGAGCTGACCCGTTCCAATGGACGTCCTGATCGCCGGCTCGCTTGGGAGATCGTCCGGGAGCCGACCGAGCGCGAGCGCGAGCTCCTTCAGGAAACGCCGTACCTGCGGCCCGTCGACTTTCATAGCTTCCGCCGTGCCTTCAAACAGGGGTTGGCCGACGCCAACGTCGACGTGCAACAGACGATGGCGCTTTCCGGAGCGACGGACCTTTCGGCGCATCGCCGCTACCTCACGAACACGGGGAAGCTGCGTTCGGTGCCGCGGGCGGCCTTGCCGGATTTCGGCGCGTCACTTGCCGAAACTCTTTCGCCGTCATTCTGTGCCGGCGTCGCGGCGAGCGACTTACCGGGGTTTTCTTTGTGCCGAAGCCCGGACTTGAACCGGGGACAACGCGCTTATGAAGCGCGTGCTCTAACCAACTGAGCTACTTCGGCGGGGTCAAACGGGCGCGGAATATGGTCGCTCGCCCCCGGGCCTGTCAA
>Ga0164241_10004034_pt1 | contig 14445 bp, 16 predicted proteins | sample OricomyardsoilBY_FD_108780 | JGI IMG/M metagenome (GOLD analysis project Ga0164241, IMG submission 108780) | Backyard soil microbial communities from Emeryville, California, USA - Original compost - Back yard soil (BY) | ecosystem: Environmental > Terrestrial > Soil > Unclassified | place: USA...
ATCTATAAGAAGGATGTCCCGTGCACCGTCGTCGGCACGTGGACCTATGAGTGGACCGGAACCATCGTCGGGTCAGACGTTGTCGTGGGAACGTGGGAGGTTCACGAAACCCAACTCGGTCACCTGTATTGCACGGTCGAGATGCTGAAGTCCCGATTCAAAGACAGCCGCACCGCCGACGATCTCGAATACCACTCCGCGTGTTTTGCAGCGTCCCGTGCGCTGGAGCAGTACTGCGGCCGGGTGTTCTACCAGAGCACCGACACCCGCACCTTTGCCACCGCCGATTCAACGTGTCTGCGGCTGCCGGAATTCTGCGACCTTGTCTCGGTGACCAGCCTGTCTGTCGGCGGCACGGCGACCACCGATTACGAACTGCTCACCAACGACGGCACACCGAACGTTAATGCCGGGCCGGAACCGAAACCCTATGTGGCGATCGCGGGGAACTTCCCGAGCACGGTCGAGATCACCGGGGTATGGGGTTGGCCATCGGTGCCGTGGGCAATCAAACAGGCAGCGGCGATGGTGGCGGCCGAAACGTTCAAGCTGAAGGACTCGGCCGGAATGGTTGCCTCAGGCTATGACGATTTCGATGTGACGATGCTGGCGGCCGAGGGTCGGCGCCGGTTCGCACGGTTCGCCAACCCCTATAGGCGGCATGCCTTTCTGGCGGCGTGATGGCCACCAATGAGGAGATCCGTGAAGGCCTGGCCGACCGGCTCCGCACCATCACCGATCTCCGCGTGCACGAACGGCCCCCCGGCGAGATCATCACCGATGCCGCCGTGGTCCGCCGACGCTCGACCGTCTATGACGTGAGCCTTGACGGCCTGGTTGATACCGGCTGGGGCATCACCGTGTTTGTTGCCTTCAGCAACACGGATGCCGCGACGTTGGCGCTGGACGAGTACGTGTCGCCGGATGGGCCGAGGTCGGTGGCGCTGGCGGTGAACGCTGATCCCACCTTGGGCGGGATTGTCGACTATGCCCGGGTGATCAGTGCCGACGGCGAGAGCGTGACGGCGTATGCCGGGGTGGATTACCTGACGGTTGAATTCGTGGTCGAGATCGGAGACTGACGGTGACTCATGTTGTGTTGACCGGCGCGTCAGGGTTTGTCGGCAGCCACGTGCTACGACACTTGCTCACGGCAACAGACTGGACGCTGGCCTGTCCGGTGACCTTCCGGCACAAGGGCCTGCCGCGCCGGATCGTGTCGGCACTGGACGACCACCGGCAATGGTGGGAACGCGTCGATGTCATCACGTGCGATCTGTCGTCGCCGGTCGATCGGATCACCCTCGACCAACTCGGCGGTGAGCATTGCCGGTACGTGATCAACGCGGCCTCCGAGTCGCACGTTGACCGGTCGATCTCACACCCGGTGCCGTTCGTTGCCAACAACATCAATCTCGTGTTGAACGTGTTAGAGGCAGCGCGCAGGATGCCGAACTTGGAGAAGCTGATTCAGGTTTCCACCGACGAGATCTACGGGCCGGTGCCGAGCGGCTACGCCTCGCGGGAATGGGACGCGGTCATCCCGTCGAATCCTTACGCCGCATCGAAGGCGGCGCAGGAAGCGATCGCGGTTTCGTACTGGCGAACGTTCAACGTACCGTTGATCATTACGAACACGATGAACATCATCGGCGAAATGCAGGACGCGGAAAAGTTCGTGCCCAAGGCAATCAAGTCTGCGCTGTCCGGGGATACGATGCCGATCCATGCCGCGCGCAACGGCACGCCCGGGTCACGGCATTACCTGCATGCCCGCAACCAGGCGGACGCGTTGTTGTTCCTGCTCAACCAGGTGTTGCCCGATGTGCGATACGGGCCGGGGGCAACGAAGCCGCCACGGTTCAACATTGTCGGGGAACGCGAGATCGACAACCTCACCATGGCGCGAATGATTGCCGAGTATGTCGGCAACGACGTGAACACAGAGATGGTCGACTTCCATTCCGCGCGGCCCGGTCACGATCTCCGCTATGCCATGACCGGCGAGCGCATCGAAGCATTGGGCTGGAAGGCGCCGCTGCCGCTGGAGGACTCGCTCCGCAAAACCGTCGAATGGACTCTCGACCACCGGGAGTGGTTGTCGTGAGAATCCTCTTGCTACACCCGGGCCCGTGGTTCTCCGTGCACGACGTATGGGTCGGCTGGCACGAGGGCCTGGTCGCGGCCGGGGCGAACGTTGCCACGTACAACCTTCACGACCGGCTGACGTTCTATGACCGCACCTATTTGCAGGTTGAAGGCAACCAGTTCCGCAAGGCGCTCGACCCGGATCAGGCGATAGGCCTGGCTATGAACGGCGTACTGTCGGCGGCCTATCAGTTCTGGCCTGACGTGGTAATCGCGGTGAGCGGTTTCATGGTGCAAGCCGACATGCTCGATCTTCTCCGCAACCGTGGTCACAAGGTGGTCCTGCTGCACACCGAGGAACCGTACGAATTTGATCGCGAGATCGCGTTGGCCGGGCATGCCGACTTGAACCTACTTAACGACCCGACACACCTGGACAAGTTCCAAGCTGTTGCTCCCAGCATCTATATGCCGCACGCCTACCGGCCGCACTTCCACCGTCCCGGCCCGGCTGATCCCGAGGCAGCATCAGACTTCACCTTTGTCGGCACCGCGTTCCCCTCCCGCGTTGCCTTCTTCGAAGCGATGGACTTCGACGGGATTGACGTGGCGCTTGCCGGGAACTGGCAAATGCTGGAGGAGAGCTCACGGCTGCGGGCCTTCCTGGCTCACTCGATCAAAGAGGGCTGCGGCAATGCCGAGGCAGTGAAGCTGTATCGGTCGTCGCGGGTCGGCATGAATTTGTACCGGCGCGAGATTGAGAACGGCGGCACACCTGACGGCTGGTCGGTCGGCCCTCGTGAAATCGAGATGGCGGCGACCGGCTTGTTCTTCCTCCGGGATTCCCGGGCCGAGGGCAACGAACTCTTTCCGATGCTGCCAACTTTCACTGGCCCCGACGATGCCAGCGAGCAACTGCGCTGGTGGCTGGCCCACGATGCCGCGCGGTCCGATGCCGCCGACAAAGCACGGGAAGCAATCGCATCCCGGACGTTCGATCACCACGCAGCCGAATTGCTGCACTTGATTGAGGGGTAAGGAAAATGGCTAGAGTGCATGGCCGGTCCGGTCGCGTATACATGAACATTGCCTCGGGCGGTTTGGCCGAGCCGATCGCATTCCTGAATGCCTGGAGTGTGAGCTTCGAAACAGACAAGGCCGATGTCACCTCTTTCGGTGACTCCAACAAAGTCTATGTCGCGGGCCTGCCGGATTCGTCCGGCGAATTCTCCGGCTTCTACGACGACACGACGGCGCAGACCTACACGGCAGCCGTCGACGGCATCGCGCGGAAGTTCTACCTGTACCCGACCAGCGCCAACACCCAATACTGGTATGGGTACATTCTCCCGGACTTCAGCGTGAACGCCGGTGTCGGTGGCGCTATCGAGATCTCGGCAAGCTGGAACGCGTCCAGCGCCATCACGAAGCAGGGGTAGCGGTGGCGGACGATCTCACCATTGTCGGCGCCGACAAATTCGGCAAGCTGGCCAAAGCGTTGCGGGAGTACGGCGACAAAGACTTGCGCCGTGACCTGTACGCCGGGATTAACCGCGCGGTCAAACCCCTGACCGCAGACGTTAAGGCGCGGACACCGATGTTCCTGCCGAACTCCTACGCGGTGGAACTGGCCAAGTCTTTGCGGGTCAAGGTGCGCCGTCGTGGCGGCCGAGACCCGGGGGTGAAGCTGCGGGCCGTCGCCAAGACCAAAGGTGGCAGAGAACGCAACCTGACGGCGTTGAACCGTGGTCGGCTGCGGCACCCCCTCTACGGCAACCGGTCGCATTGGTTCAACCAGCCGGTACGCGCGGGCTGGTGGGATCAGCCGTTGCTCGAAGGCTCGGACGAAGTGCGCCGCCAGATCGTCTCTGTGATCGATGACATAGGCAACAAACTCGACCGGAAAATGTGAGTGCTCATGGCAACCAAACTGAAGGTCACCTATGCCGACGGCCGGGACCTGGTGATCCTTGCCAGCCCGCGCGCGCAGGTGGAAACCGAACGGCATTTCCGTGGGCAGGGTATTGCCGAGATGAATCAGGTAGAGGCCGGGTACCACCTGGCCTGGGCCTCGCTGTATTACGCGCACCGGGAGACCAGCGAATTCGAAGCCTGGCTAGATGAAGTGTCCGATGTGGAGGACGTGACACTCACCGTGCAGGATGAGATCGCGTCGGACCCTACCCCAATGGCAGTGTCGTCTATTGGATCGTCAGGTTAAGCCTGGCAACACATCTGCCCTTTGACTATCTGGCTGACCTGGATTGGGCGACCCTCTACACCTACGATACGGCGATCAGCGATATCGCCGCTGAAAGAGCGAGGGGGTCGCAATGACCGCTGTCTCGTTCGACATTCTCGGTCACGACCGGTCCGGGTCAAAGGCGCTGAACAAGGTTGGCAGTGCGGCCGACCGGACCCGAGGAAAGTTCGGTGCCCTCGGCAACACTTCCGGCAAGGTCACCGGCCTGATGTCGTCGGGACTCGGCAAGCTCGCCGGGGCGATGACGCTGGTTGCCGGGGTTGCGGTCTTTAAAGACTTCATCGCGGAAGCGAGGGAATCCCGCAAGGTCGGCAACATCACCGCCAACGTGATCAAGACAACGGGCGGTGTAGCCAAGGTCAGTTCCAAGCAAGTCGGTGACCTGGCCATGGCCATCAGCAACAAAACCGGAATCGATGACGAGGCGATTCAAAGCGGCTCGAACCTGTTGCTGACTTTCAAGAATGTTCGCAATGAAACCGGCAAGGGTGCCGACATTTTCAACCGCGCCACACAGGCAGCGGTGGACCTGTCGGCGGCCGGATTCGGCAGCATCACCTCTACGTCGAAGAGTCTCGGCAAGGCCTTGAACGATCCCCTGAAAGGCTTGACCGCATTGGGTAAGGCCGGTGTCACTTTCACCGCCGACCAGAAGAAACAAATTGCAACGCTGGTCAAGTCGGGCCAAACCCTGAAGGCCCAACAGATCATCATGACCGAGGTCGAGTCGCAGATCGGTGGCGCCGCCGCTGCCGCTGCCGACCCGATGCAAAAGCTCGGTGTCATTATCGACAACCAGAAAGAAAAGATCGGCACCGCGTTGCTGCCCGTGGTCGATAAACTGGCCACGTGGCTGGGCAACAAGTTGCCGACGGCAATCAACACGCTGACGGGATGGGCGGGCAAGATCGCCCCTGCATTCTTGGGTGTCGGCGGCAAGATCAAGGATGCGATTGGCAGTGTCGATCTAGGCGGCATCGGTGCCGACATTTACAACGGTGCCGTGGGCTGGGCGAAGTCAATCATCTCGGGAATCAAGAAAGGTTTAGATACTGGCGACTGGGCGCCGCTGGGTAAGTCGCTCGGGTCGGGCCTCATCTCCGCCATTAAGAATATCGGCGAAGGTGGCGGCAAGATCATCGACGCCATTGGCGACTGGCTGAGTAGTGTCGACTGGGGCAAGCTGGCCACGAAATTCTCCAACGCCATTAAGGACACACTCAAGAGCATTGACTGGGCGAAGCTGGGTCAGACTGTCGGCGATGCGCTCTATACAATTTTCACGACCTCTAAAGAATTGGTCGCGAAATTCACAGCGGCAGTTAAAGTCATGCTCGCGAAAGTCGATTGGGTTGGGGTCGGGGACTCAATGACTGGCAGCATCATCGCGGCTGTCGAGCATGTCGACTGGTGGAAGGTATCCGTTGCATTAGTCAAGGGCTTGACCGTTGTCGCAGACGCGCCGTTCGTTGCCCTTAGGGCAGTGCTAAAGGCCGTTGGGCTCTTCGTGGTCGGAATCTTTAGCGGCCTCAATAGAGAGCTCGATCGCATGTCGGCGAATAACTGGTCCATCTATCGCCGCATCGGCGCCGACATTGTGGACGGGTTGAAGGCGGGCGCCTCCGCTGCCGCTAAGGGTATCGGCGGGTGGTTGAAAAAGACGTTAGTTGACCCGGTGGTCGGGTGGGCGAAATCTGGCTTCGGAGTCCACTCTCCATCGACCGTGTTCTTTGCTATCGGCAAGGATATCGTTGCCGGGCTAAAGGGTGGCATTGTCGCGGCGGCCCGAGGGATCGGCACGTGGATCTACCGCACCGTGATTGTCCCGGTGGTGAAGCCGTTCGCGTCGGCCGGTACCTGGCTGGTGTCGCACGGGCGGAACCTGATCGGTGGATTCAAGAACGGCATCCTGGCCATTGGCCGCACCATCGGCAGATTCGTGTATGCCAACGTCATTCAGCCGACGGTACGCGCGTTCACGACGGCGGGAACGTGGCTGGTGTCGCACGGCCGGAACCTGATCGGTGGATTCAAAAACGGCATCCTTGCCATTGGCCGCACCATCGGCAGGTTCGTCTATACGAACGTGGTACAGCCGGTGGTGCGGGTGTTCGCCAACTCTCCCGGCACGTGGCTACTGAAGGCCGGGCAGAAAGTTATCGGCGGCTTCAGTGCGGGTATGCGCTCGGTGTGGGGTGGCGTCACCAAATGGGTGGGCGGGATTGCCACGTGGATCAAGACACACAAGGGCCCCGTGTCGCTCGACGGCCGACTACTGATCCCGGCCGGTAAGGCGATCATGTCGGGATTCCTTACCGGCTTGAAGAGTGGCGCCGGTAAGGCCTGGGATTTCGTCACGAAGATTGGCGGCAAGAGCAAGGAAGCAGTGGCCTCCGCGTATGGCTGGCTGAAGGGGATTGGCTGGTCGGTGCCGGATATCGGCACTACGTCTCTCACCGGCCCGATGACACGCGGCGTGGAACAGTGGCGCGGCATTGCGTTGAAGGCCCTCGCGGCGGCCGGTGCCCCGGCGAGTTGGATTGGTTCCCTGCTACGGCGGATGAATCAAGAGTCCGGGGGCAACCAGTTCGCTATCAACAACTGGGACGTGAACGCCAAGCGAGGCGACCCAAGTAGGGGCCTCATGCAAACAATCGGCGGCACCTTCCGTGCCTACGCCGGGCAGTACGCCGGGCGCGGGATCTATGACCCGTTCGCCAACATCTACGCGTCGATCAAGTACGCCAACGCGCGCTACGGCGCGGCGCCTCGTGGATGGGACAGGGCCGGTGGCTACCGGCTCGGTACGCCGTGGGTGCCCAACGACCAGTTGGCGTTCCTGCACAAGGGTGAGGCGATCGTCCCGGCCGAGGTCAACCGCCACCGCGTCACATCGATGGGGGCCGGGGGCAACGGTTCCGTCTCGCTCCGGGTCGACAGTAGCGGGTCACGGATGGATGACTTCCTTGCCGAGATGATCCGGCGCTACGTGAGGGTGAACGGGGGCAACGTGCAAAGGGTGTTTGGCGATGCCAACTAACCAGCGCACGATCGAGATCGAGACGGCGCCGGGTGTGTGGACCGACATCTCAGGTGACGTGTACGAACGGTCACCCATCATCATTGCCCGGGGCAAGAGTGATGAACAGTCCCTGGCCCAGGCGCAACGGCTGACGTTCACGCTGGAGAACCGCGACGGCAAGTACTCGCCGCGCAATCCGTTGTCTACGCTCTATGGTTCGATCGGCCGGAATATCCCGGTGCGGTGCAAGATCGACAGCGGCGCCTTTACCCGGTTCTACGGCTACATTCCCGACATCGCCCCACGGTGGAATGAGAAACACAGCGACAACTTCATTGAGGTGGAGGCGTACGGAATTCTTCGGCGCCTGAGTCAGGGGCAGCCGGTCATCTCCAACGCGCTGCGGGATTACGTCCTGTCCCAGTCCACCCTCGTGGCCTACTACCCGTTGTCCGGTGGGGAAGGCACGATCTATTCCCAGAACCTTGCGCCGGGTGCGGTCGGGTCGTTCCGGGGATCGAAGAATGCGATCTTCACCTACGGCAAAGACATGGGCAATGCGCCGTGGCTGGACACCGGCATGGAATTGAATGCGACCGGCGATGTCCCGTATATGGAAGGCCGAGTGAATTCCAAGACCACGAATGTCGCCTTGGATTTCGTATTCCAGTCCCCGGCCTTTGGCGTGCTGGACGTTGAACTGTGGCCGTCTATGGATCAGTACTACCGGTTGCGGTTGAACACCTCGGCCGACGCGGGCACGGCGCTGGTCACGTACTTCAACGACAAAGACGGATTAGTGAGTGGTTCGGTGACGGCGGTCATTCCCGAACTGGACGACACCGAATTGCATACGTGCCGGTTCGAGCTCGACACCATCGCCGGGCCGAATACCCAATATTCGGTGTATATCGACGGCGCGTTGTTGACCTCGGGAACGACCGGCCTCGGCTATTCGATGTACTGGCTGCCGATGTTCCGGTTCCACTATTCCCGGTTCGTGAGTCAGACCGTGATGAATATGGCGCACCTGACGGTGTGGGCCGACAACACGGCAGCGAACATGCCGACCGCACAGGAATACACCGATGCGGCGTTTGCCTACACCGGCGAGACGGCGATTGATCGCATGGAAAGGATCTGTGCCGACGGCGACATTCCGTTGACGGCGGTGGGGACCGCTGCCGATTCCATGCCGATGGGTCCGCAGTTCGCCGAGACCCGGCAGGAATCCCTGCTGGAATGTGCCAACACGGATCTCGGGATTCTCTTCGAGACGCGCAACAGTCCGGGCCTGACGTACGTGTCACGGTCGGCGCTGTACAACCAGACGGCGCAGTTCACCCTTGCCTACAGCAACGGTCATGTGGCGCCACCGCTTGAACCGGTCGATGACGATTCGAACCTGCGCAACGATGTCACCGCCAGCAGGCGCGAGGCAGGCTCGGACCGCTTCACCGTGGACACCGGCGCGTTGTCGACGCTCGACCCGCCGACCGGCGTCGGCCGGTACAACACTGATGTCACGGTGAACCCCGTAACCGACGGCTACCTGTACGGCATCGCTGCCTGGCTGGCGAATATCGGCACCCTCGACCGGGCCCGCTGGCCGAGTGTCACGGTGAACCTTGCCAGTAGCAACATTTCCGGCGCGCTGGAAAACCTGATCAAGGCTGCCGAGGTCGGTGACCTGTTCACGATTACCGGCCTGACCAGAGCCTTTGTGTATGACGATGTTCCGCTGATCATCGTCGGGTACACCGAGACGATCACCCGGGTAACCCACACGATCACCTTCAACTGCATGGCGGCCGACCCGTACACGGTGAGTCTGTACAACACGGCGCGCTATGACGCGGACCGGTCAACGGTCACCTCGAACGTCACCTCCGGCGCAACGTCGCTCTCGGCAACTAAATCGGGAACCACGTTGTGGACCACGGACGGCACCCAAATGCCGTTCGACATTTTGGTCGGCGGTGAGCGGATGCGCGTGACCGCCGTCAGTGGTTCGAGCTCCCCGCAAACCCTCACCGTCACCCGCGCCATCAACGGCGTGGTGAAGGCGCAGACGGCCGGGACCGCTATCGAGCTCTGGGATACACCCCGCTACGCCCTTTAGTTGCGCACGGCAAATACATAGGAGGACCGATGGCGTTCTCTGCCGGTGACAAGATCATGGCCCCCGGTCTGCCCAACGTGCAGGCCTTCACCGCATCCGGCACCTGGACCAAACCGTCTGGGTTGCGGGCCGTGATGGTGGAAGTGGTCGGCGGTGGCGGCGGCGGTGGCGGGTCCGTGCAGGGCACCGCGCAGCAGACCGAGGGTGGGTACGGCGGCGGCGCGGGCTACGCAAGGAAGTTGTTTCAGGCAAGCGAAATCGGCGCCTCGGCAACCATCACCGTCGGCGCCGGTGGCACCGGTGGATCGTCGGCGGCCGGGACCGGGGGTGTCGGCGGCACCAGTTCGTTCGTGTCCGGTGCGGCCACCGTGAGCGCGTCCGGTGGCACCGGGGGATTCGGGTGCTCGACCTCGCAGACCTCGGCCACCGGTGGCAGCGGCGGCACCGGCACCGGGGGAGACATCAACGTCGCCGGGCAGCCGGGCAGCAAGGGCCGTGTGATCTCTGCGCTCGCGGTCCTCGCGGGCACGGGCGGGATCTCCGGGAACGGCATGGGTGGCGGTGCCCCCTCCCGCAGTTCGGCCGGGACCGGCGATGTGGGCCAGCCCTACGGCGGCGGCGGTGGCGGCGGATTCGGCGCGAACGGCAGTAGCGGCAACTGGGGCGGTGGCGTCGGCGGCGCTGGCGTCGTCATCGTCACAACCTACTTCTAATGATGCCCGAGGCAACTATGCGCGTGTTCCTGTACAGCCCGCACCCCGACGACGAACTGTTGAGCATGGGCCTGGCCATCGTCTACTACCTGGCCAACGGCGTCGACGTGCATCTCGTGTCGATGAACAACGGCGGCGCCATCGGAGTGGCGAACACGTTGAACGGGGCAACGGGTTGTTCCGTGCCAGCCGACCACCCCTACACCCATTCACCGACCCGCGAGGGATACCCGACCCTGACCGTGGCCGACATCGCGGCGGCCCGGATTCTCGAAGCACGCTCGACCCTCGGCGCGATGGCGATGGTGCCACCCTCGACCGCGACGGCAGGCAGCATCACTCACCACGTGGCCGACCTGCCAGACGGGTTCGGCGGACCGGCGCACAACCCTCCGACGGCGCAGGGTGTAGTGCTTGCCAAAGGCATCATTAAATCGTTCGTGGACACGTACCCGAATAGTTTCCACTACACGATGACGGATGCGGAAGCGCTCGACGGCATGGCGTCCGACGGCGGCCCCGGGCATCCGGATCACGCGGCCTGTGGGTGCGCGTTGCGGGAGTTGAAACAGTCCACGGCGCTGGCCCCCGGCATGGGTGGCTTGACCTACGCACAGGCCTTGACCGGCGCGCGGTTCTTCGTGAGTCGGTTGTACTGGGCAACGAGTCGGCCCGACACGAAGTATCCGGCGCCGTTGCTGGACGTGGCGAACGGCACGCTCCAATGGTTCAACACGGGCAGCCGGTACGCGGACTATTGCAACTGGATTCGTGGCCAGGTCCTCAAGCCCTACAAGGCATGGAATCCAGCGGCGGGCGCGTATGGCGTCGGCTGGCATCAGGTGCCGTCACAGTTCAACTCCAATTTCGGCACCGGCGTCAGCATCGCGAACCTTTGGCATGCGTGATGACCGAGCAGGGCTGGACGCTGGCCACGTTGAAGGAACACCTGCAGCGCCAGCATGACGACTTGGTTGCCTCACTCAACGAACGGCAGCGCGTCACCGAGGAACGGTTCGCCCAGGCGAACACGTTGCTGGAGCTCTTGAACGAACGGGCCGGGAAGCTGCTGAGCCGGGACGAGTACGACGCGAAACACGAAACGCTGGTCGAGCGCATCGATGCCATGGAACGCCGTCTAGACGAACTGCACGGCAAGGCCCAAGGGGTCCGCTTGTCCTTTTCCACGCTGGTCACGGTGGTCGGTGCGATCGCTGCCGCCGTGACTGTCCTTGTGATCCTTGTCGATCGCCTGGGTTTCTAAGGGGGTTTCCCCGTGGCTGTACCGATGTCCTCGAAACAGTTCGTTGCCCAAGCCAAGAAATGGGGCCTGCGACTGGACACGACCCGGCACCCGGACTGGGCCACCCACAACCGCAACAACGTGAAGGCCTTCGGCCCCGTGTATGGCGTCGTGATCCATCACACCGGATCGTCCGCCCAGACAGGGATGATCGACTACTGCTACCGGGGCGACCCGGCACGCGGCCTGCCCGGACCGTTGGCCCTCGGTGTGATCACCGACGACGGCATCGTGCACATGATCGGTTGGGGCCGCGCCAACACTCAGGGCCAGGGCGATGGAAGGGTGCTCACGGCAATGAAGGCTGGGCGGATGCCGCCGTTCCCGCCCGGCCCCGACACGACCGACGGCAACAGTTGCTTCTACGGCTGGGAGTTCTGTGCGTCCGGTGCCTCGGACCCGTTCACCCCGGCGCAGTTCAACACGGCCGTCAACCTGGCCAGCGCCATCCTTGATTTCCATGCCTGGAGCAACGTTCCCGCGTCCGTCATCGGTCACTACCAGTGGACCGGCCGGAAGGCTGGCGACCCGGCGTTCAAGCCGACGGCCGACACGCGCAAGGAATCGCTCAACTGGCCGGTGTTCATCGAAGCCGTCAAGAAACGTCTGGGCGGTTCGTTGCCGCCAGCATCTACACCCAAGCCACCCACACCGGAGGAAGACATGCCTCTCAACGCGGCCGACATTGTGGCCATCCGCGCAGCCGTACAGGCTGAGCTCGAAGAGTACGGCGCACGCCTGTGGGGGAAGGGCGGGACCGCTGGCGCCTATGTGGCGCGGTCCGATGTCCGCGAGGCTGACATCTTGCAGACCGTTGACCGGATCGAAGAGGACACGAACGACGACGGCACGCCACCGGCACCGGCACCCCCAAAAGCCTGAGCCTGGCAACGCTCTATGAGATGTTCCCCGGCTACCCCTCGACCAGCGGCAGCGGCAAGACCGTCGGCGCACTCCGGACCGGCACGGAAGCCAAGGCCGCCGTGGCCGCAGGCTGGCCATCGTTGCTGGCGGCAATGACTGCCGCGCAGATCAACACCGCTCGACGCCAAGCCGCGTTCCTGACCACGTTGGCGTTCGAGTCGCAGTGTGAATACAACCGTCGGCAGATCAGCCAGACCCGGGTGTTCTACGGCCGGGGGTTCATTCAACTCACCGGCCGCGCCACCGATCCCGATGCCGACGGCAACGTAATGAACTACACCCCGGCCGGGGCCTACCTCGGTGTGGACCTTGTCAGTGTCCCGGACCGGGCCCTGTCCCTCGACTACTCGGCACGGATCGCCGGGTGGTACTGGACGAAGGCGCGGCCCGGTTGCAACGGCTATGCCGACAACTTGCAGATGGGGAAAGTGAACGCGGCCATCGGCTACCCGCTTGCCGGGAGCAACGATGCCGACCGCTGCATGGTGTTCGGCCATGCGCTTGCCACGTTGACCGGTGATCCGGTCGAAGCCGTGGACTGTGCACGATGAAGGGAAGTTGGTTGCTGTGAGCACCATTGCTACCTATGCGAAAGCCCTGGTTGGGTTCCTGGTTCCTGCCGCCGTCGTGATCACGTCATCGGTGCAGGAAGGCAGCGACGGCGGTTCGGCCATCACGACGGCGGAATGGATTACGGCAGCGTGCGCGGCGGTGATTACTGGCGGCGGTGTCTGGGCCGTGAAGAATCGCGCACCGGCTGAGCCGGTGGTTCCGGGCGACGGCGCCGAAACAGGCGGGTAATCCTGGCACGAATTCGCTTGAACATTTGCCCCACCTTCAATTGCACAACCCAATAGGCTGCCGCTTCACCCTTTCTGCGTCGGGAGGGGGTGAAGCGGCTTTTGGTATTTCCGGGTGTGGCCGGGGGCAGGGACCGGGCCCCCGGGCCGACTAGGCCGGGTGATTCAGGATCAGGACCTCGCCGGTGGCCGGGATGATCCGTAGGCGCCGGTGGTCACCGTTGGCCCGGCGTAGGCATTCCTTCCACAGCCGCTGGTCAACGCGGGTCGTTGTGACGGCGCTGACAGGCTCTGTGCGCTTCCGTGCGGGGCGATGCGGTGCCCGCACGGGTGCTGGTGCCTCCGACTCCCTGAAGGGCTCAGAGGCCAGCGGAGCGGCGTGGTCCTCCCAGTCCTGGGCGGTGGCGCCGTGCATGCCGACCGTGACCACCGTCCGGGCCGTCTCATTCACCACCGCCAAGACCCCGGCGCGGGTGTAAATGCGGCAGCCATCCTCTTTCATTGACGGCACCGTTGTTTCCGGCCGGGCCAATACCGCACGCACCTGTTCCACGGTAATACCCCGGTCGCCGAGACGTTCCCGGACATGCGCCGACAGGCGCCATCCATTCAGGTCTTCCAATTCGTTCACCGTTCCCCCAACCCTGTTCATTAGTTTCCCCCCTCAGGATTCCGTGCGCTCTCATCGCTGGCAAGAGGCGTCAGCATCCGCGACCAGTTCGGCTGGGCCAGGAAGTAGCCCGAGGTGAACCATGCCGCCATGACCGGGTGAGTCGGCCGCAGCACTGCCACCGCGCCGTCCCGGTCGAAGCCCTCCAGCTTGACGGCCATGGTTCCGCCGTCGTGGTTCGTCAAGATGAATTCGTTGCCAACAGCAAACTCCATCAGTCCTCCCGGTCGATTCGCAACGCGTTCCGCTACGGCATCACACGGCTGGTCGGCGCCTGGGTTGTCACTGCGCACGAGGCAGCGGATACAGACCTGCGGGAAGTTGTCACCGAGCATCCCGCCCAGTACCTCACCCCACGCGTGGCCATTCGCATCCGTTGCTTCAGGCATCGTTGTGCTCCTCCGTGGGGATCACGTCCCCTAGGTTCGCCGTCGTCGCGCGCACCAGGGTCACCATCTCGTCATGCCCGGCGCGCGCTTCGTCCTCGGTGCTGTAGCGCCGACAGTCCAGATCAAACCCGCCGCTACTCTCCGGGCCGAA
>Ga0164241_10004035_pt1 | contig 14444 bp, 14 predicted proteins | sample OricomyardsoilBY_FD_108780 | JGI IMG/M metagenome (GOLD analysis project Ga0164241, IMG submission 108780) | Backyard soil microbial communities from Emeryville, California, USA - Original compost - Back yard soil (BY) | ecosystem: Environmental > Terrestrial > Soil > Unclassified | place: USA...
GCCGCCTCGCGCCGCGAACGAAAATCAACCACGGATGGACACGGATGAACACGGATGTTTTTGTCTTTGAAAGTGCGTTTTTTATCCGTGTGCATCCGTGTCCATCCGTGGTTAGAATGATCCGGTGAAATTTCGCTGGACCCTCGCGCCGCCGCAGCCGTTGCTGACCGGGCAACTGTCGGTGCCGTTGAAAATTTCCCCGCTGCTCGTGCAATGCCTCGTCAATCGCGGCTTCGATGAACCGGCGGCCATTGAAAAATTTCTCACGCCGCGTCTCAAGAACCTGGCCGATCCGTTTCTCCTGCCAAACATGGACGCCGCCATTACGCGCCTGCTGTTTGCCCATGAACGCGACGAACCGCTGGTGATTTTTGGCGATTACGACGTGGACGGCGTGACTTCCACCGCGCTGCTTTTGGAAGTGCTGCGCCGGCTCGGCTGGCGGGCCGACGCGTATCTGCCGAACCGCATGGACGAAGGCTACGGCTTGAGCCGGGACGGCGTGGAAAACTGCCTGAAAAAATTTCCGGTGAAACTGCTGCTCGCCGTGGACTGCGGCTCCACCGCCGTGGAAACCATTGCTTGGCTTGAGAAAAATGGCGTCGAAATCATCGTCCTGGATCATCATCAAGTTTCCAACCCGGCGCCCGCCGCCGTCGCGTTGGTGAATCCGCAATTAACTCAAAATTCAAAATTAAACGCTCAAAACTTTACCGAACTTTGCTCCGCGGGCCTCGCGTTCAAGCTCGCGCACGCGCTGGTGAAACGCGGCCGTGAAACCGGCCTGCCTGGCGCGGCGGAATTTGATCTGCGTCCGCTGCTGGATTTGGTCGCGCTGGGAACAATCGCCGATTTAGTTCCGCTGACGGGCGAGAACCGCATTCTCGTCACCGCCGGTTTGGAACGATTAAACATCACGCAGCGCGCGGGCATTCTCGCGTTGAAGGAGGTCGCGCAGTCGCCGGAAAAACTCGGCCCGCACGACATCGGCTTTCAACTCGCGCCGCGCTTGAACGCCGCCGGTCGTCTGGAAACTGCCGAGGAATCGCTGCGCCTGCTGTTGGCGGAAACTTTGGAAGAAGCCCTGCCGCTGGCGCAAAATCTCGACGCCCGCAACCGTGAACGGCAGAACATTGAGCGCGGCATCACCGAGCAGGTCATCGGCGTGGTGCGCTCGAAGTTTGACGCGCAAAAGGATTTTGTCATCGTCGAAGGTCAGTTGCTCTGGCACATCGGCGTGGTCGGCATCGTGGCCTCGCGCGTGTTGTCGGAATTTTACCGCCCGACCTTCATCATCGGCGGCGAGAATGGACAAATGCGCGGCTCCGGCCGCAGCGTCGCCGGGTTTGATTTGGCCGCCGCGCTGCGCGAATGCGACGATCTGCTGATCAAGCACGGCGGTCATGCGATGGCGGCGGGCCTGAGCATTTCGCCGGACAAAATTAATTTGCTGCGCGAACGATTGAACGGACTCGCGCGCTTGAAATTAAAACCGAAGGATTTGCAACCGCCGTTACGCCTGGATGCGGAAGTGGAACTGGCGGATTTGAACCTGGATGCGCTGGCCGAACTGGAAAAATTAAAACCGCACGGGCAGGGGAATCCGGCGGCGCAATTTTGCGCGCGCAATCTCACGCAGAAAAAACCGCCCCTCCGCATGGGCGCAAAAAAACAGCACGCCAAGCTCTGGGTGACGGACGGCGCGATTACGCACGAGGCCGTTTGGTGGAACGCGGGGGAAGGCGCGCTGCCGGCCGGAAATTTCGACCTCGCCTTCGCGCCCGGCGTGAATGAATACAACGGCCGGACGACAGTGCAGTTGAAGGTTTTGGACTGGCAGCAGTCTGAATAAAGTTTATCAGCGTCCCCACTTCCATCGGTTGCCAAGCATATTTTGTCGGCTACTTTGCCGGCTACGATAGGCGCTGCTGCTTCGGGCGAGGATTTGACTGGTCGCCCAATGTGCGCCAGCCAGCACGACGACGGTGAATCCAAAGACGAACCAAAAGGGCAGGCCGCGTCCATCCATGTGGATCAATTGATAAAAGGCCGGCGCAAGGGTGGCCAGAATCACGATCACCAGCGCACTTGCCTTGATAAAATTTGCCGAGGTGTTCCAGATGGTGACGGCGATAAAAACACCGGCCGAGGCGGCGACGAGGAATTCAAGTTTGAAAAGTGAAAGGCACTCCACCGAACCGGTTTCGTGCCAGGCCAGCGCCGTGATGGCCAGAAATAGAGTCAGCAAGGGCAGGATGGCCTCACCGAGCAGAACGGCGGCCAGACGACCGGTGGAAATTGGCGTCGTTCGTAAGAAACGAATATTCAGTATCAAGAATGTTGAACGCAAAATGAAAACAAAGAAAAATACAAAAAAGGCCAAGCTTCCTGTGAGGTTTCGCGTCAGATGATGCCAGTCAAATGGGCGATTTTCAAAAACGCCAAACACATTCACCGCCACGAGCATCAAAAAGCCGGTGAACCAGACATGGATGAAAGAATTTTGGAGGAGGTAGGCTGTTCCGCCGTTTCCTGAAGGCGGCGTAAATTGCTTGCGTGCATTTTGTGGTGGGTGCGCCGTGGGACGATATTCGCCGAATTCCGCAATCATATGTTCAGCGCGCAGCCAGCCTAAAATTGCCAGCGGGGTGCAGACCAGAAAATACAGGGCCAGTTTAATGTCACTGTCCAGTCCGCTGGTGAACAAATAATAACCTCCCCCAATCAGTCCGATCCACCAGAACACGTCAGATAACTGCGAGGTATATTTCATTTTTCTGAAAAATGAAGGATTTCCCGGTTTTCCGCTGAAGAGCCAGAATATCGCGGCATACAAAACTGCATTTATCGCCACATACAACAACCAAAAGTCAACCCCTGATTCATTTGTGCTATGGCATAGTTTCATGGTAATAAACCCAATGAAACTGGATACAGCAATCAGCAAGACGGCGATGCCTACGGATAACCACCAAAAAGCTCGCCCAATTTCTTTGGCGGTAAGCGGAAGCGCCAATGCAATCCGGGCGTAATCTTGACGCAGTTCGGACAGCCATACGTTTGGGCCAAGCACAAAGGTCAGCCAAAAAATGAAAAATATAAAATACGAAGAAGAATCTTTGTGATTAGTAAAAAGCAGGCCGAAGGAAAAATATGTCAGGCAAAATAATATCAGGAACAGCCACCGCCGCCGGAGTTGATCGCGAATGATCTGTTTCATTTGCTCCCCCGTTCTTTGACCAGCGCGACGAACAAGTCTTCGAGCGTCAGGCGCGTGAGGGAAATTTCTTTCGCGCCTTTGGATTGCAGCCAGTCGTGCGCGCCGCTTTTTTGGTCGAGCAGCGCGTGCCAGCGGTTTTCAGTTCGTTTCAGAATGAACAGCCCGTCGCCGGATTGAAAATCAGTTCCATTGCCGCCAAAAAATTCCACGAACCGGAAACGGTCAACGATTTCATCCGTGCGGCCTTCAAGTAACAGTTTGCCATTTTTTATCATGCCGATGTGGTCGGCAAAGCGTTCGATGTCGCTCAAGCCATGCGAAGAAATCAGCACGGTGCGCTCACCGTCCTCGACGGCTTTGAGCAATTCGCCGAAAACCTGTTGCTTGGAAACGGCGTCGAGGCCGGTGGTCGGTTCGTCGAGAATCAAAACTTGCGGCCGACGCGAAAGGGCGAGGAGCAAACTCAATTTTGTTTTCGCGCCGAAGGAAAGCGTGGCGATTTTATCGGCATCGCTTAATTGGAACGCCTGCATCAGCGTGGCGCAATAGGCGTCGTCCCAATCGGGATAAAAGCCGCGCACGAAGCGGATGGCTTTGCCGGCTTTGCCCCAGACTTGAAAATTCAAATCGGGGCTGACGTAGGCGGCGCGACGTTTGACGGCGACTTCATCGCGGCGATGGTCGAGGCCGAGGACGCGGATTTCACCGGCGTCGTTGCGGCCCATGCCGAAGATCAGATCAATGGCGGTGGTTTTGCCCGCGCCGTTGGGGCCGATGAGGCCGTAGATCGCGCCGCGCGGCACGGTGAGATCAAGCGGGCCGAGCGTGAAGCTGGGATAGTTTTTGACGAGTCCGCGAATTTCGATGGCGTTGTTCGTGTTCATTTTTTCCCCTTCAGGATTTCGTGGGCGAGTTCGGCGAGTTCACTGGGTTTGAGTCCGGCTTCGGCGGCTTCGCGGAAACCTTCGCGAAGCAAATTTTTGGCGGCGGCGAGTTTGGCTTCGCGGCTGCGATCATGGCCGTGTTCGGCGACGAAGGTGCCAAGTCCTTGCCGGCGAAAAATAATCCCTCCGCGCTCCAATTCCTCATAGGCGCGTTTGACGGTGATGACGCTGACGAGCAAATCCTCCGCAAGCTGGCGAAAAGAGGGCAGGGCCGCGCCGGGCTTGAGGCGGCCTTCGCTGATTTCACGTTTGAGGCGGTCAACGATCTGTTGATAGAGCGCGCCATCCGCCGCCGCCGAAATGGGGCCGATCAGGAGATTTTTACGCGCCGGAGTCATTGTTATGACTGTGTATAACGAATATAAACAGCTAGGTCAAGAAAAATGAGTTCAAGCGGTTGGGCGGTGGAAATTTGGCTTGCCAAATCCGGCCAACTGGCTATCATTTCCGAGTCTGTAAGTAAATTGACCTTTCGACCATGGAAAATCTTCAGGTGAACTTCGTTCAGTGATGATTTGAAACCCGGTAGTCGGGAACAGACGAAATCGGTTAAATAAAACAGCAAATCATCGAATGAGCACCAAATTGTTTGTGGGAAATCTTTCCTTCAACACCACAGAAAATGACCTCCAGGAGGCGTTTGCCGCCCACGGTTCGGTTGTCGAAGCCAACCTCATGATGGATCGGATGACGGGCCGCTCGCGCGGTTTCGCCTTTGTCACCTATTCCACCCCTGAAGAAGCGCAGAAAGCGATTGAAGCCATGAACGGTGCGCAGCTTGATGGCCGCGCCTTGACGGTCAACATTGCCCGTCCAAAAGAAGATCGCCCCCCTGGCGGCGGTGGTCGTGATCGCGGCCCGCGTCGTGAATACGGCGGTGGCGGCGGCGGTCGTGGTGGTTACGGCGGCGGTGGCGGCGGTCGTGAACGCTATTAATTTTTGAAAGTCAGGCCGAGGCGGCGTCTAATCAGGCGTCGCCTCGTGCTGTTTATGCGAGAAAACTTGCATGGAAGAGCACATAGAAGTTGAAGGCCGTATTTTAACCGTGCTGGCCGGAACCATGTTCCGTGTCGAACTGGACAACAAGCATCAGGTGCTGGCGACGATTTCCGGCAAGATGCGGAAACGATTTGTCCGCCTTACCTCCGGCGACCGAGTGAAGATGGAGATGTCGCCTTACGATCTTAACAAGGCGCGCATTGTCTGGCGCATCGGCTGAACCGGGTTACAGGTTGCAAGTTGCAGGTTTCTTCCTGTGTTTTGGTGCTTCAACTTTCAACCTGCAACCTTTAACCTCCCGCCAAATGACTTCCGCCATCATTGTCGCCGCCGGCAAAGGCACGCGCATGGGGGCGGATGTGGACAAGCTCTGGCTTGAAGTCGCCGGGCGTCCGGTGGTGGCGCATACGTGGAGCCGGTTCAACGATTCGCCCCACGTTGCGGAAATCATCCTTGTGGTGCGCGACGGAATGCAGGAGCACTTCACTGAATTGGCGGCCAAATTTAATTTTCAAAAACCTTTTCGTCTCGTGGCCGGCGGCGCGGAACGCCAGGATTCAGTTTGGAACGGGTTGGAAGCCGTTTCGCCCCAGACCAAAATGGTCGCCATTCAGGATGCGGCACGGCCTTGCACGAGCACGGAACTGATCGCCGCCACCATCGTTGCCGCGTGCGAAACGGGTGCCGCCGTGGCGGCGCAACCCGTGACGGACACGCTCAAGGAAACGTCCGACGGCCAGATTGTTTCCCGCACGGTGGATCGTTCCAAATTGTGGGCCGTGCAGACGCCTCAGACGTTTCGCGTGGAGGTCATTCGCCAAGCCATTGCCGCCGCGCGCGAAAAAAAACTGGTGCTCACCGACGACACGGCGGCGTGCGAACTCATCGGCCAGCCGGTGCGCCTGGTGAAAAGCGCGACGCCCAATCCCAAAGTCACGGTGCCGGCGGATTTGCCGTTCATCGAATCGCTGTTGCGGACGGGCACATGATTGCCTCAGAATGACGCGATGAAACGTCGTTTAGTTTTTAGCCTGGTGCTGGTCGCCTTGCTGGTCAACCTCGCGGTGGGCGCCAAGATTTATTTGAGCGCCGCGCCGTCGGCGGCCAAGGCGGACAACGCGCCGGCAAATCTTGAAATCTTCAACGACGCGATCCAGAAAATCCGCACGCAATATGTGGACGGCACGAACTTCACCTATCAAGGGCTGGTTTATTCGGCGCTCAAGGGCGTCGTCGGCAGGCTTGATCCGCACAGCGAGTTTCTCGACGCCGAATCTTTCCAGCAGTTGCAGGATGACACCGAGGGGCAGTTCGGCGGCCTCGGCCTGGTGGTCGCGCTGAAGGGCGGTTACATCACGGTTGTTTCACCGATGGACGACACGCCCGGTTTTCGCGCCGGCATTCTGGCCGGCGACCGCATCGTCAAGGTTGAAGGCACCAATGTGGACAAACGGTCGCTCTCCGACGTGGTGAAAGAATTGCGCGGCGAACCCGGTTCCAAAGTCACCATCACCATCGAACGGCCATCCACGGGCGTGACGAAGGATTTCACGCTCGTCCGCGCCATCATCCAGATGACGATGGTCAAGGACATCAACGGCAAAAAGGAATTTCCTCTCGACGCCGGTAAAATCGGCTACGTTCACATCACCCAGTTCGGCGACAATACCGGCAACGAATTGCAGTCCGCCTTGGACAAGCTCCAGCAGCAGGGGATGAAGGGATTGGTCTTGGATTTGCGCTGGAATCCCGGCGGGCTGCTGGATCAGGCCGTGGAAGTCTGCCAGAAATTTCTGCCGCGCGGCCAGCTCGTCGTCTCCACCGAGGGCCGGCATACGCTGGAAAAATACTATGCCCGTGGCAGCGGCGATGAATTGAACGGCATGCCCATCGTCGTGCTGGCGAACCTTGGCAGCGCGAGCGCGGCGGAAATCGTCACCGGTTGTTTGCAGGATTTGCATCGCGCCGTCGTGCTGGGCGAGAAAACTTTTGGCAAAGGCTCCGTGCAGACCATCTTTCCGCTTGACGACGGTTCCGCGCTCAAGCTCACCGTCGCAAAATATTATACGCCCAGCCACAAGGTCATTCATCAGCATGGCATCACGCCCGATATTTATGTGCCGGTCACCGACACCGAGGAGGCCGCGCTGTTGATCAAGCGTTCGCCCGGCGGTGCCGAGTCGCTGCCCGACCGGGATCGCGCCACCATCGAGGCGGTGCAGGACGAACAACTGAATCGCGCCGAAGACCTGCTCAAAGGTCTGATCATTTATGATCAGATCGCGGGCGGACAAAAGTCCGAGAAGATGGCGGCGAAATAACCAGATGCTCCTCCTCGCGCTCGAAACTTCCTGCGACGAAACCAGCGCGGCCGTCGTGCGCGACGGAAAAGTTCTGGCCAACGTCGTTTCCTCGCAGATCAAGCTCCACGCCGAATACGGCGGCGTCGTGCCGGAACTGGCCGCGCGCGAGCATCTGAAAAATCTGCCGCCCGTCGTCCACGCCGCGTTAAGTGAAGCCGCCGTTTTGCCGGCGCAACTGGACGCCGTCGCCGCCACGCAGGGGCCGGGCCTGGGCATTGCCTTGCTCATCGGTTTCAAAGCTGCGCAGTCCGTGGCGTTTGCCTTGAACAAACCGTTCATCGGCATCAACCACCACGAAGCGCATCTGTATTCGCCGTGGATTTCCGGCGTGCCGTCAATCGCTGACTTCTCCAGTTTTCAGCCGAATGTTTCGCTCATCGTCAGCGGCGGACATACGCTGCTCGTGCTTGTGGCATCGGAACTCAAACACCGCGTGCTGGGCGGCACCATTGACGATGCCGCCGGCGAATGTTTTGACAAGACCGGCAAGCTCATGGGCCTGGCGTATCCGGCCGGCCCGGTGATTGACCGGCTGGCGGAGCAGGGGAATCCGAAGGCTTATGATTTTCCCCGTCCGCTGCTGCACGAAGCCAATGACGATTTCAGCTTCAGCGGCCTGAAAACTTCCGTGCGTTATTTTATTCGCGACCAACCGGAGCTGCTGAATGATCCCCGAAAAATCCGCGACCTCTGCGCTAGCGTACAGGCCGCGATTATTGAAGTGCTTGACAACAAAGCACTGCGTGCTGCAAAACGCGAAGGCGTCCGCTGCCTCACCGCGTCCGGCGGCGTGACCTGCAACCGCGCCCTGCGGAGCGAACTGGAACGCGCGAGCAAGCAACACGGCTTCGCGCTGCACCTCGCCGAAAAAAAACTTTGCACGGACAACGCCGCGATGATCGGAATGCTCGCCGAACGGAAACTGCTCGCCCACGCGCCGCTGTCCCCGTGGGATGAGGAAATCAGGCCCGGTTGGGCGTTGGCATAGTTTTTCAGAAAAGTTCAATGGAGATGCGGAACAGCGGCGCCCAAAAATTTTGCAGCGCGGGCAGGGGATTAGAAAATATTGGCTCCAGAGGAAGGACTCGAACCTTCAACCACACGGTTAACAGCCGCGTGCTCTACCATTGAGCTACTCTGGAACGCAAACGGACGCATAATTTACAAGGCTCGGCCGATTCGTCAAACCGATTCGTCAGGCTTTTTGGCAGGTCGGGCAGAAAAAAGTGCTGCGGGCGGCCTGCACCATCCGTTTTATGGGCGCATGGCAATTTAGACACGGTTTTCCGGACCGGTCATAGACGCGCAGGCGTTCTTCATAATAGTCCATCGCCTCCGCCGCACGGCCAAAATAGAACAGGCCGTCGGTTTTGCCGGCGGTAAAATTCAGCGGAACCGTGCTGCCGCAGTCAATCGCCTCCGTTAAAACTTCGCGGATGGCCGCCAGCAGGCGGACCGCTTCCATCCGGGTAATTTTACTGGCGGAGCGGCGCGGAGAAATGTTGGCGCGGAACAAGGCTTCGCTCGCGTAAATGTTGCCGACGCCCGCGATCAGCGACTGGTCAAGCAGCTTTACTTTGATTGGCTGCCGTGACTTTTTTAGCTGCTGCTGAAAAAATTCGGGTGAGAAAATTTCGTCCCAAGGTTCCGGCCCCAGCTTTTCCGCCGCCGAAACATCCAGCGTGAAGCGGCCAAAATAGCGCGTGTCTTCGTAGATAAAATGATGGGCGCCGAGATCAAGAATGACCGCCGCGTGTTTTGGCAGCGGTTCTTTCTTGGCGGCGAGAAACATTTTTCCAGTCATGCCGAGATGGCCCAGCAGGTGAAATTTTTCCCGTGAATTTTTTGGGCGCAGTTCAAACAGCAGGTATTTTCCGCGTCGCGTGAGGTTGAGAAATTTCGCCCCGCGCAGTCGGGCTTGCAACCGGGCCGGGGAGGTGGGGCGCAAAACTTTCGCGCGGCGGATTTCGACGGCGCGGATGGTTTTTCCGCACACCAACGGACGCAGGTGTCGCGCAAGAACTTCGACTTCGGGCAGTTCGGGCATTTCAACTGGTGACGAGCGTGCCGACCTTTTCGCCGAGCACGACGCGTTTCAAATTATGCGCGCGGAAAAAATCGAACACGATGATCGGCATCTTGTTGTCCAGGCACAGCGAAAACGCGGTGGAATCCATCACCTGCAAGCGCCGCTGCAAGGCGTCAAGGTAGGTGATTTGCGCGAACCGTTTGGCCTTGGGATTTTTCTTCGGGTCGCAGTCGTAAATGCCGTCCACCTTGGTCGCCTTCAAGATGACTTCCGCGCCAATTTCGTTGGCGCGTAGCGCGGCGGCGGTGTCGGTGGAAAAATACGGATTGCCCGTGCCGCCGCCGAAAATGACGACGCGGCCTTTTTCCAGATGGCGCACGGCGCGGCGGCGGATGAATGATTCGGCCACCTGCGACATGGCGATGGCGCTTTGCACGCGCGTGGGCGCGCCCAGTTTTTCCAGCGCGTCCTGGAGCGCGAGCGAGTTGATGATGGTGGCGAGCATCCCCATGTAATCACCCGTGGCGCGCTCGATGCCGCGCTTGCTGCCGCTCAAGCCGCGAAAAATATTTCCGCCGCCGACAACCACGACGACCTGCACGCCAAGGCTGCGAACTTCGCAAATTTGTTCGGCCATGCTTTGCACGGCCTCGGCGGAAATGCCGACGCCGGTTTCACCGCCCAACGCCTCGCCGCTCAACTTCAAAAGAATCCGGGAAAATTTTGGTTTTTTGGTTTTGGTCATGGCAGTTGAAGCGCGCGAAGCATGGCAGAACAATTAACAGCCCGCAGCCGGAAGGTCAAACTAAAGGCGCGGCGGGCAGTGGCTCCATTTGAACTTTTTTAGTGGGGCGGGCGTCCTCGCGAGCCGCGAACGTCTTGAGGACTGGCCAAACCCGGCTCGCGAGGACGCTCGCCCCACTAAACTGACTCATTGCCGCGCGGCGGGATTTGGTCGCAGTGATGGTCTGTGACTGTCGCCGTTACGACTGAAAGTTTGAAACGATGCTCCGGTTAAATTTTCGGCGAGAACCGTCAGAACCAGTTCCAACGGCTGTTTGACCATTGGCCCCAGGCTTTCATGTCACGAAATCGGCGCCAGTCAACATGCGCGTCCATGAAGAGAATGTTGCCTCCGTTCGGGGAAGTTTTCGACATGTGGCTGCTGTTGTAGCCGGCGGGAAGTTCGGTGGGGTTGACCGTATAGACTTGCTTGAACTTGTCGGTGGGTTTTCCGGCTCCTTCGGAAACCACGACGTCGGTGACCAGTTCGGTGTCCGTGGGCGTGTAGGAATTGGTGAAAGGCCGCCCCAGCTTGACGATGAATCCTTTCGGGCCAAGCCCGCCCAAACCGGTCGGCGGGGCGACGAGCTTGGTGCTGTAATTCTGGGTGCCGTCGCGGCTGATGATCCATTGATACGAAGTGACCCGGCAGCCGGAGGAGTAATTCCACCAGAAGTCGTTGTCTCGAATGGTGGTGAAGCCGCCCGGACAATAAAAAATTTTCCGGTAGATGCTGTTCGTTCCCGATTGCGGCCCCATGCTGTCGGCCATGGATCTTGGCAGATCCCAAAGAGCGGAACCCATGGCCTCGCCGGCCGCGATGCTGCGCGGCAGGTTTTCCTTGTTGTCGCCGCCATACATGACCAGGGCGATTCCGATCTGGTGCATGTTGCTCGTGCAACTGACGCGTTTCGCCTTTTCTTTTGCGGACGCCAGGGCCGGCAGCAGCATGGCGGCCAGAATCGCGATGATGGCGATGACGACCAGCAGCTCGATCAAGGTAAAACCGCGTTGCCGAAGGGAAGGGCTTGAAAAAATGTTCCAATCATTTTGATTTGAAAATTTCATGGCATCGTGGACGGCGGGTCTGGTTGACAAATTTATGGGGTTGTTCGGGTTTAATCCTGCCGTTTTCCGCCGCCGCCAGCATCCCTCTTTCGAGGGAGGGAAATTCGCTGGACTTCGGCGGCGGGTAGCGTCAAATAACTTCATCCGCATGACGCCGCGTTTGCTCCCAACGGCCGGACTGGCAATGATTTTTTTCTTTGCCGGCATGCCGGCGCACGCCGGCTCGACCAACGAAGTTCTGACCCGCGCGGCGGATGTCCTTTCATTGACGGCAGCGCAGGCGAAGCAGCGGATCAGCGTTTCCATCACCGGCGTCGTGACCGTGGCCGAGACGACGCCGAACTGGAAAGGAAAATTTTTTGTGCAGGACGCCACGGGCGGAATCTTTGTGAACAACAAGGACAGCCGGCAGCCGGTGGTGGGCGATGTCGTCACCGTGCGCGGGACGAGCCATGCGGGCGGATATGCGCCGGACATCATCCAGCCGCATTGGCAAAAAATCGGCACCGCGCCGCTGCCCGCAGCAAAACCGATTTCCGCCGACCAGCTCATGTCCGGCACGGAAGACGGACAACGGGTGGAAGTGTCGGGCATAGTTCGATCCGCGCAATTGGGCGATACCAAGCTGCTTCTGGAGCTGGCGTCGGGCGGCTACCGCTTTCGCGTGTTCGCGCCCAGCTCGCTGGACATTGACCCAAATACTTTGATCGGAGCGACCGTGCATGTCCGGGGAACAGCGGCGGTTTCTTTCAATGCCCCGTTGCGGCACATGCTGGCGGTGGCGATGTTTGTTCCGCAGGCTGCCGATTTTATTGTTGATCATCTGCCGGACGCCACGGTTGCGGACGAGCCTTTCACGCCGCTGGACGGCATCGCGCAATATCGCAAGAACGCCACACCGGATGGACGCATCCGTGTGAAGGGCGTCGTCACCTATCAACGTCCCGGAGAAGACATTTTTCTGCACGACGCGTCCGGTGGGTTGCAGGTGAAAAGTCAGGATACCAATATTTACGCCCCTGGCGAAGTGATCGAGGCCGTCGGGTTTCCAAGCTTGGAACGTTTTCTGCCCGTGTTGCAGGATGCGACTTTGACCCGGACCAAGGAATCGCGGGAAATTGTCCGCCCGGAAAAAGCCTCATTCCAAGGACTGTCCGAAGGCATGCATCACGCCGCCCCTGTCATTCTTCAAGGCCGGCTGTTGGATCGTTCAGTTCGCCAGGTCGGCACGCCGGCTTCGCGCATCAATGATCCGAAAAATGTTCTCATTCTCCAAAACAGCAATTTCCTGTTCACCGCCGAAGCCGCCTCGGCCAAAGTTTTTTCCGATCTCGCCTCGATTCCCATCGGGAGCCTGCTCGCAGTTTCCGGAACTTGCATGTTGCAACTGGGTGAAGATGGGAAACTGGAAAGCGTCCAGGTCCTGGTTCCCAGCGCTGATCACATTCGCATTCTGGAAAAGCCAAGCTGGTGGACGCCCAACCGTTTGCTGGCCGGGCTGGCCATTCTGCTGACGATCCTGCTGGTGGCCGTGGTCTGGAGCATCATGATCTGGCGAAAAAATTCCGCCCTGCGCGCGTCGGTCCAGGAAAAAATCCGGGTGCAGGGAGAATTGCAGAAGGCGCACGATCTTCTGGAATGGCGCGTCCAGGAACGCACCAAGCAGTTGAAATTTGAGATGACCGCGCGCAAGGAAGGCGAGGTTCAGTTCAAGGCCACCTTGAAAGAACGCACGCGGCTGGCGCAGGAACTTCACGACACGCTCGAACAAAGCCTTACCGGCATTGGCCTGCAACTCGACACGGCGGGACGGCTTTTCAGCAAGAAGTCGGACCGGGCGACGCACCATTTGGAAATGGCCCGCGGCCTGATGACGCAAAGCCAGTTGGAACTGCGCCGTTCCATCTGGGATCTGCGTTCGCGCGAGCTGGAGCAGTTTGATCTTTGCCGCGCGCTTCTGGCCAGCGGACGGCAGATGTTCGACGGAACGGACATCCAGATTGATGTCACCACCGAAGGCCGGGTCAGGCCGTTGTCCGAAGTGGCGGAGGAAAATCTGCTGCGCATCGGCCAGGAGGCGCTCACCAATGTGGTCAAACATTCCGAAGCCCGGGCCGTGACCATTGAACTGATTTTCGGCGCGCAAAATGTCGTGCTGCGGATCAAGGACGATGGCAGAGGATTTTCACCGGAAAATTCCGCCGGCGCGCGTGAAGGCCATTTCGGCCTGGTCGGAATGGACGAGCGCACCAAGCGTTTGGATGGCCGGCTTAGGATTGACAGCGCGCCCGGCGCCGGCGCCTGCGTGCAGGTCGAGATTCCGATCAATTCGCTGCCGGATGCCAACGGCCATGAAACCATTGACGCCTCCGAATTATCATGAGGCCGGAAAAAAAGATTCGGATTTTGGTGGCGGACGATCATTACATTGTCCGCATCGGCATCGTGGCGTTGGTGAACACCGAGAGCGACATGGAGGTCGTGGCGGAGGCGGCGGACGGCTTGCAGGCCGTGGAGCTGTTTGAAAAACATCAGCCCGATCTCGTCCTGATGGATTCGCGCATGACGGTCAAAACCGGCATCGAGGCGATCATTGAAATTCGGAAAAAAGTTCCCGAGGCGCGCGTGCTGGTGCTCACGGCTTTCGACGGCGACGCCGACATTCGCAAGGCGTTCGAGGCCGGCGCGCAGGGTTACGTGCTGAAAAGTTCCACCGGCGAAAAACTCATTCCGGCCCTGCGCGCCGTGGCCGCCGGCGAACGCTGGATTCCGCAGGAAGTCGCGCACCGCCTTTCCTCCCGCAATTCCTACGAAACCCTCACCGCCCGCGAACTGGAAGTTTTGCACGAAATCGCGAAAGGCCTGGCCAACAAACAGATCGCCTCCGCCCTCGACATCACCGAATACACAGTGAAGGATCATTTGAAAAATATCCTCGCCAAGCTCCGCGTCGCCGACCGGACCGAGGCCGTGAGTGTCTCGATTCAACGGGGGATCATCCACCTCTGACCGCATCAAAAATTTCCGTCAGGGCTTGA
>Ga0164241_10004036_pt1 | contig 14444 bp, 15 predicted proteins | sample OricomyardsoilBY_FD_108780 | JGI IMG/M metagenome (GOLD analysis project Ga0164241, IMG submission 108780) | Backyard soil microbial communities from Emeryville, California, USA - Original compost - Back yard soil (BY) | ecosystem: Environmental > Terrestrial > Soil > Unclassified | place: USA...
CATAGCGATGGGTTTGAAACCCATCGCTATGATGGTAAATATTCTAAAACAATCTTCCGGAAGTCATATCCTCGCAAATCATTAAAAAATTAGCGCAAAAACTGCTAAGTTCGTAGCGTTGATTTTGTGATAACCGAATAAGATAATGACAACAAAAAAAGGCTTTACTACTACCCTGCTGCACTCAGACCGTTTACAGAAACCCGAACATGGTGCTTTGCATAAACCCATACATACTTCAGTAACGTTTGGCTATGATGATGTGCAGGACCTGGTGGATGTTTTTCAGAATAAAACAAGCGGCTATGCTTACTCGCGCCAGGGCAGTCCTACTGTTAGCGCCTTAGAGCATAAGGTAACGCAAATGGAGAACGGTTTTGCATCCGTAGGCTTTGCAACCGGCATGGCGGCTATATCATCAACCGTATTAGCTTTGATAAAACAAGGCGACCATATTGTGGCCAGCTCCTACCTGTTTGGTAATACGCGCAGCGTGTTCCAATCGTACATGGATATGGGCTTGGATATTACTTTTGTTGATGCCACCGCGGTAGCCAATGTTGAAAACGCTTTAAAGCCCAACACCCGCATGGTGTTTGTTGAAACTATTGCTAACCCGGCTACCCAAATAGCCGACCTGGAAGCAATTGGTAACCGATGCGAGCAAAAAGGCATTTTGTACATGGTAGATAACACCATGACCACGCCTTACCTTTTTAACCCGGTAAATGTTAAAGCCGGTCTGGTAGCTAACTCGCTAACCAAAAATATCGGCGGCCATGGCAATGCTTTGGGGGGTTGTGTAACCGATACCGGAATATTTGATTGGGGCAATTACCCCAACATTTACGACGTATACAAAAAAGGTGACGTAAAGAAATGGGGCATCACCCAGATAAGAAAAAAAGGATTACGCGACGCGGGTGGCACTATGGCGCCGGAAGCCGCGCACTACATATCAATAGGTGCCGAAACATTGGCCCTGCGCATGGACAGATCAACGGACAATGCAATGGCGCTGGCATCCTATTTTGAAGTACATCCTAATATTAAAAAAGTATTTTATCCCGGGTTAGAAAATCATCCGCAGCATCAGCTGGCAAAAAAACTTTTCTCGGGCTACGGCACTTTAATGAGCATTGAGCTTGCTGAAAGCATGGACTGCTTCGCGTTTTTAAATAAGTTGCAACTTGTAGTAAAATCAAGCAACCTGGGCGATACGCGAACACTGTCCATCCCGGTAGCGCATACTATTTTCAACGAATTAGGTAAAGAGAAACGCACGGAAATGGGCATATCAGATAACATGATCCGCCTTTCAATAGGTATTGAAGATAAGGATGATCTGATAGCGGATTTCGCGGCGGCACTGGGGTAGTAGCACTAACAGTACACTTACCTGCTGTCATCTCGAACGCAATGAGAGATCTATACACAACCCCCGTCCTGTGGCTCAACCATGTATAGATTTCTCGCTATTGCTCGAAATGACACCGAATTCTTATTAATTGTCATCTCGAAACGCAGTGAGAGATCTATACACGAGCCGGTCCTGTGGCTCAAACACTGTATAGATTTCTCGTTACCACTCGAATGACAATTTGATTATTGAGCCCAACCCTCCCACTTTTTCTTTCGAACATTTCAGCTTATAATTGTTTAGCATTTACTGTTTGTTTTTTATGCTGAGCTGAAACCATTATGCCTGATTTTGAATCCTTACCTAAACGTGATTACGATGCCATTGTAGTTGGCTCCGGGCCAAATGGCTTAGCTGCTGCTATATTAATGCAGTTAAATGGCCTTTCGGTTTTAATTGTTGAAGGCAAAGCTAACATTGGCGGCGGACTGGCTACGCAGGAACTCACGCTGCCCGGGTTTAAACATGATGTTTGTTCGGCCATTCATCCATTAGCTATCAATTCTCCCTTTTTCAGAAATCTGCCATTGGCAGATCACGGTCTGCAGTACATCCATCCAACCATAGCCTGTGCACACCCTTTGGATGATGGGAGCGCCGGTTTATTGCATTCGTCTATACAAACTACGACTAAATATTTGCCGGGCGATGAGCAGACTTACACGCAGCTCATCGCGCCAATTGTTAAAAACTGGCCGCTTATTGAAAACGACGTATTAGGCCCGCTGCATTTCCCAAAACATCCACTTGAAATGGCAGAGTTTGGACTGAAAGGCTTGCAAAGTGCAGAAAAAATGGCGGGTATGTTTGCTACTGAACGCGCAAAAGCCCTGTTTGGCGGCATGGCGGCACATAGTATGCAGCCGCTCAGCAACAGGTCTACAGCAGCTATTGCGCTGGCGTTAATAACCGGCGCGCACCTTAAAGGCTGGCCGGTAGCCAAAGGCGGATCAGCATCAATAGCCGCAGCATTGGGCTCTTACTTTATATCCCTGGGTGGCGTTATAGAGACCAATACTTATATCACCTCTTTGTCGCAATTGCCATCATCTCATGCTGTGCTGTTTGATGTAACACCAAAACAGATGTTGCAAATAGCAGGGCATAAATTTTCGGCTATTTACAAATGGCAGCTTAACCGCTACCGCTATGGCATGGGTGTTTTTAAAATGGATTGGGCACTTGATGGACCGGTACCTTTTGTTAACGAATTTTGTCATGGTGCAGGTACCGTTCACTTAGGCGGCACTTTTACCGAAATAGCCGACGCTGAACTTGCTGTAAGTGAAGGAAAAATACCTAAAAAACCATTCGTATTATTCGCCCAGCAAAGCCTGTTTGACCATAGTCGTGCGCCAAAAGGAATGCACACCGGCTGGGCCTATTGCCACGTGCCAAATGGGTCGGTTAAGGATATGACAGCCGCTATTGAGAACCAGGTAGAACGCTTTGCCCCCGGCTTTAAAGACATCATAATTGAGCGCCATACGATGAATACAACACAGATGCAGGAACATAATCCTAACTACATCGGTGGTGATATTAATGGCGGCATTCAGGATATTAAGCAATTGTTTACGCGCCCGGCCCTGCGGTGGTCGCCGTACCGTACGTCGGCAAAAGGGCTTTACATCTGTTCGTCATCTACGCCACCAGGTGGTGGCGTGCATGGCATGTGCGGATATCATGCTGCTAAAAAAGCTTTAAAGGATGTTTTTGGGATAAAAGCCAAATAACGTATTAGTCTTTATAAACCTCGGCCGTAAAATTTATACTTAAATTGCCGCCTACTTTTAACCATGTTGACTGGCTTTTATCTCTGAATAAGATGTGATGGCCGATAGCCGGAACCGCTGCTATATTGAATGATTTTTGTGGAGCATCCCCTGTTTTACTTTTTAACCACTGAATAGCTACCGCTACCTTTTCATATCCCTCCAGATATATCTGATACTTTGTGAGATCGACCTTGATCCATTTTTGGCGCACGTGGCCAACGTCTAATAAGATATTGTCCTTTATAATTAACGTGTCGGGTAAGCCGTCTTTTACACTGTAAATATTCAAGCGGAACTTAACATTATCAAAATGGTTGAATATTACGTGCATGTTAAACGCGGTCAACCTGCAATTTTTATCAATATTAATTACTGTTCCTATTTCTTTACCTAACTCGTCGCTGGTATGATTATGCTCAGATATCATCTTTGTACTCATAAACGCCGAGCTGCCGGTTCTGCCAAATGTTTTCACTTTAAACTTTAAGGGCTTAACTGCCACTTGATTTAAGTAAGTAACAGATGGCGACAGCGCAATGATCTGCCGGGCATCGGTAAGTTTTTGGGAGTTTATTTCTACAGAATTATATCCAATACAACTCACAATAACCGGATCATTGGTGCCAACGCTATCTAATGAAAATTGCAATTGAAACTTTCCGGTTGAGTCTGCTACAGTACCTATACTTCTGTTTTTAACGCCGATAGTGGCGAAGGGAACACCAGTTTTTGTGGTAGCATCAATTATTTGGCCTTGCATTTTAACCTGCGCTTTCAAATAACAAGAAGCAAAAATTAAAACTATTAAGATCAAAAATTTAATGTGGATTCTTTTCATTGTGATGATTTAGCGTGTTTATAACCTAACTTAATAAAGAATATTATAATACATGACGAAATAAATGCCCGTAAGGTGCCATTCATCATAAATCATCTTAATTTTGAATTGTGGAGATAAAAAAATCACAATCGGTTACGTCTGTTTTAATTATTGATGATGAGAAAAAGCTCAATGATCTTTTGTCGCGTATTTTAAGTCTGGAAGGTTTTAATGTGCTGCAGGCCTATACCGCAAAAGAGGGTCTGAGTATTTTGCGTCATGAAGATGTTATATTGGTTATAAGCGATGTGAAGTTGCCTGATGCCAACGGTGTTGAGCTGGTAAAGTCCATCAAACAAATAAAACCCTTTGTTGAGGTTATCAATCTAACCGCTTATGGCACCATTGCCGACGGGGTACGAGCCATTCAGAACGGTGCGTTTAACTACATTACCAAAGGCGATGATAACGACAAGATAATTCCGCTGGTTAACCAGGCTTTTGAGAAGGCGACCCTTCAGTTCAACGCGGCGCAGTTAAAAAAGAAAGAAAAAGCAAACATCAATTTTGATGATATTATTGGCACATCACCGGCAATTGTTAATGCAATAACGCTTGCGAGGAAGGTGGCCGCTACGGATACTACCGTTCTGCTTACCGGCGAAACGGGAACCGGAAAAGAGGTTTTCGCATCGGCAATTCACCAGGCAAGCGACCGCGCCTCGAAACCATTTGTCGCCATAAACTGCAGCAGCTTTAGTGGTGAGCTATTGGAAAGCGAGCTGTTTGGCTATAAAGCAGGTGCTTTTACAGGCGCGTTAAAAGACAAGAAAGGGCTGGTTGAAGAAGCGCACAATGGCACACTTTTTTTAGATGAGGTGGGCGAGATAAAGCTGGATATGCAGGCCAGGTTATTGCGTTTGATAGAAAACAAAAGCTTTATTAAGCTGGGCGATACCCAAACCACAAAAGTTAATATCCGCATTATAGCAGCTACCAACCGCGACCTGCAAAAAGACGTTGATGCCGGTAACTTCAGGATGGACCTTTTTTACCGGCTTTCTGTTTTTACTATTCCGCTGCCACCCCTGCGCGACAGGAAGACTGACGTTTTACTATTGGCAGAGTATTACCTTAAGGAGTTCGCTTTAAAAATGGGTAAATCAACTATTGAAATGGGCCAGGATTTTAGAAAGCAGATTAGCAGGCATCAATGGAAAGGAAACATCCGCGAGCTAAAAAATGTAATGGAGCGCATTGTTATATTGGCTGATTCTCCCATAGCCTCCGCTGATCTCTTACCAATCCAATTTGACGCTAATAACACAGACAACAATCCCGTTGACCTGGCAGGTGTAGAACGCCAACATATTATAAAGATACTTGGCCACACCGGCGGCAATAAAACCGAGACGGCGCGTTTACTGGGCATAGGGGTTACTACATTGTACCGAAAGTTGGATGAGTATAAGCTGAGTTAGTCCGGATGTTTTTTAAGATAATACCCGCCTGAATACTATATTTGAATAAACCCGCCATCATGATGAAAAGTGTTTTCAATGCCGCCGACGTTGCCGAACTAAAGGAACGTATCAATAAACTAACCCAGCAAACCGCGGCTCTGTGGGGCAAAATGAATGTATCGCAAATGCTGGCGCATACCAACGTTAGCTATGAGATGGCTTATACGGATAAGCACCCAAAGCCTAACGCATTTATGCGTTTTATTTTAAAGGCATTGGTAAAAAATGCGGTGGTAGGCCCTAAACCCTATAAACGCAACACGCCAACTGCCAAAGCCTTTATAATAGGCGATGAAAGGGATTTTGAAACGGAGAAGGCCCGCTTGCTTGGGTACCTTGATCATACAATGCAGTTGGGTAAAGATCATTTCGATGGCCGCGAATCCCTGTCCTTCGGGCGCTTAACCGCTGATGAATGGAACGTGATGTTTTATAAGCATCTTGATCATCATTTACAGCAGTTTGGGGTGTAAAACAAATAGCGATGGGTTTGAAACCCATCGCTATTTGTTTTACCGGGTAGCTTCCCTAGGCGTTACCCAAAAGTTATTATATCCTAAACCTATCTGAATTTCAAGCAACTCCTGCTGCAGCATCTCCAGCACGGCTAAAAAGTTATACACAAAGTGTACCTTGTTTTCTGAGCTGCCCGCTATGGTTTTAAAATCAAGCCGGGTGTTTATCCGCAGCAGATCGTCTATGGCTTTTTTCTGCGCCTCAATGGTATAAGGGTATTGTACTACGGTATGCGTTACTTCCTGCGCACGGTTTTGGTAGTTACGCATCAGGCGGTGGTAAACCATCATCAGTTTATATAGGCTGATGTCCGCAAGCTCTTCGCCAGGCAGCTTCACCGCCTCCGTTTGATCAATATCAAACTTAATGTTACCACGACGCTCCTGTTTAAAGCGCTCGTCTTCTATCGGCCGCAACCCTTCGCATATCTCTTTGAACTTTTTATATTCTATCAGCCGGCGTATCAGCTCATCCTTTTGGTCCAGTTCACTTTCGCCATCTTCTGCGTCATATCGCGGCAGCAACATTTTGGCCTTAATGCGCATCAGCGTAGCGGCAACAAAGATAAACTCGCTGGCCAGCTCAATGTTAAGGCTGGTCATGTGGTGGATGTAGTCCAGAAAATCGTTGGCTATGCGGGTGATGGAAATTTCGTGAATATCCAGCTCATCCCGTTCAATAAAGAACAGCAACAGATCAAACGGACCCTCAAACTGCGGCAGTTTTATTTCAAAGCTTTCTTCGGTCATGGCTTAACCCAAATATAGTAATTTTGGCTATATTGCCTTGTGTGTTTTGTTCCGGAACAAGCGGAACAAAGCGGAACAGTTTTTTTATTAAACAGTTGGCATACAACAGTTTGCGTTTTAAGGTGGAACAAAGCGAAACAACTTATAAGTCAGTAAAATTAACTGTAAAACCGATATAAGCACTTGATATACAATCCTATATAAAATTGGTAATTTTTGCTCCGGCACTTATCATTCAATTTAAATAAACAAAGGTGTCAACAATAAAAAAAGGAATAAAATATAATAACCCTATGCATACCAATTCTACCCTGTCAACGTTAATATTAACTATGCCCGCAACAAACTAATTTTTTCTATCTTAGTTATGATATTTATTAGCTTAATTTGTAGTTAATATCGGTAACATAAAAAATGCAGGTACCCGCTGGTAAACTACTTGAAGGCATTAATTCGCCTTCTGATCTGAAAAAAATTTCTGAAGACCAATTGGAGCAAGTTTGCCAGGAGCTGCGCCAGTATATTATTGACGTTGTATCTGTAAATGGCGGGCACTTTGCCGCCAGTTTAGGCGTGGTTGAACTGACCGTTGCACTGCATTATATCCTTAATACGCCTTACGATCAGTTAGTGTGGGACGTAGGCCACCAGGCTTATGGGCACAAAATATTAACGGGCCGCCGCAATGATTTTCATACCAACCGGGTTTACGGCGGTATAAGCGGCTTCCCAAAACGTTCAGAAAGCGAATATGATACCTTTGGAGTAGGGCACTCCTCTACCTCAATTTCTGCCGCATTGGGTATGGCGGTAGCCTCCAAATACAAAGGTGAGAACGACAGGCAGCACGTTGCAGTGATAGGCGACGGCGCCATGACTGCGGGTATGGCTTTTGAAGCTTTGAATCATGCCGGTATAGCCAACTCTAACATCCTGGTTATTCTGAACGACAATAACATGTCTATCGACCCGAATGTTGGCGCACTTAAGGAATACCTTACCAGCATAACTACTTCTAAGCCGTATAACCGTTTCAGGGATGATATTGCCAATGTTCTGGCCAAAATATCGTCGATAGGTCCCGACGCCTATAACATGGCGCTTAAAATTGAGAAGAGCATAAAAGGCACCCTACTTAAACGCAGCAACTTTTTCGAGGCGCTTAAATTCAGATATTTCGGTCCGGTTGACGGGCATGATGTTAAAAATTTAGCTAAGGTATTGCGCGACCTGCGCGATATACCCGGCCCCAAACTGCTGCATTGCATAACGGTTAAGGGTAAAGGTTATGCACTGGCCGAAAAAGATCAGACCAAATGGCATGCACCGGGTTTGTTTGATAAAATAACCGGCGAAATAAAAAAGACCAAAAGCGAAAAGCCACAGCCTCCTAAATACCAGGATGTGTTTGGCCACAGCATAATAGAACTGGCAGAACAGAATAGTAAAATAATGGGTATCACACCCGCTATGCCGTCGGGTTGCTCATTGAACCTGATGATGAAGGCCATGCCCGAGCGTGCTTTTGACGTGGGTATAGCCGAGCAGCACGCTGTTACATTTTCTGCAGGATTGGCAACACAAGGGCTGGTACCGTTTTGCAATATCTACTCCAGCTTTATGCAACGTGCCTATGATCAGGTGATTCACGATGTAGCCATACAAAATTTGAATGTTGTTTTTTGTTTGGACAGGGCGGGCATTGCCGGTGCCGACGGAGCGACACACCACGGCGCATACGACCTTGCGTTTATGCGCTGCATTCCGAATATGACAGTCTCTTCACCCATGAATGAAGAAGAGCTGCGCAACCTGATGTATACCGCTCAGCAGGACAATATGGGGCCGTTTGTTATACGTTACCCGCGCGGCAGCGGCGTTATGGTTGATTGGCAGCGGCCGTTTAAAGCAGTGACAGTTGGCAAGGGCCGCAAAATTAGCGATGGTGAAGATGTGGCCATATTAACCATAGGTCATATAGGTAACGAAGCCGTGAACGCTGTTTCTGAACTTAATGCCGAAGGTTATTACCCTGCCCATTACGATATGCGTTTTGTTAAACCAATTGATGAAGCACTGCTGCATGAAGTATTTAAGAAATTCAGCAAAGTTATAACTGTTGAAGACGGCTGTATTGAAGGAGGAATGGGAACAGCCGTGCTTGAATTTATGGCTGATAACAACTATCAGGCGCAGGTAATACGCTTAGGTATTCCTGACCAGATAATAGAACATGGCGAGCAGCCCGAACTTTGGGCCGAATGCGGTTATGATGCCGCAAATATTGCTACTATAGTTAAGAGCGTAGCCGCTCAGCGGAAGACGCATACAATAGCGTCGTAAAATAACATATAGCGATGGGTTTGAAACCCATCGCTATGAAAGCACATTGTTATTTTGACGCCTTTTTTATCTCCTTCACTTCATCAGTAAAAGATTTATCGCGATGGTGCTTCTCCTGATTATAAATATAACTCCGCACCCTTTTTAATTCATTCGGACTAACGCTAAATGCTGCAAAGCCATCTTGCCAGGTAACATATTTCTCCGGATGGTTTTTAAAATGTTCCCATGAATTCCCTTTTATCGTTTTAACTATATCTGCAACAGATTGGTCCGTGCGCATTCTCACTAATAAATGCACATGGTCTTCAACACCGCTTATACAATCAATATATATTTCATGGTCTGTCGCTATCTCATTGATCACTTTGTAAACTTCATGTTTTAATGAAGGTATAAGAATGGGCTCACGATTTTTGGTAGACCAAACAAGGTGCACCCATAATGAAGAATAACTTTGTGGCATTGGTTTAGATTTGTATTCTAAAATTAATAAATTTCAACATTTTAACAATAGCGATGGGTTTGAAACCCATCGCTATTAAAAAAGCGCACCTATCAATGGTATTAAAACGCGGCTACCGCTATAGTGATGGGTTTGAAAACCATCGCTATGATGAAACCCGTCCAAACGATACCAATGGCTATAATATAAAAAGCCATAAATCCCTATCTTTGCCTCCGTGAGCCAGCCAACCATTCTTAAATTGCAATTACCTACCGATCCGGTTTGGGTAAAGAACGTAGTGGAGAGTAATATTGAAGAACTACTTACCGACCATGCCTTTTGCGAGCAGAAGGCCGCCAGCAATGCCATAACCCTGATTGTACAAAACCCTAACCTGAGCGACCTGGTACAGCAAATGGCCGACCTGGTACGCGAGGAAATGGACCATTTTAAGCGTGTGCACGAGATCATTCTGCAGCGTGGTTTTATTTTAGGGCGCGAGCGTAAGGATGATTATGTGAATGAGCTGCGCAAGTTCATCATTATAGGCGGGGGCCGCGAAGCACAATTAGTTGACCGCTTGTTGTTTTCGGCAATGATAGAGGCGCGCAGCTGTGAGCGTTTTAAAGTACTGTCAGAGAATATTAATGATGAGCAGCTATCAGACTTTTATCATGAATTGATGATAAGCGAAGCCACGCATTATACCATGTTTATTAACCTGGCGAAGAAATACGCGGGCAGTATTGATGTTGATACGCGCTGGAAGGAATTTTTAGCTTACGAAGCTAAAGTGATACAGAATTATGGCAAGCAAGAAACCATTCACGGTTAAGCAATACAAACACATTTTTTTTGATCTTGACCATACCATTTGGGATTTTGACAAGAACGCCGAAGAAACCCTGCACGAACTTTATCTTCTGCATAAGCTGGCTGATCTCGGCCTAAATTCTCCTGATATATTTATTGAAACCTATACCGCAAACAATCATCGTTTGTGGAGGGAATACCATTTGGGTACAATTACTAAGGAACAGCTACGGCAGGCCCGGTTTAATAAAACTTTTCTCGACCTGGGTGTTCATCCGAATGTTATACCTGCTGGTTTTGAAGATGCCTACGTGCAACTTTGCCCCACCAAAACAAACCTGTTCCCCCACGCGCACGAAACGTTGGGCTATTTACAAGGCAAGTATAACCTTCACTTAATCTCAAATGGTTTTAAGGAATCGCAGGATATTAAGATAGGTAACACCGGTATTGGCAAGTATTTTCAGCATATCGTAGTATCAGAACTGGTGGGCGTAAACAAACCCGACAAGGCCATATTTCAGCATGCTTTGGATATAGCCGGGGCACAAAAACACGAAAGCATTATGATAGGTGACAGTTTGGAAGCCGATGTTTACGGCGCGCTTAACTTTGGTATGGATGCTATCTATTTTAATCCTTTTAATGCCGAAAAACCTGAGGATGTGCCTGTGCAAATTAATCATTTGCGGGAGTTGATGGTGATGTTGTAGAATCGTTAGGGGTTGGCAGATGAGACTGATACCCCTAAATACTAAAAGGCTGCTCAACCTGAACAACCTTAGTGCTTTAGAAAAAGCGCTTATACTTGTTTATTTAAACTTTCCGTTTTATTTCAAACTTTAATCCTTTATTTATAAAATGGTATTTAATTACGTTGCCTTTTAAATCTAAAGTAAACTCAATTTGCTGGTCACTATCACGCGCTAAAAAGAACTTGGTTTCAGATTCAGGTTTCAATTCCATTTTAAAATCACCCGCGCCTTCCGGTTTAAGATACAATTTGTTATCAGCCTCAACCAGTTCAAAATTGGTTGTTCCGCCGCTTTGAACTATCTGATATTTTCCGGTATATTTTTTAAGAACTGTATAGTTAATAACCTTTTCCTTAGGGATATATGGCATTATAAAAGGCTTATCAAACATTATAGATGATAACGCTTCATTAATTTGGCCTACCTCGCCGTCGTTATTGGATAATATGACAATTGAAATATTATCTGCTGGAAAACTGCTCATATAAGAAGTGAAACCCGGTATAGCTCCCGAATGCGAAACTCGCTTGTGATTGGCAAAAGTGTCAATACTTAGGCCGTAGCCATAGTTACCCAGGTAGGGCGTGGTCATTGTCGATAAAGACGCTTTAGAAATGATATCACCCTTAAATAAGGCGGTTTGCCATTTATATAGATCTTGTACCGTCGAAATTAATGCCCCTGCGCTAAACGGTATCTCCATTGAAAAATATTCGGCATTCTTCCAGCCTCCTTTTTCGCCACGTGAATATCCTTTGGCGCGAAATGCCAGGGCGGAATCAATACGATTAACCGCCGTATTGTTCATTGCTGCTTTGTTAAATAAATTTTCTTTTATAAAATCAGCATAAGGCCGCTTGCTCACTTTCTCAATAATGCACCCCAGTAAAAAATATCCCGAATTGCTGTATTTCCAACTCGTACCTGGAGAAAACGAATAAGGCTGATTTTTGAAAAGGGCAATAACAGAATCTCTTACCAACGGAAGGGTATGCAGCGGATAAAACTTTGGTAAAGCGGTGTAGTCAGCAATTCCCGAAGTATGATTGAGCAACATGTGCAATGTTACCTTATCCCCTTGTGGGTAGCCCGGAAAATAAGTGGTTAATTTATCATTTAAATTTACCTTATGCTGTTCGGCCAATAGCAGAATAGCCGCTGCGGTAAATTGCTTGGTTAATGACCCTATTTGGAATTTAGATTCGGTAGTGTTATTTATTTTCCATTCCCGATCTGCATAGCCCAGGGGTTTGTTATAGATAATTCTTCCATTAACGGCTACTAACACATTGCCGCTAAACTGTTTTACCCTTACCTGAGCTTCCATATATTTATCTATAAGGGAAGAGTAATTTTTTTGTGCCCTGCCGGCTATTGGCCATGAGATACATCCCATGAGCGCAATTATTAATATCTTTTTCATAATTCAACATTTAATTCTTCGTGAGTATTGGTTATTTCGGGCTGGTATTCAAGAATATCACCGGGCTGACAATCAAGCACCCGGCAAATAGTTTCAAGCGTGCTAAAACGTATCGCCTTTCCCTTGCCCTGTTTTAAAATCGATAAATTAGTGATGGTAATCCCTACAAGTTCGGAGAGCGTATTTAAAGAGATCTTACGCTTTGCCATCATTACATCAAGGTTGACTATTATTGCCATATTAAATTGTTAGTTTTTGCTCTTCGTCTAAAAAAGCGCCCAGTTTAAATATTTCAGCAAGAATTATCAGGGTGGCTCCTGCAAACAAAGCTATCAGGTTAAAACTATAGGTTAATTTTATACTTCCTTCCCATTTAAAATGTGAGAGCAGGTATTGATTTAAGGCAATACTGTACAGTAATTTGGCTATTGCATATACAATAACAATAAATCCAATTTTCTTGATCCGGTTTATATTAACCGCCATAAAGGGTTCATTTTTTTTGAAACTTGAAAAGATCAACTTTAGTTGATAGGTAACAAGAATAAGAAAGGTAAATGCTGCCATAAATACGGCTGCCATAATTAAGGTATTTACCAAATTGGTTTGAACAAGGAAAGAAAAGTTTCCATCTGTTGCAATCAATTCTCCTGCCGGCAAGTTAGGCACAGCCGCCTCCACATTTTTAACGCTGACATTTGAAAATGTAACCGGCGTGTTAAAACTAACCTGCTCTTTAAAGAACGGCGTTGTAATAATTGCTGCTGTAATACCAACTACAGCTACTAATTCTACCCACCATACCACCTGTATGATGCCTGATAAAACTGCTGATAATGATTTTGTTCCTAATGTTTTCATTTCTTTAAATTTAGTTAACGATTAATATTCATCGACAAATATAATATATTTATCGAAAAACAATAAATTTTTATCTTTTTATTTTTTTTAATTATTAATAGGATGCTTTTAGGTATCGCAAGGTGTTTGTTAATTTTATAAAGCGGCAATATGTTGTCACCCCAATACTATTATACTAAGCATAGTTGTACAAAACGCCCGGAAACCTGTAACAAAGAGATTGCCCTGTTAACATGTTCATAAAAAATATATTTTTCAACGTGTGAAACCTTTTACATTTAACAGAGTCTTAACGTTAAAATTAAATGATTATCAGACCTTTGTAAAAACCTTTCATCATGTTTGAATATACATCGTATATGGTTGTTATAGGGCTGCTTGTATTAGTTGGCGTGTTCTATTTAAGTCCGTATGAGCTTAAAGTTAATGAAGACGAAGACGACGAATAAAAGTTGCTTTGTAATACTTCCCTTTATTAAACCGGTAAATATTACCGGGAGTGCCTTTTATCCCCTGTTAATTAATGGCAAAGCGCGAAGTTGATATCGTAGTTATATCTGATGTGCATTTGGGCACTTATGGCTGCCACGCCAAAGAACTGCTTAAATACCTGAAAAGCATAAAACCCAAAATACTTATTCTTAACGGCGATATTATTGACATCTGGCAGTTCAGCAAATCGTACTGGCCAGAGGCACATATGAAGGTGGTGCGCCGTATCCTGAAGTTTGTTACCGATGGCATTCCGGTTTATTATTTAACCGGCAATCACGATGAAATGCTGCGCAAATTCGCGGATATGAACCTTGGGTCGTTTCAGTTGTTAAATAAGCTGGTGCTTAATATCGACGGTAAAAAAGCATGGATCTTTCATGGTGATGTGTTTGATGTTACCATGCAGCACTCCAAATGGCTGGCCAAACTGGGGGCCGTTGGTTATGATACGCTGATACTGCTTAACAGCTTTACCAACTGGCTGCTCACCGCAATGGGTC
>Ga0164241_10004037_pt1 | contig 14444 bp, 12 predicted proteins | sample OricomyardsoilBY_FD_108780 | JGI IMG/M metagenome (GOLD analysis project Ga0164241, IMG submission 108780) | Backyard soil microbial communities from Emeryville, California, USA - Original compost - Back yard soil (BY) | ecosystem: Environmental > Terrestrial > Soil > Unclassified | place: USA...
GCGGCTGGCCGAGGAGACCGGCGGCCACTACATGGACCAGTTCACGTACGCCGAGCGGGCCACCGACTGGCGCGGCAACAACAACATCGCCGAGTCGATCTTCGACCAGCTCCGCCTGGAACAGCACCCGGTGCCGAGCTGGATCGTCGTCGGCGCCGGCACCGGAGGTACGTCGGCCACCATCGGCCGCTACGTCCGCTACCAGCGGCACGACACCTCGGTCGCGGTCGTCGACCCGGAGAACTCGGCCTTCTTCCCCGCGTTCGAGGCCGGCGACGACGACTACTCCACCGGCCGCCCGTCCCGGATCGAGGGCATCGGACGGCCGCGCGTCGAACCGTCGTTCGTGCTCGGCGTGGTGGACCGGATGATCGCGGTCCCCGACGCCGCCTCGATCGCCGCGATGCGGTTCTGCTCCCAGGTCACCGGCCGGCTGGTCGGCGGCTCCACCGGCACGAACCTGTGGGGATCGCTCCGGCTGGCCGCGGAAATGCGTCGTACCGGTGTCCGCGGAAGCATCGTCACCCTGCTGTGCGACAGCGGCGAGCGCTACGGCAACACGTACTACGACGACGCCTGGCTCCGCACCAGCGGCATCGACATCACGCCGTACACCACCACCCTCGAAACCTTCGCCACCAGCGGCCGCTGGAAAGAACCCGGCGAGTAGGCGGTACTTCACTCCCTCACCGCGCTACGTGGGTGGTGTGAGTAGGCGGTCGACCAGGTTGTTGATGTAGGCCGGGGTGAGGGGACCTGCGCCGAACAGGACCCGGATGTACAGCGGGGCCATGATGTGGTCGAGGACCTCGAGAACGTCGGGCGGGTTCTCGCCGCGTTCGCGGGCGCGATCGAGCATGGACTCCAGCAGGCGCCTGCGTTCGCCGAGGAAGTCGTCGCGTGCCTGCAGACCCTGTTGGCCGCTACCGGTGAGGGCAATGGTCAGGCGCAGGACCGCCAGGCCCTCAGGCCCGGTGATCTCGCGGGCCACGGCGGCCGCATAGGTGCGCAGGTCGCCGGCGAGGCTCCCGGTGTCGGGCATCGGCGATCGCGCGTTGAGGCGGGTGAGCGCCACGTCGGTGAGCAGGGTTTCCAGGCTGCCCCACCGGCGATAGATGCTGCTGTCGGCCACGCCCGCGCGGGCGGCGACGTCGCCGATGGTGAAGCCGCCGTAGCCGCGTTCGCCGACCAGGTCGGTGACCGCCTGGTGCACCGCCGCGCTGACACGAGCGCTGCGCCCACCGGGCCGCCGCGCTCGCTCTGGATCATCCATGCCTCCACCTTAACGCAGTTACCAGTTGCGTTTACGCATGAAGCGCCGTATCGTCCTAACGCAGTCAGTGACTGCGTTAAGGCATCGACAGGTGAAGGAAGGCACGAGTCTTGAGCGCGTACGAAGACACTGCGACGGCTGCACCGCCGGTCGGACGGTCGAGCCGGGCAGCGCTGCTCGCGGTGACCTGCTTGGGCCAGTTCATGGTGCTGCTCGACAACACGATCGTCGGCGCGGCGCTGCCCGACATGCAGCAGCGACTGCACACCCAGTTGACCGGCCTGCAATGGATCGTCGACGCCTACGTTCTGCTGGTCGCCATGCTGCTGCTGTCCGGCGGAGTCCTCGCCGACCGGTTCGGCCGCAAGCGGTTGTATCTGGCCGGTGTCGCGGTGTTCACCGCAGCATCCGTGCTGTGCTCCCTCGCACCGTCGATCGGTTGGCTGATCACCGGGCGGGTGTTGCAGGGGATCGGTGCCGCGGCGCTCAGCCCGGCCTCCCTGGCGTTGCTGGCCTCCGCCTATCCGCTGCCTCAGCAGCGAGTCAAGGCGATCGGGCTGTGGGCCGGCATCAGCGGCATCGGTCTGGCCGCCGGGCCTGTGGCCGGCGGAGTGCTGGCAGATGCCTTCGGCTGGCCGGCCATCTTCCTCGTCAACGTGCCGATCGGCGTCGTCCTGCTGCTGGCCGGTCTGCGCGTCCTGGGCGAGTCCCGCAATCCGAGTGCCCCAGCAGTCGACATCCCTGGGACGATCCTGTCCGTCTTCGGGGTAGGGGCGCTGACCTACGGGCTGATCGAGGGCGGGTCCCGGGGCTGGACGTCGCCACTCATCTTGGGCAGCTTCGTCGCCGCGACCGTGCTGCTCGCCTGTTTCGCCGCAGTCGAAGGCCGTCGGGTGGCGCCGATGCTGCCGCTGCGGCTGTTCCGCCAGCGGCTGTTCACTGCGGCCAACATGGCGATGGTCGTGGTCGGGTTCGGGCTGATGGGCTCGTCGTTCTTCTTCTCCCAGTTCTTCGTGTACGTGCGGGGCAGCTCGATTCTGCAGGCCGGCCTGCAGACCCTGCCCACCTCACTCGCGATGGTCTTCGTCAGCCCGTACGCAGGCCGGCTCGCCGCGCGGTACGGCTTCCGGATCGTGGTCACCATCGGGCTGGCGCTGGCCGGGGTGGGGCTGCTGACCCTGGGCCAGGTGCACGCGGACACCGGCTACGGGAATGTGTGGTGGCGGCTGGCAGTCGTCGGCATCGGCTTCGCGTTGACCATGTCCCCGCTGACCGGCGCCGCCATCCAGGCGGTCAGCCCGCAGGAGGGAGGCCTTGCCTCGGGGATCAGCAGCACCACCCGGCAGATCGGCGCGGTGCTCGGCGTCGCGCTGCTCGGAGCCATCGTCCGCACCAGGGAATCCGGCGGCGGCTCGTTCGAATCCGGCCTCGACCGTGCCTTCCTCGTTGCCGGCGCCGTCACCCTGATCACCGCCGTCTTCACCGGCCTGCTGCTGACGAGGTCCGACCCCGCGTAAGCCTTGCCCAGGCCCTGCGGGTCCGCGTATCCGATCAGCCGCCGAGGGCGAGGCCGACGGCCAGGCCGACGGCGTAGAGGAGCTCGGTGAGGCCGGTGCCTTTCAGGACGGGGATGAGGGCTGGGCCTACTGCGTCGCTGAGGACTACTCGGATGGACTGCACGGCCAGGGGGATTGCGATGAAGGCCAGCAGCGTCCACGGAGTGGCCAGAGCGGAGACGGCTGCCAGGACGAACGCCAGTACGACGAGGCCGGCGTACAGGCGTCGTGAGTTTGCGGCGCCGAGTACGACGGCCAGCGTGCGCTTGCCGGTGACGGTGTCGGTGGGGATGTCGCGGAGGTTGTTGGCGACCAGGAGGGCGCAGGCGATCGACCCGATGGACACGGCGCCGGCCACGGCCGTCCAGCTCAGCGTCTCCGCCTGGACGTACGTCGTACCCAGTACGGCGACCAGGCCGAAGAAGAGGAAGACGCTGACTTCACCGAGTGCGCGGTACCCGTACGGCCTCTTGCCGCCGGTGTAGAACCACGCTCCGACCAGCGACGCCGCTCCCGCGACCAGCAGCCACCAGTTCGACGTCGCGCACAGGACGATCCCGAGGACCGCGCCCACACCGAAGCAGGTGAAGGCTGCGGTCTTCACCTGTCCCGGCGTGGCGACCTTGGAGCCGACCAGGCGCAGCGGACCGACCCGGTTCTCGTCGGTGCCGCGGATGCCGTCGCTGTAGTCGTTGGCGTAGTTGACCCCGATCTGCAGGGCCAGAGCGACACCGAGGGCGAGCAGCGCCTTCCACCAGACGAAGCCGTCCAGGTAGGCGGCTGCACCGGTTCCGACGAGGACAGGGGAGATCGCGGCGGGCAGCGTGCGTGGGCGCGCGCCTTCGATCCACTGGGCAGGGGTGGCCATGACCGTCGATTCTGTCAGCCGCGAGTCGGAAGCCCGGAGCCGGGCCGTACGCTCGGAGTGACATGTCTAGCCTGCGCCTCGTCCCCGGTACGCCGGATGCCGTGTTGTCCGCGTTGAGCGGCGTACTGGACGGCAGCGGTACGCCGTTCGCCCCGGTCCCGTCCGATGCGGCGGCTGCGGCGCGTGTCCGGCAGGCTGCCGCGCCGGACGAGCCGCTCGAGGACGACTGTGCTGTGGTGCTGACCACATCCGGGTCGTCCGGCGAGCCGAAGGGCGTGCTGCTCTCCCGGGACGCTCTGATCGCGTCTGCCGTCGCCACGCACGACCGTCTCGGCGGACCGGGCCAGTGGCTGCTCCCGATGAAGCCGTACTTCGTCGGCGGCCTCCAGATCCTCACCCGGTCGGTACTGGCAGGCCATACTCCGGTGATGCTGGGTGACAGCTTCAGCGGGGCGGCCGCGTCGATGACCGGCCCGCGCCGCTACACGGCCATGGTGCCGACGCAGCTTGCGCGCTACCTGGACACCGATCCGGATGCGCTGCGATCGTTCGACGCCATCATCATCGGTGGCGCCTCCACGCCGGCCCCGCTGAAGGCCCGTGCGGCCGCGGCCGGCGTCACCGCGATCCCGGCGTACGGCATGACGGAGACCGGCAGTGGGTGTGTGTACGCCGGGGAGCCGCTGGACGGGACGTCGATCGCGCTCGACGACGGGCGGATCCTGATCAAGGGGACGACGCTGTTCTCCGGGTACCGGCTGCGGCCCGAGCTGACCGCGGAGGTACTGCGGGACGGCTGGTTCCGGACGCAGGACTGCGGCGAGTTCGTGGACGGGCGGCTGCGGGTGGTCGGCCGCGTGGACGACGTGGTGATCTCCGGTGGCGTCAACGTCACGCTGACGACCGTCCAGGCGCGGCTGCTCGAGCACCCGCGGGTCAAGGATGCTGTCGTGCTGGGAGTGCCGGACGCGGAGTGGGGGACCAGAGTGGTCGCCTTCGTCGTCGGAGAGCCTGGCAGGGACGAGTTGCGTGACTTCGTGGCGGAGACACTGCCGCGGACCTGGGCGCCGCGCGAGGTGGTCGCTCTGGACGCGCTGCCCATGCTTGCCTCGGGCAAGGTTGACCGGCAGCTGTTGCTGGAGGCGGTCCGGTGATCACATACGCCATCGGCCTGAAGAACAGGTTCCGCGGGATCCCAGCGCGCGAGGGGATGCTGTTCGAGGGGCCGGCGGGCTGGGCCGAGTGGAGCCCCTTTCTGGACTACGACGACGCCACCTGTGTGTCCTGGCTGCGCGCTGCCCGCGAGGCAGCCGTCGACGGCTGGCCGGCGCCGGTGCGGAACGTCGTACCCGTGAACTGCACTGTGCCGGCTGTCGGTCCTGAGAAGGCGGCGGAGATCGTGCGGGCATCGGGGTGCGGCACGGCCAAGGTGAAGGTAGCCGAGCCGGGCCAGACGCTGGCGGACGACCTGGAGCGGGTCGAGGCCGTGCGAGACGCGATCGGCCCTGGCCGGGTGCGGATCGATGCCAATGGTGCCTGGTCGGTGGACGAGGCGGTCCGGAACCTGAAGGAGTTGGCCCGGTTCGACCTGGAGTACGTCGAGCAGCCGTGTGCCGCGGTGGAAGACCTGGCCGCGGTACGACGCCGTACCGACGTACCCGTGGCAGCGGACGAGTCGATCCGGAGGGCCGAGGACCCGATGCTGGTGAAGAAGCTCGAGGCGGCGGACATCGCCGTACTGAAGGTGCAGCCGATCGGTGGAGTCCGGGCCTGCCTGGACATCGCGGAGCAGATCGGACTGCCCGTTGTGGTGTCGTCAGCATTGGAGACGTCGGTGGGGATCGCCGCCGGCGTGGCGCTTGCTGCGGCGCTTCCGGAACTGCCCTACGCGTGCGGCCTCGCCACAGTGTCGATGTTCACCAGCGAGGTCGTCGCTGAGCCACTGCTGCCGGTAGGTGGCTTCCTGCCGGTGAAACGGCTGCAGCCCGACCCGGCGCTGCTGGACGCGGCCCGTGCCGATGCGACGAGAACCGCCGTGTGGGAAGAGCGGATGAGCCGAGTGAACGAACTCGGCGGGGTGGGCTTTGAGGGTCGTTTGAGGTAATCTACAAATTATTAGACCCCCCAAAGGATCGTCAAAGGATTCGCGTGGACCGGCAGGCGCTCAACATCCTCATCGACAAGATCGTATCCGGGACACCGGCGGCGGCCCTGGAGACTGAGCAGTTGGACTTCAAAGTTGCCAAGCCGGTCGTCAAGGAGGCTGTGCGCGATCTCGCGGAGGCCGCCGTCTGCTTCGCCAATGGCTCGGGTGGAACGCTGATCGTCGGTGTCCGGGACCAACCCGGCGGAGCAGACGCAGTCGTCGGCTGTGATCTCGACGGTATCGAGCTTCGTCGGCAGCTGTATGAGACAACCAATCCAGGCCTGGTGGTGACTGTGGCCGAGCAGACTGTCCAGGACCGCCGCTTGCTGTTGATCACCGTGCCGGAAGGCATCGATGTCCACTCGACCACGAAGGGTTACGCCTCGCGCCGACTCGGCACCTCCTGTCTGCCGATGGCGCCCGCCGACATCGCCAGACTTGCTGACGACCGCAGGGGAACGGATTGGTCTGCGGTCACCACTGACACCCCGATCGGCGCAGTCGATGGCGCGGCGATGGCGGCAATCAGACGATTGCTCGGACTGACCGGGCGGCCCGGTGGCCGGGACCTCGGCAGGTCCTCTGACCAGGATCTCCTCACGAAGCTGTCCCTGGCGACGCGAGACGGGTTCCTGACGCGAGCCGGCCTGATGCTCCTGACCACCGCGGATCATGACCTGGTTTCGTACCAGTATCGTCCGACCCGCTCCGGCGAGGCAGTAACCACGCGCAGGTGGGCCGGACCGATCGTGCTCGATTTCGAGGACATCCTGGACACGCTCGTCGCCCGGCAGTCGATGACGCCGCTCACGCTCCGCTCCGGTGTGCAGGTGCAGCTGTACGACTATCCACCAGCCGCGGTCCGGGAAGCCTTGGCCAACGCTTTGCTCCACGGCGACCACCGGTTGAGGAGACCGGTACTGATCGAGCACTCACCTGACGGGTTGAGCATCGTGTCTGCCGGCCCGCTGGTGGCCGGGGTCACCGCCCAGACCATTCTGACGTCCGGATCGCGGGCGCGGTTCGCCACGTTGGTCGGGGCATTCCGCCACCTTGGCCTGGCGGAGGAACTCGGTCAGGGCGTCAATCGGATGTACCGGGAGATGCTGACGTCAGGTCGTGATGCGCCGACGATCGAGGACACGGGGGACTCGGTGGCCGTTGTGTTCCGTGGGCAGCAACCGAATGCCCGCGTGGCCTCTGTCATCCACGGTCTGCCGGAGGAGGAGCAGGCGGATACCGATGCGTTGCTCATCCTCCATCTGCTGTGCGCGAGACCTTCGGTAGACGCGTCTGCCGTCGCCCCCGTCATCCAGCGTTCGATCGACGATGCCCAGGCGGCGCTCCTGCGACTGAGCGGCCCTTCGGTGGAGTTGATCGAGCCGACTCGGGGAACTGCCGGTCGATCGCGCCCGAGCTACCGGTTGCGGCATGACACCGCCTCACAACTCGGCCCGGCGCTGGCCTATCGGCGCAAGGACCGCTCCGAACTGGACACCAAGGTCGCGCACCATGTCACGGAGTACGGATACATCAACAACTCCACCCTCCAGCGCCTGTTCGACGTTGACGTCTACGCTGCCCGCGACATGTTGAAAGACCTGGTCGGCCGCGAGTTGCTGGTGAGGGTCTCGGAGCAGAAGCGCGGTACGGCCGTCCGCTATGGTCCCGGTCCGCGGTTCCCCCAGCCCAAGCGGAGGCGTAGATGAACCCGTCCACGGCGTTTGCGACTGTGGTGGTCGACGAGCTGATCCGGTGCGGTGTACGGGAGGCGGTGGTCGCCCCCGGCTCGCGCAGCGCACCCCTGGCACTTGCACTGGCCGCTGCGGACCGGGACGGCCGACTGCGGCTGCATGTCCGCATCGACGAGCGTACGGCGGGCTTCCTCGCAATCGGCCTGATCCGAGGGACCGGACTGCCGGTGCCGGTGGTGACCACCTCCGGGACTGCGGTCGCGAACCTGCACCCGGCCGTGCTGGAGGCGTCGCACAGTGGACTCCCGCTGATCGTGCTGAGCGCGGACCGCCCGCCGGCGTTGCGGGGGAGCGGTGCGAACCAGACGACAGACCAGCTGAAGGTGTTCGGCTCTGCGGTGCGGCTGTTCCACGAGATGGGGACACCGGTGCGCGAGGTCGGGCAGGTGGCCTACTGGCGTTCGCAGGTCGCCCGGGCCGTTGCCAACGCTGTGGGCGCCCGGTCTTCCGATCCGGGTCCGGTGCAACTCAACTGTCCGCTGGCAGAGCCGCTCGTTCCCACCGACGGCGCCGAGTGGCCCGAGCCGCTGAATGGCCGTAGCACCGGCCCGTGGACTGCTGTGCATGCGGCGAGTGCGCAGCCGGCGGCTGTGTCACCCGGCCCGCGGACCGTAGTGGTCGCGGGAGATGGTGCGTCGCAGGCGGCGCGGTTGGCGGCGGAGGCGGGGCAGTGGCCCTTGTTCGCCGAACCGTCCAGCCGGGCGCGGACCGGGCCGGCGGTCATCGCGGCATACCGTTTGTTGCTCCAGGCAAACGCTTTGGCCGGTGAGATCGAGCGGGTGCTGGTGTTCGGGCACCCGACGCTCTCCCGGCCGATCTCGAAGCTGCTGGCCCGGCCGGACGTCGAGGTGGTCGTGGTCGCGCCGACCGGGCCGTGGCCGGACCCGGCCCGGCGTGCCGCGTCCGTGGTCACCGGGCTGGAGGTCACCGGCCCCGACACCACCGACTGGCTGGAGCGCTGGCAGCACGCGGACCAGGTGGCCCGTCCGGCGATCGACAAGATCCTCGCCGACGGGCTGACCGGTCCGGGCATCGCTGCGATCGTCGGTGAAGCGGTGGGCGCCGACGGCATGCTCGTGGTCGCCTCGTCGAACCCGGTCCGCGACCTCGACCTCGCCCCGATGGTCCCGATCCGGACCATCGCCAACCGCGGCCTGGCCGGCATCGACGGCACCATCTCGACCGCCGTCGGCGCGGCTCTGGCGAACGCGGGTCCCACGTACGCACTGATCGGCGACCTGGCGTTCCTGCACGACTCCAACGGCCTGATCATCGGGCCTGAGGAGGCACGTCCCGACCTGCGCATCGTGGTGGTCAACGACAACGGTGGCGGCATCTTCTCGACGCTCGAGCAGGGCGACCCGACCCACGCCACGCATTTCGAGCGAGTCTTCGGTACGCCGCACAACACCGACCTCGGGGCGTTGTGCGCAGCCACCGGTACGCCGCACCAGCTGGTCGAGACTGCGGACGCTCTCCGTGCCGCGCTGAAGCCGACCGTCGCCGGTCTGGATGTCGTCGAGGCTCGCGTCCCGCGCACGACCCACCGCCCTGTCACCGAGGCGCTGGTAGCCGCTCTCGCTCAGCTGTAACCGCGACCCGGGCCTTCCTCGACGGCTGGAACGTCCGCAGGTGGTTGAGCAGCGGCGCGATGGTCGCGATGGCCAGCGCGGTGGTGGTGAGGATCGGAATGGTCGCACCGCGCAGTGAGGAGTTGAGCGGCGCGGCGATCGTGAAGATCAGGCTGACCGCGGTGATGGTGGTGGTCAGCCGCCACCCGGGCCGGGCGACGGCCAGGAACGGCAGGCACCACAGGAAGTACCAGTCGTGCGCGGTCGGCCCGAGCAGGACGACGGCCAGCAGTGCGATCCCCACAGCGCGCGCCGCGTGATGGATCGACGACCGCAGACTCAGTACGGCGATCAGCGTGACGGCCAGGACCATGCCGACCAGCCGGACGACCTGCAGCGACTGCTGCGCGGCAGTGTCCTCACCCAACCACTCGAAGACGCCGGACGTCGCCATGCCGATCAGATTCGCGATGGAGAACGGCGAGCGGACCAGCCCCGGTACGTCGAGTGCACCCAGCCAGCCGGAGCCCACACCGGTCAGTTCGCCGATGGTCACCAGAGTCAGGACCGACACTGCGCCGGCAATCACCAGACTGGCGAAGCGCAGCGCCCGTCCGGCCAGTGGGCTCATCACAGCGGCGATTGCGATCACCACGAGCCCGCCGGGGAGCTTCACCGCTGCCGCAGCACCCGCGACCACAGCCGCCGTACCCCAGTGGCCGGTGAGGGCTACGGCGAACGCGCTGCACGCGAGTCCGAGCATCAGTACGTCGTTGTGTGCGGCGCCGATGCCATGCGTGAGCAGCATCGGGTTGGCAACCACCAGCCAGGTGGCAACCGCCGGATCGACCCGGCAGGCCGTTGCAAGCCGCGGCACGGCCCAGGCGATCAGCACGATGCCCAGTACGGCGAGGAGCCGGTGGGCCAGTATCAGGACGTACGGATCAAGCGTGACGTGTGCCATCAGGCCGCCGTACGCGAGCGGCAGTGGCCCGTAGGGTGCGGGCGTCTGCATCCACATCGGGTCGACCGCTTCGACGATGTGGCCGGACAGTACGCCGGGGCCCACGTCGTACGGGTTGTAGCCCTCGGCCACGAGTGCGCCCTGCGCTGCGTAGCTCCAGGCGTCCCGGCTGAACAGCGGCGGGATCAGCAGCAGCGGGGCACTCCAGTACGCCGCCATGCGCAGCAGCGGAGGCCGTAGCCCGGTCATCACCTGCCGGCCCACGGTCAGCCATGCCCACGCCATCAGCCCGAGCCCCGCCACCATGAACGCGAGTCCGACCATCCGGCCGGCCAAGGTGGTCCGCAGGTCGCCGGTGACCGGCAGTGCCGCCACCCAGGAGGACGGCGGCACCACCGAGGTGACCAGGCTCGCGCCCGCTACAACGGCGGAGCCGACCACTCCGCGAACCATCGGCGAGCGCACACCCGGAAGTTAGCCCCGCCGGGCAACTCCCCGATGAACAGCAACTTGCGTCAGGCGGATTCCTTGCGGAAGGTGCGGGCCCCGACCGCGAGGCCGATGACCGTCAGCAGCACCACCCAGAACAGGCCCCACAGCGACGAGCTGCTGCCGATCTCGCCGCGGAACAGGGCGCGGACGCCGTTCACGACGTGCTTCAGCGGGCTGATGTCGGACAGCCGCTGCAGCCAGGTCGGGCCGATCTGCATCGGCAGCAGGATGCCGGACAGCAGCAGCAACGGCATCGCGATGCCGTTCAGCAGCGGGGCCAGCGCATCCTCGCTCTTGGTGATGAGGGCCACCGAGTACGACAGCGAGGCAAAGGTCGCGCCGAGCAGTGCGACGATCACCAGCGAGACCAGGACACCGCCCCACGGTGCCCGCAGCCCCAGCGGGAGGGCGGCCAGCAGCAACAGCACCGACTGCGCCACCAGGACGACGACGTCACGCAGGACCCGGCCGGCCATCAAGGCGATCCGGGAGGCCGGGGTCACCCGGTCGGCCTCGATCACCCCGGCCCGGTACTCCGCGATCAGGCCGAAGCCGACGAACATCGCACCGAACATGCCGAGCTGGACGATCAGGCCCGGGATGAACACCTGGTAGGCGTTGGTGGTCGCGCCCTGGCTGATCTGCGCGGTGATCGGCTTCAGCAGCGGGCCGAACAGGAACAGGTACATCAGCGGCTGGCTGAGCATCAGGATCGACCACATCGGGTTGCGCAATGACAGCCGCATCGCCCGGTGGAAGACGATCCACGTCTCGCGGAGCACCGTCATGCCATCGCCTCCTGCTTCTCGTCCGCCGCGGCCGGTGCGCTGCTCTTCTCGTCGCGCAGCGAGCGGCCGGTCATGGTCAGGAACACGTCGTCGAGCGTCGGGCGGTGCACCTCGACGCCGTGCAGTTCGATGCCCTCGGCATCGATCGAGCGGAGCAGGCCGGGCAGCACCGACCCGCCGCGCGGGATCCGGAATCCGACCACGTCGCCGTCGGTCTCCACCTCGACCGCACCGTCCAGTTCGCGGACGATCTTGCTCGCCGCGGGCGCCTGGGCGGCGTCGGCCAGGCTGAGCCGGACCGCGTCGCCGGAGACCTGCTGCTTCAGCGCCTCAGGGGTGCCGGAGGCAACGATCTTGCCGTGGTCGATGACCAGTATCCGGTCGCACAGCGCGTCCGCCTCGTCCAGGTAGTGGGTGGTGAGGAAGATCGTCGCGCCGCGGTCGCGCAGACCGCGGATGTGGTCCCACAGGTTCGCCCGGGCCTGCGGGTCGAGGCCGGTGGTCGGCTCGTCGAGGAAGATCAGCTTCGGTTCGTGGATCAGCCCCATCACGATGTCGAGCCGGCGCCGCTGGCCGCCGGACAGCGTCTTGCACTGCCGCCGCCACAGTCCGGGCAGGTCGAGTTCCTCGAACAGCCGCTGACCGTCCGCAGCCGCCTTGGCCTTCGGTACGCCGTACAGCCGGGCGTGGTCGACGACCTCGTCACCGGCGATCGCCTCGGGCAGCGTCGACCCGCTCTGCGGCACGTACCCGATGCCGCGGCGGACGCCGACCGGGTCCTTGGCCAGGTCGCACCCGGCCACCGTCGCGGTCCCGCTGGTCGGCGTGATCAGGGTCGCCAGCATCCGCAGTGTCGTGGTCTTGCCGGCCCCGTTCGGGCCCAGAAAGCCGACGATCTCCCCGTCGGCGACATCCAGATCGACCCCCTGCACGGCCTGCACCGGCCCGCGCTTGGTCTTGAAGGTGCGGACGAGTCCGCGAGCTTCGATCATCATCGGGACAGTCTGAGACAATCAACCTTGACTAGTCAATGTTGATTAAATCCGGGACAAGCTTGCAGCGGGTCCTGCGAGGACTACTGGGGGGAGTCGCCGGAGCGGTCGGGGATCTCGCCCCAGTGGGTCACCATGCCGGGGTACGGCTCCCAGTCGGCGGGCTCGCCGGCGAAGGCGTAGGAGCCGTCGAGGACTCGCTGGCGGAAGGCACGGGTCCACTCGAGTTCGCCGGTGTCGCGGGCCGTGCTGATCCGGAACATCTCGACGATGTGGTTCGGTGTCGCCGGGTCCTCCAGGACCTGCCGCTCGGCGAACGGCTCCGCCTTCAGCAGCTGCTCGAGTTGCACGATCCGCGCCTCGAGGGCTGCCAGCACCTCGTCCCGCCGCAGTGACCACATGAAGCTCAGAGCGGCCCCCATCCGGTCCGGGTGGAACCCGTCCACCGTCCACAGCACGCCCCGCAGCAGCGAGAAGTACTCCGTCTCCCCGTCGGCCGTCAGCTTGTACGACGTACGCCCGGGGCGGTGACTGCTGTCCTCCTCGAGTTCCTGCAGGTACCCGTGCTTGGCCAGCGTCCGCAGCCCGGTGTAGATCGATCCCGGGTTGATGTTCGCCCAGTCCTGCACGTTCCACGTCAGCAACTCACGACGCAGCTGATACCCGTACGCCGGCTGGAAGATCCGCACGACCCCGAGCAACAACAACCGCGTGGTGGACATCTTCGAAGTGTAAATCCGCGCGACCGCGACGCTGCTCCAGGCGTACTCTCCCGGACATGGATGTGCGGGTGACGAGTGATGCGGCGGCGTTCGAGCGGACCGTCTTTCCTTTCCTGCAAGACGATCCGGTGCTGCACACGATCATCATGGGCAACGTCCACCAGCGCGCTCACGATCCCCGGGCCGAGGCCGGCGAGTCGTACTTCGTCTCGGTGCACGACGGCGACGTGATCGGCGTGGCGATGCGGACCCCGGGCCGGGCGGTCTACCTCGGCGCACTGCGCGCCGACCTCGCGGAGTCGGTCGCCGACGCGTACGCCGACGTACTGCCGGAGCTCAGCGGTGTCGCGGGGGACCAGCCGGCCGCCAGGCGATTCGCGGACCGGTGGTGTGAGCGGCGCGGTGGCCAGGCGACCGAGACCAAGGGCACCCGCCTGCACAAGCTGGTCGAGCACAAACCGCTCTCGGCGGACGCCGGTCGTCCGCGGCTGATGAAGGACGACGAGGTCGACCTCGTCGGCCACTGGGCGATGGACGGCTTCGCGGAGGAGCTGGGTGGCAACTACCGCGAGTGGGCAGAGAAGCGACTGCGCGAGGGCACCATGTGGATCTGGGAAGCCGACGGTGAGCCGGTGAGCATGGCGGGTTACCACCTCCCGGTGTACGGCGCCTGCCGGGTCGGGCCGGTCTACACCCCGCCAGAGCAGCGCCGGCACGGGTACGCCGGTGCCCTCACCAGCCACGTCACCGCCGAGATTCTTGCTCAGGGCAACCAGGCGTGCCTGTACACCGACCTGGCCAACCCGACGTCCAACAAGATCTACCATCAGGCCGGCTACCGCCCGGTGGCCGACTTCGTCGACGTGGAGTTCACCGCATGATCACCCGCACCACCAACGATCCGCGCGAGTTCAAGGATCTCGTTTTCCCTTTCCTGCAACGGGATCCGGTGCTCAACACGGCGTTGCTGTCCCAGACCGCGGACCGGATCCGCGGCATCCTCGCCGATCCCGAACCGCCGGTGTTCGTCTGCGTGCACGACGGCGACGAGGTGGTCGGCGCGGTCCTGGGTACGACGCTACGCGGGATCATCCTGGGAGGTCTGGAGGCCGACCTGGCGCCGCTGGTGGTCGATCCGCTGGTCGATGCCGCGCCGAAGTCGACCGTCGTGACCGGCCCCGCGGACACGGTGCGAGTATTCGCCGAGCTGTACGCCGCGAAGACCGGCAGAGGGTTCCGGCAGGTGGAGCGGAGCCGCCTGCACAAGCTCGATCAGCTCGTCGGGCACGAGGCTGCCGGTGCGCCTCGGTTGGCGACC
>Ga0164241_10004038_pt1 | contig 14440 bp, 14 predicted proteins | sample OricomyardsoilBY_FD_108780 | JGI IMG/M metagenome (GOLD analysis project Ga0164241, IMG submission 108780) | Backyard soil microbial communities from Emeryville, California, USA - Original compost - Back yard soil (BY) | ecosystem: Environmental > Terrestrial > Soil > Unclassified | place: USA...
CGCATCGTCATCACCGCCACGCAGATGATGGAATCGATGATCCAGAGCCCGGTGCCCACGCGCGCTGAGGTCAGCGACGTGGCCAATGCCGTGCTCGACGGCACCGACGCAGTGATGCTCTCGGCCGAGACCGCCGCCGGCAAATATCCGGTCAAGGCGGTGGCGGCGATGGCAGAGGTGATCGTCGGCGCGGAAAAATACGAGCTGGGCCACCAGGGCCGCCCGCGCCGCACGGATGGCGAGTTCTCCAACACCGAAGAGGCCATCGCCAAGGCGGTGATGTTCGCCGCGCAGCGCATGCATCCGCGCGCCATCGTTGCATTGACCGAATCGGGCCTGACCCCGCTGTGGATGTCGCGCATGCGGGCGGACATCCCCATTTTCGCCTTCACGCGCCAGGAGCTGACGCGCAGTCGCGTCACGCTGTATCGCGGCGTCTATCCGGTGTTGTATGACGTGACGCACGAGAAGCCCGTGCACATGTACCAGGCCATCTTCGATGAGCTGCTCAAGCGCAGGCTGGTGGATGTGGGCGACCAGATCATCCTGACCAAGGGCGAGCTGTCGGGTGTGCAGGGCGGCACCAATTCCATGCAGATCCTGCGGGTGCGGCGCGAGGCCTGAGGCAGCCGCGGCCAGAAAATGCTCGCAAAAGAAAAGGGGCGCCGCGGCGCCCCTTTTTGCATCCAGCGCAATGCTGGCGCGTGTCTCAGCTCTTCTTCGCCTTCAGCGCATCGATGTCGGCCAGCACTTCCTTGGAATGACCGTCGAGCTTGTCGGGGGTCACGTCGTAGTGCTTGGCCACCTTGCCGGTCGGGTCGATCAGGAAGGTGTCGCGCGAGGCGATGACCAGCGCGCCGTTCGGCGTGTTGATCTGGTTCAGCACGCCGTATTTCTTGGCGATGTCGTGGCTCGAGTCTGCCAGCAGCGGGAAGGGCAGGCCGTGTTCGGCGATGTCCTTCTTCGTCTCGGCCGACAGCTTGTCCACCGCTGCCTTGCTGACCGCATTCATCTTCTCGTTGGCACCGGCCAGGGCCTTCTCGAATTCCTTGTGCGAGGCGGCGTCGTCCTCGCTGATGCCCAGGATCTGCGCATTGGCCTTGCGGAAGGCAAACACGTTTTCAGTGAAGTTACAGGCCTGCGTGGTGCAGCCCGGTGTCTGGTCTTTCGGATAGAAATACACCACCACCCACTTGCCCTTGTAGTCGGCCAGTGTGTGGGTCTTGCCATTCTGGTCCACCAGCGAGAACTGCGGTGCGGCCTGGCCGGCAACCGGCTTGGCTGCGTTGCCTTCGGCGGGCGTGAATGCTGGCGCGGCTGCCGAGACTGCCAGCGCAATCAGCGCCAGCGCGGCGAAAGCCACGAGAATACGGACGGGTGTAACGCGGATGGAACGTGCGAACATGACAAATCCCCCTGGGAACCCAAGAATAAGACGGGCTCAAAGCGAACGATAATCATAGGCCTATGTCTTCGGACCTTCCAACCCATCCCGCAGTTCCCGCGCTGGTGCTGACAGGCGGCGGTGCGCGCTCGGCCTATCAGGTCGGCGCGCTCAAGGCCGTCGCCGAGCTGCTGCCTCAGCAGCCAAACCCTTTTCGCATCATCGTGGGTACCTCCGCCGGCGCGGTGGCTGCTAGCGTGCTGGGCAGCCGGGCGGCGCAGTGGCGCGAGGCCATCGCGGCCATCGAACAGGTGTGGGCGAACTTTCGGGTGGGGCACGTGTTTCATGTGGGCCGTCGGCAGATGGTGCGCGCCGGCGCGCACTGGGCTTTATCGCTGCTGTCTGGCGGCCTGCTGCTGAAAATGCCGCGTTCGCTATTCGACAACACGCCACTGCGCGAATTGCTCACTCGGGAAGTGCGCTGGCGGGGCGTCGGCCGCAGTCTGCGCGGTGGCTCTCTGGATGCGCTGGCCTTGTGCAGCACTGGCTATGGCACCGCGCGCTCCGTGGCTTTTTTCGAGGCCCGCAGCGACAAGCTGGAATGGAGCCGCCGCAATCACGTGGGCCGGCGCGCGCGACTGACCTTGCCGCACCTGATGGCCAGCCTGTCGGTGCCGCTGCTGTTTCCTCCCGAACGCATTGGCGATGAATACTTTGGCGATGGCGCCATGCGACAGGTGGCGCCCTTGAGTCCTGCGCTGCATCTGGGCGCCAATCGCCTGCTGGTGATCGGCATGCGCGGCGCCACCGGTGGCGGCGTTTCCAAGCGTCGCTCGGCGCCCGAGGCAGCCCCATCTCCGGGGCAGCTTTTCGGCTACGCCCTCGACAACCTGTTTACCGACCAGATCTATTCGGATCTGGAGCAGATCAACCGCGTCAACGAGATCCTGCGCGTCGCGCCGCAGCTGGCGCCCGAAGCGCACACGGTCGACAGCGTGGTCTTCCTGACACCCACCGAAGATCCGCGTCAGGTCGCGGCGCGCCACATGGACACGCTGCCGCCAGCGCTGCGTGCCTTGCTGCGTGTCATGGGCGCCAGCGATTCGGCGGGCGCGCAGCTGGCCAGCTACCTGATGTTCGAAGGCGAATACACCCGCGAAATGATCGCGCTGGGCTATCGCGACGCCATGGCACAGGGGGATGAAATCCGCGCGCTGCTCACCGCGGATTAGGTCAGGAACAGCGTTCCCAGTCCCAGCAGCGTCGCAAAGCCGATGCAGTCGGTGAAGGTGGTGAGGATCACACCGGCCGATACCGCCGGATCGATCGACAGTCGCCGCAGCGTCAGCGGTCCCATCACACCCACCACGGCCGCGGTGAACAGGTTGATCACCATCGCCGCGCCGATGATGGGCGCCACCTTCCAGGTGCCCAGCCAGGCAATGGTGATGCCACCGAGGATCAGCGCCATCGCGGTGCCGGTCAGCGCCCCGACGCCGATCTCGCGCCACAGCAGCCAGCGTGCGTCGCGCCACTGCACCTGGCCCAACGCCAGGCCGCGGATGATCAGCGTCACCGTCTGCGTGCCGGCGATGCCACCCATGCTGGAAACCACCGGCATCAGTACCGCCAGCGCCGCCACCTTTTCGACCGTGCCTTCGAAACGCTGCACCACCAGGCCGCCGAGCATGGCCGTGAACAGGTTGATGGCCAGCCACACGATGCGTCGGCGCGTCGCGGGCACGATGCTGGCAAACACGTCCTCCTCGTCGCGCAGACCGGCGCCGGCCATGACTTCGTGCGCGGCCTCTTCGGCGATGACATCCACCACATCATCGATGGTGATGCGGCCCAGCAGCCGGCCCGAGTCATCGACCACGGGGGCTGACACCAGATCGCGGTCGCGAAAGATCTGCGACACCTCCCCGGCCGATGTGTCGGGCGTGATGCGCGGCGCATCGGCATCCAGCGATGCGCCGATCAGCGCCTCCTGGTCTTCGGTCAGCAGGCGCGAGAGCGTGATGGTGCCCAGGAAGCGGTCGTGCCGGTCCACGGCAAACAGCCTGTCGGTGCGCTCGGGCAATTCCCCGCGCATGCGCAGGTAACGCTGCACCACCTCGACCGACACATCGGCGCGCACGCTCACCGTATCGGTGCTCATCAGTCCGCCGGCGCTGTCTTCCGGCCACTCGAGCACCTGCGAGAGGCGTTCGCGGTCCTGCTGATCCATGTTGTGCAGCAGCTGCTGCGTGACGGTTTCCGGCAGATGCGCGATCAGGTCGGCGAGATCGTCGATCTCCAGCCCCTCGGTGGCCGCGGCCAGTTCCTCCGGATCCATCTCGCGGATCAGCTGCGCCCGCACCTCATCGGACAGCTCCACCAGTACATCGCCATCCAGCTCCGGATCGGTCAGCTCCCAGACGATCTCGCGCCGCTTCTGCGGCAGCGATTCGAGCAGCTGCGCGATCTCGGCCGGATGCAGCTTGGACAGCATGCGTTCGGCGCTGCGCACGGCGCCCTCATCGATGGCCTCGCGCAGCGCGGCCAGCCGGCCCGGCCGCACCGGCCGCGACAGCGGCTCGTGCGGCTCATGCCCGGGATCAGAGGTTGGCGTAGTTGGGGCCACTGCCGCCCTCCGGAGTGGTCCAGGTGATGACGCCGTAAGGATCCTTGATGTCGCAGGCCTTGCAGTGCACGCAGTTGGCGGCATTGATCTGCAGACGCCGGCCGCCAGCGCCATCCTCCACCATCTCGTACACGCTGGCGGGGCAGAAGCGTGTGCAGGGATTGCCGTACTCGGCCGTACAGCGCGTGCCGCACAGATCCATCTCGGCCACATGCAGATGCGCGGGCTGTGTCTCGCGATGCGCAGTCTGCGCGAAGAACACCGAGGCCAGCCGATCGCGCGGTGGCAGGTCGCGCTTGTGCCACTGGCGGTCGGGTGAATCGTATTGATCCAGTCGCGCCAGCTCGTGATTGCTGTGATTGGCCAGTGTCCAGGGCAGGCGACCGCCGGTGAAAGTCTCGAGCGCGGCGTTGGCCAGCCCTTTCCACAGACCACCGCGAAAGCCCGGCTTGATGTTGCGCACGCGATGCAGCTCCGCGCCACCCTCGGAGGCACGCCAGCGCGCGTCGAAACCGCTGGTGCCGCCGGTTGCCACCAGATGCTCGGCCGCCAGGCTGCCACAGCGGATGGCCTGGTGCACGCCCTTGATCTTGGCGAAATTCAACGTGCCCGCGGCATCGCCGATCAGCAGCGCGCCGGGCATGTCGAGCCGTGGCATCGACTGCCAGCCGCCGGCGGCGATGCTGCGCGCGCCGGCCGCGAGAATCTCGCCGCCTTCCAGCAGCCCGCGCACGGAGGGATGATGCTTGAACTGCTGGAAGGCCTCGAAGGGCGCCAGCCGCGGATCGTGGTAGTCCAGACCCACCACATAGCCTACATAGGCGCGATCCTCGTTCAGGTGATACACGAAGCTGCCGCCGTAGCTCGCCGTATCCAGCGGCCAGCCCAGGCTGTGCTGCACCAGCCCCGCTTCGCCGCGACCTTTGGCCAGCTGCCACAGTTCCTTGAAGCCCAGTGCAAAGGTCTGTGGCGAGCGACCGGCGTCCAGCTCGAACTGGGCGATGAGCTGTTTGGCCAGCGAGCCGCGACAGCCTTCAGCCACTATCGTGGTGCCGGCCCGCAGGACCGGCCCGGCGGTGAATTCCGGCCCGGGATTGCCATCGGATTCCAGGCCCATGTCCCCGACCCGCACGCCGGCCACGCGACCATTCGTGTCATACACCGGCGCCGCTGCGGCGAACCCGGGCAGCACATCCACGCCCAGTGCCTCGGCCTGGCCTGCCAGCAGTGGCGCCAGCTGGCTCAGCGACACAATGAAATTGCCATGATTGCGCAGCGAGGGCGGCACCCACAGCGGCAGCGAGCGTTGCGCGGTGAGCAGGCGCAATTCGTCGCGCGCCACCGGCACGCACAGCGCGGGCTGATGTTGCCGCCACTCTGGCCACAACGCATCGAGCGGGCCGGGCTCCATCACGGCGCCCGACAGCGCGTGACCGCCCACCGATGCGGCCTTCTCGAGCACACACACCGAGCGCGAAGCGTCGAGTTGTTTCAGGCGTATCGCGCAGGCCAGGCCGGCCGGGCCTGCGCCGACGATCAGAACATCGTATTCCATGACATCGCGCTCGATCATGGGCGCGAGTTTATGCGAGATCCGGTTCCGGAATGCGCTCGAGGATGGCGCGTCGCGCGGACTCGCGCGCCTGGACCACAGCGGATTCCTGCGTCGATGCCGGAGCAGCCTGCGGCGGCGCCAGCTCCACATCGATGCGGCCGCAACGCAGCCACAGCGAGCCCGGCGGCAGTGCCGCGCGCGTGCCGCGAATGGCCACTGGCACAATGCCCATGCGCGCGCGCGCCGCGACGACAAACGCGCCGCTGCGAAAACGCATCAGGCCGGGCTGACGACTGAAAGTGCCTTCCGGAAAGAACGCCAGCGCGCCGCCGGAGTTGGCCTTCTTCAACAGCTTGCGCGTGTCGCGCGCGCCTCGTTGTCCCTGGCCGCGATCCACGTAGTGCGCGCCGATGCGTCGCAGCAGCAGATTGGCCAGTGGCACGCGGCTCATCTCGCGCTTGATCACGAATCCGAATGCCGGTGGCAGCGCCGCGCACATCACGATGCCATCCAGATAGCTGCTGTGATTGGCCACCACGATGCAGGGGCTGGCGGGCAGGTGATCCGCATTCAGCACCGACAGGCGCAGGCCCGCCATGGCCAGCCACAGGCGGGCAGCCCGGCGCACCATGCGGCGACGCAGCCCCAACCGGGGGACAGGCAGGATGAGCAGCAGCACGCCGATGGCCAGTACGATAAAAACGACTACCGCATAAATCTGGTAGGGCAGGGCCAGCGCGCTGGGGCGGTCTCGGGACGGCGACACAATGACCTGGGTGGTGGGGGACGGCGATAGTGTGATCAGGTTCTCTTTATGTTAACGCGTAGCCCTCGCTGTGAAGGACATCACGCAGGGGGGAGGCAGTACTGATGATACTCAGCGGCAGGTACATGCCATATCTCCGAACCGGAAAACCCCTGTGAGCAAGACTGCTATCGCCGCCGTTGCCCGCCCCGCTGCCGAATCCATCGATCCGGCGGTGTCGCGGTTCCTCGACGGCGCCTGGATGGAGCGTGGACTGTCATCGAATACGCTGGCCGCCTATCGCGCCGACCTGATGGCGCTGTCGCGCTGGCTGGCCACGCACGGAGTCGCCATCACCAAGGCCACGCGCGCCGATCTGCTGGGCTTCATCGCCTGGCGCGTGGAAACCGGCGCGCGTCCGCGCTCCACCGCGCGACAGCTGTCCTCTTTCCGCCGCTTCTTCCGTCACCTGCTGCGCGAAGGCAGCCTGCGCGAAGATCCCACGGCCCAGATCGCCATGCCGAAGATCGGCCGCTCGCTGCCCAAGTCCCTGACCGAGGAAGAGGTCGAGTCGCTGCTCAATGCGCCGGTGGTTTCCGATCCGCTGGGCAGCCGCGACCGCACCATGCTCGAGGTGCTCTATGCCACGGGCCTGCGCGTGTCCGAGCTGGTATCCCTGAAGTATTCGCAAATGAACCTGAATCAGGGCGTGTTGCGGGTGGTCGGCAAGGGAGACCGCGAGCGCCTGATTCCGCTGGGCGAGGAAGCCGTGCGCTGGCTGCGCGAATTCATCGGCACCGGCCGCGGCGAGATCCTGCTCGATCGCACCACCGACTATCTGTTCCCGACGCGCCGCGGCGATCACATGACGCGCCAGGCCTTCTGGCACATCATCAAGCGCTACGCGCGCAAGTCGAATATCGAAAAAGATCTCTCGCCGCACACGCTGCGGCATGCCTTCGCCACGCACCTGCTCAACCACGGCGCCGACCTGCGCGTGGTGCAGATGCTGCTGGGTCACAGCGACCTGTCGACCACGCAGATCTACACGCATGTGGCGCGCGAGCGCATGAAGGAAATGCACGGCCAGCATCATCCCCGGGGATGAGCCGTTCTCCCGGGTCTGCTGGCCCCGCGCCAGTGCTAGACTGCCCCTCATGAGCATCCGTCTGCGTTTGTTGGGTGTCGTGCTGTTGCCGCTGGCGGCCTGTGCGCAGGGAACCAGCGCGCCGTCGGCCGCCGACACCGCGCCGGCGGCGGCCAGCAAACCCCCGGCCGTTGCCGCCTCGCCGATCGCCAAAGACGATCCGCGCGCTGTGCTGGCGGCAAAGATCCCCGGCTCCCGGCCCGAAGATTTCCGCGCCACGCCGGTGGCGGGCATCTATGAGCTGACACACGGCACCGACATCTCCTACGTCTCGGCCGATGCCCGATTCGTATTCGCCGGCGACATGTACCGGGTTTCCGACAAGGGCGAATTCCCCAACCTTTCCGAAACACGCCGCCGCGAATTGCGCCTGGCGCGGCTTGCAGAAATTCCCGAATCGCAGATGCTGGTGTTCGGTCCGGCCAGCGCGCAGCACACCATCAGCGTATTCACGGATGTGGACTGTCCCTGGTGCCGCAAGATGCACAGCCAGATCGCCGACTACAACAAGCTGGGCATCCGCGTGCGTTATCTGTTCTTCCCGCGCACCGGGCCGGATACCGAGTCGTGGGCCAAGGCCGACGCGGTGTGGTGCTCGACTGATCGCAAGGATGCCTTCACGCGCACCAAGGGTGGCGAGCAGATCAAGCCTCGCACCTGTCCCGGTTCGCCCGTAGCCAGTGAATACAAGCTCGGACACGAGCTGGGCGTTACCGGCACACCCGGCGTGGTGCTGGAAAACGGCGAGCTGATTCCCGGCTATCTGCCGCCGACGCAATTGCTGGCGCACATCCGGCAGTCGCTGGCCTCGCCCGAAGCGCTGGGCAACGCCGAATAGCAGCCGTTAGCGTTCGAGCAGGTCTTTCTTGCCTGGCTTGCCGTCCCACTCTTTGCCGTCGGCAGGCCCCGGCTTCTTCTCGGTGATCACCGGCCACTGCTTGGCCAGATCGGCGTTGATCTTCAGGAAGTCCTTCTGATCGGCGGGCACTTCGTCTTCCGAGAAAATGGCCTCGGCCGGGCATTCCGGTTCGCACAGCGTGCAGTCGATGCATTCATCCGGATCGATGACCAGGAAGTTGGGCCCTTCATGGAAACAATCCACGGGGCACACTTCCACGCAGTCCATGTATTTGCACTTGATGCAGTTTTCGGTGACGACGAAAGTCATGCGGACTCCTGAACGCTCAAGCTGCGTATTCTAGCCCGGAAGGCGCCGCGCGAGTGACGTCAGGTAAGGCCTGCCGGTGTGTTGCTCGCGTTCTTTCAGATGGCACTGCAGCGCGAAACGCGTGGAGGGAAAGGCCAGATCGTCCCAGGGAATCTGCGCGGGCTCGACCAGCTTCGCCTCCAGGCTCTCTTCGCCCGCGCCAAAAGCTGACGTCGTCAGTCGTGCGCTGAAAAACACGTGCACCTGGTGCGCTTCGGGAATATTCACCAGCGCCAGCAGCTCACCAATGGCGACGGTGGCCAGCGCCTCTTCATGGCACTCGCGCGCCGCGCCATCCTCCATGGTCTCGCCGTTCTCCAGAAATCCCGCCGGGACGGTCCAGTAGCCGCGCCGTGGCTCGATGGCCCGCAGGCAGATGAGGATGCGGCCCTCGTGTTCGGGCACGCAGCCCACCACGACACGCGGATTCTCGTAGTGCACCACGCCGCAGGCCGGACATACGCGGCGCGGCCGGTGATCCCCCTCGGGCGTACGCACCACCGTGGGGCTGCCGCAGTAGCAGCAAAAGCATTTATCCATCACGCATATCGCGCGCGCAGCTGGGAACTGCGTCACGCCCTCGGGAGTGGCCAGCGGCAATCATCTGCTGTGGTTCAGGGATTATGAGCTCAACAGACTCCAAAGATACCAGTGCCTCCGGGCGGCATGAGGCCGACCTGGCCCTGATGCGGCTCGGCCATGAACTGCGCCGCCGCGTGCGCGATCGCGTGGCCCTGCGCGAGGTGCTGTGCGAGATCGGCGAGCGCATGCAATCCGATGCCGTAATGCTGTGGATGCCGCACTGTCGTCTGCGCATGCCGGTGGCCGTGAAGGGCACGGAAGTCCCGGTGGCCGTGGCTACGGAATTCGACGGCATACCCGAGCGCGTCGCTGCGGTCGATGAGCGCAAGGGTCAGGCCGTGGTGCAGGGCGAGGAGGTACATGGCTCGCGCCGCGCCGCCTGCCGGCTGCTGGTCGTGCCGGTGGACACCGGTTCGGCGCGCTTCCCGGCATGGCTGGTATTCGCGCGCGAATTGTCCTCGCCGCGTTTCGATACCTGGGCCGCCGCCAATGCGCAGGTGCAGGGGATGCGCCTGGCACGCAGGCTGATGCGTGAATTCGATCCGGACACCGGCCATCTGTCGCGTCGCGGCCTGCGCTCGCTGACCAGCGCCTGGCAGCGCGGCAATGGCGCGCTGATCATTGCCGACCTGGACGGACTGCGGCCGTTGAATCACACCCACGGCGCCGAGGTCGGCGACATGGTCGTCGCCGCCTTCGCACACCTGATGGTGCCGCCGCTGCTGCCGCAGGGTGCGCTGGTCTCGCGCTTCGATGGCGCGCGCTTCGTGTTGCTGCTGCCAGACGTGGATGCAGCCGCTGCCGCCAGGGTGGCCACGCAACTGCAGTCGGAACTCGAGCGCGTTGATATCAAGGACCAGAAGGACTTTCCGCGGTTGACGTTCAGCGCCGGGATTGCCGAGTACGACCTGGCCAGCGAGCCTCTGCCGCGCACGCTGCTGTCCGCAGACATGGCGCTGCGCATGGCCAAGGAGCGCGGCCGCGCGCGCATCGAAATCCATCAGTCCAACGATGCCAGCATGATCCGCCGCCAGGACCAGGACTATGCGGCCTCGGACCTGCGCGAGGCACTGCGCGAGGGGCAGCTGGAGCTGTTCACGCAGCCCATCGTGTCGCTGCGCGACCGCAAGCATCCACTGGGCTTTGAACTGCTGCTGCGAATGCGCGCCAGCAATGGCGAGCCCGGGGATCCGGCCCGGGTGCTCGCCGCCGCGCAGAAATTCCAGATGCTGCCCATGGTCGATCGCTATGTGGTCGACAAGGCATTTTCCATCCTGGCCCCGCACCGCGAGGTGCTCGCGCGCCAGCGCATCACCATGGCCATCAATGTGTCCGGCCAGTCGCTGTGCGATACGGAATTCGCCGACCACTTCATCCAGGAATTGAAACGCTCGAAGCTGCCGCAGGGCTGCATCGTGGTGGAAATCACCGAGCAGGTGGCGGCTGGCAATCTTGCGATGGCCGCAGAGGTGATGCGGCGGCTGCGCTCGGCCGGCTGCGGCATCGCCATCGATGATTTCGGCACCGGCGCCAATTCGCTGGCCTATGTGCACCAGCTGCCGGTCACGCGGCTGAAGATCGACGGCAGTTTCATCCGCGACATCACCACCAACAAGAAGTCCGAGGCCGCGGTGCGCGGCATTGTGCAGCTGGCGCGCGATTTCGTGCTGCAGACCGTGGGCGAGTACGTGGAAACCGCGCAGCAGTCCGAACTGCTGCGCAAGCTGGGTGTGGACTTCGGCCAGGGTTTTCTGTTTGGCAAACCCGAACCGCTGGATGCCACGGTGGCGACCCTGGTCGAGCGCGAAACCGCCGGCAGCGCGGGAAATATTCTCAGCGTGGGGTGATGGGCGCCGACCGCCTCACGCGCTCGCCACTTTTTGCGCTTTTTCCAGCCGCGACGTCACCGCATCCCACTGGATGTTCTTGAAGAAGGCGTCGACGTAACGCGCCGCCGCGGCGCCAAAATCCATCTGGTACGAGTGCTCGTACATGTCCATCACCAGCAGCGGCAGCGTCGCGGCGGGACCGTGCGCATGATCGGCCATCCAGTAATTTTCGATCTGTCGCGTATGCGTGTTGTAGCCCAGGATCACCCAGCCTGATCCGCCGCCCAGCCCATTGGCGATGCGACGGAATTCGGTTTCCCAGGCATCGTAGGTTCCAAAGGCATCGCCCAGCGCCTTGCGCGTGGCGGCGCCCGGCTGGCCGCCGCCACCCAGATTGTCGAAATAGTATTCGTGCAACACCACCGAACCGGTGCGCAGCAGATGCTCGCGCTTGATGTCGTTGTACAGCCACGCCGGCGTGTCCTTGCTGGCCAGCGCCTCGGCGAGCTGCTTTTTCACTGCGACCAGTGTGCGCACCGAGCCACCGTAATTGTTCTCCCAGTGCGAGCGGATCAGCTTCTCCGACAGTCCGTCCAGTCTGGCCGGGTCGAAGCCCAGCGGCTTGAGCGTGGGATTGCCGGCGAATGCGGGCGGCAAAGGTGCCGCAGCGGCGCCGACCGCCGCCGTTTGCGCCATCGCAGGGAGGGTGGCCGCGGCGCTGGCCAGCGCCATGGCGGTCAGCGCGGTGCGACGATCCAGATTGGCTTGCATGACAACCCCCGGAAGAATGGATGAAGCCGCAGATGCTGCCACTTCAAGATCAAGCGGATGGGGAAGATTAAGGGGATGTCACCGCCGCCGACTGGCTACCTTGCTGCCGGGGCAGGGTTGGTGCCCGTGGTCCGAATCGAACGGACACGTCCTTGCGAACGGCAGATTTTGAGTCTGCTGCGTCTACCAGTTCCGCCACACGGGCATGCGGGGAGGGACCGCATGGTATCGGTTTTTTTGCGCTGCGCTGCGACCTTTTGGCGCCCTCGCGCATCCTAGTAGCCAGATGAACCGGTTTGTGGACATCCGGCTGGATGCGCAATGCGTGAGCCTGGCGGCTGCGGGCGATCGCGAGGCGCAACGCGCCCTGTACGAACAGGTGGCGGGGCCGGTATTCGCGCTGATCCGGCGGCTGGTGCCGCAACGCGCCGCCGCCGAGGACGTGTTCCAGGACTGCATGATCTCACTGCTGCGCCACCTGCCCCAGTTCCGCGGCGAAGCGCCTTTCGGGGCCTGGGTGCGGCAGATCGCATTGCGTCAGTGCCTGATGCATCAGCGCTCGCCCTGGCAACGTGCGCGGCGCGTGCTGCGCACCGTGGTGGCCGGCGATGACGAAGGCGCTGGCGCTCTGGATGAGTCGGTCTGGCTGCCGCGCGTCGAGCCACCGGCGCCGGAACTGATCGACCTGGAGCGCGCCCTGGCGAAGCTGCCGGACGTGGCGCGCACGGTAGTGTGGATGCATGACGCGGAAGGTCTGAATCACGAGGAGATCGCGGCGCTCTTTGGCCGCACGGTGAGTTTCTCCAAGTCGCAATTGTCGCGCGCGCATGCGCTGCTGCGCGCGCAGCTGTCCGAGCCGCTGCCGCAGGCACCGCTCGCGCAGCCGCCCATGCCGGCGCCAGGTCAGGTGTCACCATGAGTCTGCGGGATGGATTGCGAAATCTCGCCGCGCATCAGGATGTGTCGGCTCCCTGGAATTTCCAGATATTCGAGCAGCGCCGCGCGCGCATCGCCGCGCGTCGCCACGCGGCGCTGTGGGGTTCGGCGCTGTCGGTGGCGGTACTGGCGGTGGTGGGGCTCATCGCGGTGGTGACGCAGCCGCGGGCGAGCCGCGCTCCGCAGCTGGCCGCGACGCCGGCGGCGATACGGCCACCGGCGGCGCCGCAAGTGCAGGCGATGCCCCTCGAACCTCCGGCGCTCGTGGACATGAGCCAGTTCGACGTGACCAGCGAACTGCAGGATCGCATTGCATGGCTCGACGCCGAGCTGTCGGCCGCGCGCATCGAACGCCTGCCCGCTGAGCAGTTGCGCCGCATCGAGTCGACCCGCGAACAGATGAACCAGTCTTTGCAGCGCGTGAGCTACGCGCATGCCCTGTTGAGTTTGTAAGGAGCAAGCATGAACTGCCGTATCAAGATGATTACTCCGGCGCTGATCGCCGCGCTGGCGCTGGGCGCCTTCCCGCAGCACGCCAGCGCCGCGCAAGCCGGCGCTTCCAGCGCGGCGTCACAGGCCGATGGCGCGCGTGATCGATCTGATGCCGATCGCAAGCGGACCGAGGAGGAGATGGCGAGTACCGAGAAGCGCCTGGCCGAGGCACAACGCCAGCTCGAGGCCGCTGCGCGTCAGGTGGCTGAACTGTCTTCGCAGCTGGGCGCGCGGCGCGGCGACCGCCTCATGTTGCGCAACGGCGAGGGGCCGATGGGGCGCGCCATGATCGGCGTGCAGCTCTCGCCCGAAGAAGGACAGGGCGGCGCCAAAGTGATGGAGGTCAGTCCGGGCGGACCGGCGCAAGAGGCCGGCGTGAAACCCGGCGACATCATCACCTCGATCGGTGGCCAGGATCTGACCAGGGAAAGCAGTCCGAGCCGCACCCTGCAGGAGAAGATGCGCGACGTCGATCCGGATCTGAAGGTGCAGCTGGGTGTGCTGCGCGAGGGCAAGAAGCTGAACCTCGACGTGACGCCACGGCCTTCACCTGAGGTATTCCGTCTCGAGCGCCGCCTCGGGCTGGGCGGGCCGGACGCGGGACGGCGCGAGTTCAACCTGCAACTGCCGCCGCTGGCCTCGGGCAGGGATGGTCCACGTGAACGTCGGGAGATCATTCTCGGCCGTATGGATGAGGGCGGCATGGGCCTGCGCTTCCACGGCATGGAGTTCGCGACCCTCTCCGAGCGCCTGGGCAGCTACTTCGGCGTGAAGTCCGGTGTGCTGGTGGTGCGGGCGGGCAACAATCCAGCCTTCAAGCTGCAGGATGGCGATGTGATCCTGGCGATCGACGGGCGCGAGCCCAACAGCGCGCAGCATGCCGGCCGCATCCTGCGTTCCTACCAGCCGGGCGAGAAGCTGACCATCCGCGTGCAGCGCGACCGCAAGTCGCAGAACCTGCAAGTGACCGCTCCGGGCGGCGACGAAGACTAAAGCCCCCGGGGCAAATCGGCCCGTCGCACGCGGGCCTGTTCACACGCGGTGATCAGGCCCTACCATGCGCGCCCTCATGCGGCGTGCCGATTTCCACTACGAACTGCCCCCCGAGCTGATCGCGCAGGCCCCCCACCCGCAGCGCTCAGCCAGCCGGTTGCTGTGCCTGGACG
>Ga0164241_10004039_pt1 | contig 14439 bp, 14 predicted proteins | sample OricomyardsoilBY_FD_108780 | JGI IMG/M metagenome (GOLD analysis project Ga0164241, IMG submission 108780) | Backyard soil microbial communities from Emeryville, California, USA - Original compost - Back yard soil (BY) | ecosystem: Environmental > Terrestrial > Soil > Unclassified | place: USA...
CCGACCGAGACATGCAGTCCCTCAACGAATCCGGTGTCCTGACCCGCCACACATTCCACGGCGACTGGAACTACACCATCACGCCCGCGACACGCAGCCAACCACCCACATAATTACTGCGCGATCCCCTAGTGTGCTGAGTCATTGATTCGCTGACAATATGCGGCGAGGGTGTCGAGGATGTCGTCTGCGGTCTTGGTCCAGACGTAGGGCTTGGGGTCGGAGTTCCAGTTCTCGGCCCAGTTGGTGATGTCCTTGGCGAGGTCTTTGACGCTGCAGTGGACTCCGCGGCGGATCAGTTTCATGGTGATTTCGGCGAACCAGCGTTCGACCAGGTTGAGCCAGGACGACCCGGTCGGGGTGAAGTGCAGGTGGAATCGGGGGTGCGCCAGGAGCCACTTGTGGATCGCCGCGGTCTTGTGGGTGGACAGGTTGTCCACGACCAGGTGGACGTCGTAGCCGGCCGGGACCGCCTTATCGATCGCGACCAGGAACTTACGGAACTCGATCGCGCGATGCTGCGGGTGCAGTTGAGTGATCACCCGCCCGGCGGTGGGGCCGGCAACCTCGAGGGCGGCGAACAGGTCCAGCGTGCCGGCCCGGATGTAGTCGTGGGTGAGGCGTTCCGGGGTGCCGGGCATCATCGGGATGACCGGCTGGGATCGGTCCAGGGCCTGCACTTGGGTCTTCTCATCCACGCAGAACACCAGCGCCTGCTCCGGCGGGTTCAGGTACAGGCCGACGACGTCGCGGACCTTCTCCACGAATTGAGGGTCCGTGGACAGCTTGAAGCTCTCCTGCCGGTGCGGTTTGAGCCCGAACGCCCGCCAGATCCGCGAGATCGCCGTCTGGCTCATCCCGGTGGCCGCGGCCATCGACCGCGTCGACCAGTGGGTCGCGTCGACCGGCTTGGACTCCAGGGTTTTAACGATCACCCGCTCCACCGCGTCGTCGATCACCGTGCGCGGCGCGCCCGGACGCGGCTCGTCCGTCAGCCCCTCCAGCCGGTGCCGCACGAACCGGGCCCGCCACTTGCCCACGGTCACCTTGTTGATGCCCAGCTGCTCGGCGACCGCGGTGTTCGTGTGCCCGTCCGCGCAGACCAACACGATGCGAGAACGCAACGCCAGCTGCTGCGACGAGGTGGGTCGACGGGCCCACCTCGTCAACGCTTCTCGCTCATCATCAGCGAGCTCGAGGGCAGCCTTCGGGCGACCGGGATGCGGCATACCGTAGTCTACCGAATTTGCTTGCCTTTTTCTGACTCACCACACTAGTAGTACTTTGTTAGGTCGGCGTGTCTACGTTGTGCTGCACCGGTTTTCGGAGAGAATTGGGGTGTGGATGCTGCTGGTTTCGCTGCTGTGGGTGAGGAACTGGACGCCTTTGCCGGGCAGGTGTTCTCGTCGTTGTTGCGATCGGATCAGCGGGCCACCGCCGGGGTGTATTTGCGGGGTTTGATGCTGGACGGTCGACGCAAGTCGATGCAGCCGATGGCGGCGCGGCTGGGAGTGGACCACCAGCGGTTGCAGCAGTTCATCACGAACTCGCCGTGGGACGTGGTTCCCGTGCGCAGGACGCTGGCCCGGCTGGCGATCCAGGCCATCGAGCCGCAGGCGTGGGTGGTCGACGACACCGGTCAGGCCAAGGAGGGCACCGAGTCGGCGTGCGTGGCCCGGCAGTACTCGGGGACCCTGGGCAAGATCGGGAACTGCCAGGTCGCGGTCAGCGTGCACGCGGTCACCGACAAGGCGTCCGCGCCCCTGGACTGGCGCCTGTTCATGCCCGTGAGCTGGGACGATAGGTCCGCATCGACCGAAGAGTCAGCCGCCGAGGTGCGGCGCCGGCGGCGTCGATGCCAGATCCCGGACACCCAGCACCACCGCCCGAAGTGGCAGCTCGCGCTGGAGATGATCGACGACCTGCTGGCCCTGGGCCACCGCCCCCCGGTGGTGGTCGCGGACGCCGGCTACGGGGACACCACCGCGTTCCGGCTTGCCCTGACCGAGCGGGACCTGGACTACGTCCTCGCGATCAAGGGCACCACCAGCGCCCATCCCGCCGACGCCGTACCGGTCACCCCTGCCCGCACGCCCGGGCGGGGCCGGCCACCCGGACCGTCCTACCCGGACCCGCCCAGCAACTGCAAGGACCTGATCATGGCTGCTGGCCGCAGCGCCCGCCGCAAAGTCACCTGGCGGCGCGGAACCAGGACCGGTCCGACCAACCGCACCGCCGCGATGCGGTCGGAGTTCACCGCTCTACGGATCCGACCGGCCAACCGAGACATCCCCCGCGCAGACGACGGCACCCTGCCCGAACAGTGGCTCATCGCGGAATGGCCGGCGGGCGCGCCCGAGCCCACCGACTACTGGCTCGCCAGCCTGCCCGCCGACACCCCGATCTCCACCATGGTCCGTCTGGCCAAGATCCGCTGGCGGATCGAGCACGACTACCGCGAACTGAAAACCGGTGTGGGCCTTGACCATTTCGAAGGCCGAAGCTGGACCGGCTGGCACCACCACGCCACCCTGGTCACCGCCGCGCACGTGTTCCTGACCCGGCTCCGAATGACCAACCCAAAAGCATCTGGGCAGGCCTGACCCTCTACGCCCTGCTGGACAGACTCCAGCGGTTCCTCGCGTACTGGATCGGAGTCTGCCCCACATGCCACGCTCAGTACCCAACTTAACAAAGTACTACTAGTTCTCCATGACCTCGCGACGAGACTACCGTCCGAGCGGTTTGGCTGTCGGTATGGCAGGGATTGAAAGTGATGGTGACACTTCCGGAGGAAGTCCGGGATGCGGATCGGGGAGATCGCCAACGGGGTCAGGCCATTGTCCGCATACCGGCGCAGGGCGCGCTCCAGGGCCAGGTTGTAGGCGGTGTGGTCGACCGCACCCTTCGCCGCGCCCTCGGCGGTCAGCTCGGGCCAGCGACGCAGAGCGTCCGGGTACTCGTCGACCGGGAACCAGGCCAGCGCGAGTGTCCGCACGGGCCGCCGGGCGTGGCTTCGTCCGGCGTCGTCGATCCGGGCGGTTCCCTGTCCGGCCGTTCGGTCGGGATGCGGGGCCGTCGGAACGGGGACGCCGCGGGCGGCCCGGGCATCGTTGAGTCCCGCGCCGCGGATCGGCGGGGTGGGGGAGCGCTCGATCGGTGGCGGGCCGGGGTGGGCTGGTCCAGGAACTGCCGGGCTCGGGTCTGCATCCGGTCGGCGGACCGGCCGAGACGGGACAGCACGCCGCCACGCAAGTCCAGCAGCTGGTCGACCAGGCGTTCCGGATCGCCGGTGGCCAGGGCCAGCTGCAGGCCGTCGGTCAGCCACATCAGCGCGGTGGCGTCATCGCCGAGGGCGGCGTATTCCAGGCCGGCGTTGTTGTACAGCCACACATCGTCGGGGGTTTCCGCCTTCACCTGATTCCACAGCGGTGTCGCCTCGGCGACGCGGCCGGCGCGCATCAGCAGCTCGGCGATCCGGCAACGGCCGTCCGGGCGTCCCCGACAGCCCGCGGCGATCGCCGACCGCATCGCCGCGTGCGCGTCGTCGGTGCGACCCAGCTGCTCGTAGACGTCGACGAGCTCATCCAACAGCTCCGGCTCGTGCCACCGGTCCGCGGCCGCCGGATCCGAGCGGCAGGCGGCGACCGCACGTTCCAAAACCGCGGCCGCGGCCACCGGATCCACCGGCCGCTCGGCCAGGACGCGGTCCAGCTCGCCGGCCAGGACGTCCAGGCTCTCCCCGGTCACTCGGCTCCTCTCGGGTCGACGACCAACCCCGGCTCATCGGTGGCCGACCTGCGCTCGGCCGCGGTGTGGGACTGGCCCGAGCATGACGAATGTATGGGTGATGGTCTGCGCCCGGCGTCGCCGGCCGAACGCGCCGAGGCACGCGCTGGGGAGGCAGGCCTAGTGGCGGCAGCCGGGATCCTGGCAGGTAGCCGCACGATCATGCCTGCCGGTTCATGTCCGACGACGACCGGCGGGTGCTAGGCCGCTGGCGGTTGGGCGGGTTGGGGCACCCGTGTCACCGGCCGGGAGGAACCGTTCGAGCCGACGGTGCGCGGGCTACGGTATCCGGTCGAAAGCCTGCTGGAGTTGCTGTCGTCGGGCATGTCGATTGATGACGTACTGCAGGATTATCCCGACCTCGAGCGAGATGATCTGCTGGCCCCCCTGGAGTTCGGGGCACTCACGGCCGGCGGCGGCCGGGTGGTTCCGCGCGGCGCTGCGCGAAGTTCCTCGTCGACGCCCAGCTTCCTGCTCGACGCGCCGGGTTCCTGCAGCAGGCCGGCCATGACGCCGTGCACACCTCCGCACTGCCGACGGGCAACCGCACGACCGACACGCGGATCACCCGGATCGCCGACGGTGAGTCCCGGGTCGTGGTGACCAAGGACCGAGACTTCCGGGACGGTCACCTGCTGTCGGGATCACCGCGCCGGCTGCTGGTCGTCGCGACCGGCAACATCACCGACACCGAACTGCTGGCACTGTTCCAGGACAACCTCCACACAATCGTCGATTCCTTCGGTGAAGCCGACTTCGTTGAGCTGGGACCGCACACGTTGGTGATCCATCAGCGGCGTGACCCCGGCCCGCCGGGCAGCGAGCCACCCTCCACCTGAGGCGGGCGCGCACATCGGCCGTCGCCGGTCGCCCGGACAAATGGCGGCATCACCCCCGCGATTGTCACGGCGGTCGGTTGGCGCAACAGACGCCACAACTTTCGAGGGGGGCTGACCCGGACTCAGGCCGACGACCATCAGACATGGCCGGTGCGACGCGCCGGATCGAGAGCGCCGGGCCGGAATCAACAGGGATGAGAGCGACCGAGCCCTGGCAGATCCGCGTCGGGACATCCCCACCGGCATCGTGAGCCCGGCAACGGACCCTGGCCCGGGCCTGATGCACCGACCGCGACAGTCTTTCCGGCGGGCCCGGCCACCCGCGCCGGCACGTCGGCGATGTGGCCCGACGGGACGCCGCGGTCATCCCGTGGCCGCCGACCCGCAACCAGCACTCTGGTGCGGCTCGGGCCGCACGTCGAGCTGTGCTGCGGCCCCCGCCGGGTCACGGTGAGCCGGCCGGTTCGCGAGCAGGTTCGGCACCGTCCGACCCAGTACGACCAGAGTCAGGTCAGTTGATCGAGCAGGTGCTGCACGTTCGTCTCCAGCCAACCCTCCACCGCCTTGCCGTCCTGGATGCGGAAGATCTCAATCCAGGTGGTCGTCACCATCCGACCGCTGGGCGGTCGTCCCATGAACTCCCCGCGATGGGTGGCTTGGTCGATGCCGCGCACGGCCAACCGATCTCCGGCTGCGAAGACGTCGGCCAGCGTGGTGACCAGGTCCGGGAACGCTTCCCGCTACTGCAGGACGGCCCGGCCGTAGTCCAGGGGGCCGACGATGCTAACCTCGAACGAGTTGTGGCTGATGAACTCGGGGGCCAGGAAGTCGGCGGCCGCCTCGATGTCCGCCTCATTCCAGACCCGCTGAAAGACCCGGCGGACAGCCGTTTCCAGTTCCGACATGACAGCACCACCCTTTCGGCCACGGACCCGTCCGGCGCGTCGATCGGTTCGTCGCCGGACCACGGGTCTGAGCCTGCCGCTGATCCAGCGGAAAGGGAAGCCGTCCGACGACTCCGCGCCGCCCTGCCGTGATATGTGTCCAGTCCGTGCGACTCGCGTTCGGTGGATCGCCCCCGGGGGCGGGCTGGTGAATCGCGCCAGCAGGGCTCTGGCCGTCGACAGGCTCGGGCGCCCGATTCGGTCATCCCGGTGCGTGAGCCCGGTCCCAGCGACGGCGGTCACCAGCGATACTCGACCTGGTGGTGTCCGGTCGGGAAGGCGGGTTAAGCAGCGGGGGAGGAGGCCGGCCGAGTGTCCGAGGTGACGACTGCAGCGGTGCCGGTCCTGGGCCCGACCCAGCGGATCGAGGGCGGATGGCGGGTGCACTCGACCAGGCGGTTCCACGTCGACATCCTGCGGATGCTGGGTGCCAACCTCCGCTGGTGACCACTCCGGAGGATCAGCCGTTCACCTACACCCGGGCCTGGTGCTATCAACGCCCCCTGGTCGAGGTGGTGCTCGCCGCCGTTGCGCTGGACCCCGACGGTGACGGCGAGCCCGTGGGATGGATCAAACAGGTCGGGACCGAGCGCCGCGCCTGCGGCTGGCTTCGCCGGTCCCGGTTGCACAAGCATGCCGGCTTCGACCCGCAGTGCCCGGACTGCGGCAACGCCGCACTCGCGTAACCCGACGCCGGGGAGTGCTCGGGTTGCGCGATCCGATCGCCCGAGGCCAGCGGAGTAGCGCTCGTCGGGCGCAGAGTGATGGCCGCTTTCGGGTCACCACGGCGCTGTCGCTCTGGTCGAGCCACCGTCGGCGGGCACGCCGCCGACGTCACTGACCGCTCGGCGGACGAGGACGCCCAGCCTGAATCAATCACCGCGGTGGTGACCCTCTGCCGCAGCCATCAGGGTGTCTGGCAGTCCTGGGCGCGTGATTCGGTCATCCGGTGCGTGATCACCCGCCACGGGCTGCCTCGGATAATGAGCGATTATCAGTGGTAGCCGAACACCGGGTGAAGGTGACTACCCCCTAATCAGGGCGATCCTCCGCAAGATTCCGCCCACCGCCCGATACCTGTCCCGTGCCAGGGAAAATGGCACCTGTGCCAGGTTCTTGGCACCAACATGGCACCGGCGCCGGCTGCGATGGCACCGCTCTGCGGGCCACTGTCGGTGTCGTGGTGCAGGGTGCGGCTCGTGATCATCACCCGACCAGGGTCGCCGCGGCCCGCCGACCATCTCGAGCCATCGCCGTCGGCTTTGCCGTCGGATGTCGCGCTCGCCCACGTACCACCGGGCGGGCGCCGGACCGCGGTGACGCTGGCCGACGCCGGAAACGTCGCCTTCGAGTTGTCCGCGCCGGCCCGGCGAATTCCCGGCTTCCGGGGCCAGCGGAACCTGCCAGGCTGGTGGTGGTCGGCGACGACGCGAGGCCATGTCGTGTACGAGTCGTGGCTGGAGCGGCACCATCTGATGGTCTTCGACCGGTCGCCGCGGGTGGTCGGGATCAGCGCAGCCGTTCGTGCTGTCGTGGGCCGACGGGTTGCGCCGCGAGCGGCACGTCCCGGACCTGTTCGTGCGGTTCACCGACGGCAGGGGCCTGGTGGTCGACTGCCGACCGGTCGAGCGGGCCGACGAGAAGTTCCTCCGGGTCGCGGCCCTGACCAGCGCCGTCTGCGACGAGGTGGGCTGGGAGTACCGGTTGGCGGCGGAGCCGGACCCGGTGCTGGCGGCGAATCTGACCTGGTTGGCCGGGTACCGCCGGCCCTACGTGGCGGACGAGCGCACCCTCGGGTTGCTACTCGAGGCCACCGCGGACCCGGCGCCGCTGCTGCCGACCGCCGCGGCGGTCGGCGACCCGATGAGGGTGCTGCCGACCCTGTTCCACCTGCTGTGGACGGGCCGCCTGGTCTGCGACCTGGACCGTCCATTGACCGATCACACGACGATCTGGCAGGACTGTGGCTGACCGCGGGCCGACGATCGCCCTCGGACAGCGGCTCGTCTTCCAGGAGCGGACCTGGACGGTGGTCGCGGTGACCGGCTCCGGGGTGACGTTGCAGGGCCAGTCCGGGCAGGTGACCGCGGTACTGGTGACGCATCTGGTGGCGTCCGACGGGTTCGAGGTGCTGGACGAGCCCGCGCCGGTTCCGGTCCCACCGGATTCGCTGTTGGACGGTCTCGATCAGGGTGAGCGTGACCGGGTCCGGCGGCTGGAGCGCCACATCGGGCAGGTCGACACCGGGGTGCTGCCCGGCGACGAGGATCCGATCCGCGACGACCGCTACGACCTGCGCACCACGACGGTGAACGAGCGGGTCCACGCGAAGGTCGCCGAGTTGAAGGGGACGGATCTGGCCGTGAGCGTCCGGCAGTTGCACCGGCTGCGCGTCGCGTACCGCGCCGACGGCGCGATCGGACTGGTGGAGCGGCGGGTGCGGGATCGGTTGGCCGGTCGTGACCCGCTGGCCGCCGCGGACGGACGGGTGCTGACCGCGTTGGCGGAGGCGATGACCGGGCAGGCGGCGCAGTCGACGGTCTCCCGCAAGACGACGTTCACCCGGGTGCGGGCCGCGCTGACCGCCGAACACGGCGACGGGCTGATGATTCCGAGCGATCGGGAGTTGTACCGGTTGGCGGCAGCGCTGGACCGAGGCCGGCACACCTTCGGTGCGGCGACGACCCGACGCACCCGCGACAACCGGCCGGACCGGCCGTTCACCGCGTCGGTGCTGGTGCGGCCGGGGGAGCAGGTGCAGATCGACACGAACACGATCGACATCCTGTGCCGGTACCCCGACGGCGTCGCCCGACGAGCGGAGCTGACCATGGCGGTCGACGTCGCCACCCGCAGCATCCTGACCGGGGTGATCGCACCGTCCACGAAGGCGGTCGACGCGGTCGCCGTGCTGGCCCGCCTGCTGGTCCCGCAACCGCTGCGGCCGGGATGGCCAGAGACGCTGCTGCTGGCGCAGTCGGTGCTGCCGTTCGACCGGCTGGTGGGCATCGACGCCCGGTTCGAACTGGCCCAGGCGCTGCCGGTGATCCTGCCCGACACCCTGGTCTGCGACCGCGGCTCGGTGTACATGGCGGAGACATTCCGGCGGGCCTGCCGCCATCTGGGGATCTCGGTGCAGCCGGCCCGCCCCTACACGCCCACCGACAAGGCCACGGTGGAAAGAACATTCGGATCGATCAACACCCTGTTCTGCCGGCACATCCACGGGTATGTGGGGTCCAGCGTAGCCATGCGTGGGAAGGACCCGGCAGCCGAGGCGGTGTTCACCTTGGCGCAGCTGCAGGACCTGTTCGACGAGTGGGTGGTCGCGGTCTGGCAGAACCGCCCGCACGAATCACTCACGACGGTGTGGGGTGAGAACCGGCCGGTGTCCCCGAACGAGGCCTACGCAGCGATGGTCGCCCGCAGCGGCTACGTCCCGATCCCACGGTCTACCGCGGACTATGTCGAGCTGCTGCCGGGCGAGTGGCGGCGGATCAACGAGGAGGGCGTCACCCTGCACAACCGGGTCTACGACAGCGCCGAGCTGAACCCCTACCGGCGGGCCGATTCCGGGGTCACCGCGCAGAACGGCCGGTGGGAACTGCACCACGACCCGTACGACATCACCCAGATCTGGATCCGGAACCACCACAGCGCCGGGTGGATCACGCTACCTGGGTGCACCGGGACCTGGTCCGGCAACCGTTCAGCGCGACGATCTACGAAAACGTCCGGGCGCGCAGCGTCGCCGCCGGCGAACCTGTCCGGGACGACTACATCGCCCGCCGGGTCGCCGAGTTGCTCAGGAACCCGGACCGGACCGGCCAATCACCGGCGGACCGGCGGATCGTGGCGCAGGAGACGAACACGTCCCCGCGGTCGTCAATATCCACATCGTCGGAGGGCGCCGAGATTGCAGACGACGACCGGCCCGACCAGAGGATGGCCGGCGAGCACCCGGACACTGACGCGGCGGCCACCCTCAGCGAGGAAAGCGACAACGGCGGGGACCGTGTGCTGGCCGGGTTCGGAATGTTCGACCCGGCCGCCGGCGACTGGGGTCTGCGGTGACGGCGCCGCCGGTCGGCCCGCTGACCAGCCTGACCGGGTGGCGAGCGTTCGTGCACCGCACCATCAGCACTCCCACGCCGCTGCCCGCGGACCGGGCCAGCCTGGACCCCGGCGACCGAACCGCCGATGCAGAGGAACGGATCGGCTATCACGCCGAACTGCTGGCATTGCAGACACCGGACCTGCACAAGATCGTCTCCACCGGACGAAGCCTGCTGCTGCTGAACCACCGCCAGCCCGGTGCCCGCCGCGGGCTACTGGTCAGCGGGGCTCCCACCACCGGCAAGTCCACCGCGATCACCCAGCTGGGCCGGGCCGTCGAGCTGGCCCCGGCGCACCCGCCCCAACCCGGACGACGGCGCACCGGTCGTGTATCTGACGATGCCGCCGCGGGCCACCCCGAAGTCGTTGAGCATCGAGATCCTCAAGTTCCTCGGCGCCCCCTGGCTGGCCCGGGCCTCGCAGATCGAACTGACCCGGCAGGCCTGCCACCTGCTGGCCGATCTGGGCACCCGGCTGATCCTGGTCGACGAGATCCACAACCTGAACCACCATACCCGGGCAGGCGCGGACGCCAGCGACCACCTCAAGTACCTGGCCGAGAACGTCGCCGCCACCTTCGTCCATGCCGGTGTCGACGCCGCCCGCACCGGCCTGTTCAGCAACGTCCGCGGCCGGCAGCTCGCCGGCCGGTTCGTGCCGATCCACACCCAACCCTTCGCGTACACCAGCAAGGCGGATCGGGAGCAGTGGACCCGGCTAGTCGACGGGTTCGACAAGCTGCTGCGCCTGCACCGGCACCGTCCCGGTGCGGTCACCCGACTCGCCGGGCACTTGTACGGGCGGACCGCCGGGTCGATCTCGTCGCTGTCGATGGTGGTCCGGTCCGCGGCGATCACCGCGATTCTGGACGGCACTGAACACATTACCAAGACCGGCCTGGACGCCGTCCCCCTCGACCACGCGGCAGCCACCACCGCCGCCCAGAGCCGAAAAGACCGACCCGCCAAGGCACCCGCCGCCGGCGGCGCCGCATGAGTGGGGACCGGCGGGTCCGCCCGCACAATGTCGTGCCGCAGCTGCTTCCGTTCCGGGTGAGACCAAGGCACCGGGAACGAACCGGTTCGTTCCTGATCCGCCTCGCCGAGGCGAACCGCTGCCCACCCTGGTCGTTCCTGTGGCTACTCGGCACCGTCCGCGGCGGCCAACGAGCGGAACTCATCCCGCAGGCCCGCGTCACGCTCAACGGGGCGGCGCTGACCAGGCTGGTCGCCTACCTCGGCCGGCCGGTCGACCAGATCATCCGGGCCCTGCCCACCCTCCCGGCTACCGACCAAACCGGGGAACCCGCAGTGCGGATCCAACGACCCGGACGGAACTTCCTGCGCAGCTGCCCCGGGTGTGAGCTACGCGCCGGCGGCCTGTCCCTATTGCCCGGCTCGAACCCGCTGGACCTGACCTGCCGACGGCACCACGAGTGGCTGGTCGCCGGCGAGGACATCGCCCTAGACCAGGCGTCCGAGGTCCAGGCCGCGGTCAACCGTCTGCACCGTCTTCGTCGCCGCCACGGCGACCGGATCGTCAGCGGCGACTATCGAGGGATCCACCACTACCTGACCGACGACTGGCGGGGCACCCGCTGGCATCGGCTTCTCGCGCAACGCTGGTTGTTCCGCCAACGCATGATGTTCACGGCGGCACATCCGAACGATGAGTTCGTTCGCACGCACACCCACCACTGGTCCATGCTGCCCGAAGTCACCGCTCTGGTCTGGTCTCTTGCCAACTCGTCCTGCGCGGTGAGCTCGGCGGAGGGCATCAGCCGGGCACTTCGCCTCGAGGAGTACGGGTCGACCATCCGACTGGGCTCGGCGTGATTCGGCTGAACCGGTCGCCTTCTTCACGTCAGGGGTGGCCGTTGTCGACAGCCGTCTCGTGCCGGGCGGCTGCACGGGCCAGCGGTGGGGATGTCGTAGCCTTCGTGGGTTCCGGTCGCTCGCGGCGCCAGTAGTTTTCTGCGAGTGGGCACTGTAGGCAGCGCGGCAAGTCCGCCATCGTGGACGACACGTCAATCAGCGCCGAGTGCCGGTACCGGTTCAAGAAGCGTGAGTTGACCAAAAGGCTGCAGCGTCTACTACTTGAAGGTCGTTCCTCAAGTCGGCCGCCAAGGAGACACACGAGTGGACCTCGCCGGGGTTAACCTCCGTTTAGTCAACGCCTCGATCTTCAGGATGACCGTGAACGCACTGCCCCCCCGACGGGCGGCCACCGGCCGGCTTCTCATGTTGCTGGCCTCGTTCGGGCGGATCGTCTCCGACGCCCTCGCGGAGGTCGCCCCGGACGGTGAGTTCGCCTCGAACCTGCCCGTCCTGGTCCTGTGCCACCTCGAACTCGACGGGCCGGCCAGGCCCGCTGAACTGGCCGAACTGACCGGATTGTCCAGTGGCGGCATCAGCAAACTCATCGACCGGCTGGAGCTGGCCGAACTGATCAGTCGGCGCCGCCATGGCGTCGACAGCGACCACCGTGCGGTGATCGTCTCCCTGACCGCGCGGGGACGGCGCACTATCCGGCAGTTCATCGAGATCTTCGACCGGCACCTCGACGACGCGTCCGATCTGTTCGACCGGATGACTGACACGGTGCGCACCCGCCGGGAAACGTCCGGTTCACCAGGGGAGTGAGTGACGACCGGTGGTGGCCGATCCGTCGGACGCCGCCGCGCGAATGGTCGCCGCCATCCCCAGCAGCAACGTCCGCAGCATGCGTTCGGCCAACCGCTGTCCGGCCGCCGGGTCGGCAGCGGGGGGCGGCGGTCGGTAACTGGCCACCACCATCAACTCGACCGTGCCATGACCGGTGCTCACGACTTCCACGTTCGCGTCCAACAGCGGCTTCTCATCGGGTGGGGCGGTGCGGCGCAGCCACCGCACCGGCATCATTGTGGCTCCGGCGTGGTGCCGGACCGGAGCGCTCAACACCTCGATCGGCATGACAGACCCGGGCCTGCCGCCGACCGAGTCCAGAACAGTGTGCAACGCGACTTCGAGTCATGACGCAGCGCGGCCAGGTCCGCCGCGTAGGCGGCCAGGCCCCGCCGGGCCACCACCAACGGCGTCGCTCCCAACCCGACCTGTGCAGCCACGAACATCCGTCGATTAACCCGCCGCCCCCCGTCCGAGGACAGGGTCGAAGGTCACCGGCCTTCTGGGCCGGACCGCCTGGTCACCACCGGCACCGCATGAGGGGCGGCCGGCGGTCATGACCGCGTCGAGAATTGTCGTAGTTCGCGGTATTGACCGTGATCCGTCTGAAGCTGGGCCAGGAGTCGAGGATCTGCCAACCCGACCACCTGTCTACGACACGCTGACCCGTCCGCAGGGTCCGATCCGCGACGGGAGGCCAACAAGAGGAGCGGGTAGTGATCCGGCCGGTGCGGGGCGGTCGACCCGGCGGCACACGGGGGTAAGCCGACCCGTTCGGGCGGGTCGGGGCGCTCCGACCGCGGGTGTCACACCGACCACGCCGTCCGGATGAAACCGCGCCGGCACCGGACGGAAAACAGCCCGTCAGGCACGGTTACAAGGCGACGAGTATGGTCACCGCCAGGGATGAATCACTGATCCAGGAAGTCAGATCTCTCGTGCTGGCTCATTCAACGCTTCGAATTGACATGGGATGGTGGCCATGGTTCAGGCGAGGGGCAGCAGCGGACGACGGCGTGGACGGGATCCATTTCCGCGACGCTTGTCGACAACGCGTGAAAACTCGTGGCCATCAGCGGGCACTTTCGTGGCCGCCCATGGGCAGCTTCCCATGGCCGCCGTCACGCGTCCGCGGCTCCGAGGAGCATCGTGCGGATCGTGGGGATGCGCTGGTGCATGAGGGACCTCTTTCCTGGATGGATCCAGACTGACCTCGGTGGCTTGCCACGGCTTCGTTCCACCCCCGCTGTGTGCGTCGGCCTGAGGTCGACGACGACCACGGGGCCGCAGCGGCCGACGGGCTGCCAGTCGGGGTATGCGCGGCGCAGTCCGTCGCCCGCCTCGACGACCGTGGTCGAGCGGGCGGTGAGCAAGTCGAGGATCGCCACAGCGCTGCTCGCAGGATCTCGAAGGTGAACTGCCACGTAGACCGCCCGCCTGGGAGAGGGCCGGGCTCATGCATCTCCGGCTGTGCCTTGCTGCGCCTCGGATGACTCTCATGTGATGCCCCTCCAACACGACACGAGCGATCGAGCGACAAAGCCAGTTGAACATGAGCGCCGGCGTCGGCCTGCGCCGTGGAAGCGGAGTCGCCGCCCTGGGAACGGCGAAGGCGACGGTCAGCGTAAGAGCCGCGACGACCGCGGCGTGGCGCTCAGTCGCCGCCACAAAGGGCAGGGCTCATGCTTCTCCGGCTTAGCCGACATCGCGAACCTTGCCATTCACTCAGGCCAACTTGACGTCGTACTCGGTCAAGTGCGGCACTGTGATCGTGGCGCCGTTCAAATTCCGCAGTTCGAACTGCATGGTGTAACAAGCCGGCCCGTGGTCATCAACCTCGACGATGCGGCCCAGCGTTCCTGCTTCGATGATTCGCGTCCGGAAGCGCACAATGTCATGTACCGTGCGCGCCCTGCTTCCCGGGGTCATTCCGTCCTTCTCTCCGTCGACCGCAGAATTGCCCGTGCCCATGCTCGCGGGGCCTCGCGATGTCGGCAATGATCGGGCTGATCGAAGACTGCTATCAGCGTCTGCCTGGCGCCGGCCTCATTCCGGGCGGTACGACGACGGGTCGAAATCCGGCCAGCA
>Ga0164241_10004040_pt1 | contig 14438 bp, 12 predicted proteins | sample OricomyardsoilBY_FD_108780 | JGI IMG/M metagenome (GOLD analysis project Ga0164241, IMG submission 108780) | Backyard soil microbial communities from Emeryville, California, USA - Original compost - Back yard soil (BY) | ecosystem: Environmental > Terrestrial > Soil > Unclassified | place: USA...
CGAAGGCCTGCAGGATGCTGCCCAGGAGCACCTTCACGTCACTGTCGTCGCCGTGGTAGTGCTTGGTGATCGCGTTCCCGAGCCAGGCGTAGTCCTTGTCCCGGGCGGCCTGCCACGGCTGACGGGTCCGCAGACTCGGGTCCTGTTCGGCCATCGCGGCGAACCGCTGCAGGACGAAGCCGAGTTCGACCGGCATCGGCTTCTCGCACCACAGCGTGCCGTCGTTGTCGAAGACCGCGATCCGCTCGGCGGGCGGGACGTACTGCGCCCCGCCCTCCTGCACGGTCCCGTCGACGAAGTCCACGATCGCCTGCCGGGTCGCAGTGTCCTTCCAGGACGACAGCGATTCCACTTCGTGATCCGTGTTCACAGCTGTCCCCTCTACTCGCGCATCAGCATCAGGGCGGCCTCGCGCTCGAGGTCCAGGTACGGCTCACCGCTGACGTCGACGGCCACGCGGTTGATCGTCCCGCCGGTGAAGCGGTGCGGCGGTGGGCCCGGGTAGTCGTCGGTGATCGGCTCGCCGCTGTGCCTGCCGACGTACAGGCCGGCGCCGGCGATGGCGAAGGCCCCGAGTTGGGTCTTGATGTGTCCCTCACCGACCTTCTCGTCCCCGTGATAGAGCGAGAGGGTGCCGGTCGCGGCATCCGGGTCCATGCCTTCCTTGTCGAAGGAGGCCGACAGGATCAGGTTCTCGCCGATCGGGATGTCCTTCGTCCCGACGACCTGCTGCTCCACCGCGCCGACGAAGCTGTTCACGTAGTGCAGCCTGTTGTCCTTCACGTACAGCGCATGGCCGCCGAACCTGGCGCCGATCGCGAACAGCACACCTTCGGCTCCCGCTGCCGGGATGTCGACCAGTGCGCCGATCGAGAAGGACCGGTTGCGGGTGTTGACCGCCTGCCACTCCGAGACCGGCGCGGTGTCCGGGTAGTAGACGTACCGGTCCGTCGCCGCGGTCAGCTGGGGCCGGGCGGTGGTGAGGATCTCGACCGCGGAACGGTCGTCGAGGGGGAAGGCGATGTTCGCGCCGGCCTCGGCGAACCACACGTTCACCAGCTCACGCAGCTTGTCGGGATGCTCCGACGCGAGGTTCTTGGTCTCGGACCGGTCGACCTCGACGTGGTAGAGCTCCCACTCGTCGGCGTTGAAGTTGCCCCAGCCGGCGATGGTCGGGTGCGTGGTGACCGCCTTCCAGCCCTCGTGGTAGATCGCGCGGGATCCCAGCATCGAGTAGAACTGCGTCCTTCGGCCGGAGTCGGCGGACGCGTCGTCGAGGCTCGCCCGCATGCTCATCCCGTCGATGGGGGACTGGGTGTGTCCCTTGATCGTCTCCGGGTTCTCGACGCCGAGGATGTCGAGAATCGTCGGGACGATGTCGATCGCGTGGTGGTACTGGTGCCGCAGCTCGCCGCGCACGGGCGCACCCGTCGGCCACGAGATGATGCAGGGGTCCGACGTGCCACCGCTGAACTCGTAGCGCTTCCACATCTTGAACGGGGTGTTGAAGGCCATCGCCCAGCCGTTCGCGTAGTGGTTGTACGTCTTCGTGCTCCCCAGGTCGTCGAGTTTCGCGAGGTTCTCCGCCAGGTCGTCGTCGATCCCGTTGGCGAACTTCATCTCGTTGACCGAGCCGTTCGGGCCGCCTTCGCCGCTCGCACCGTTGTCGGACACGACCACGACGAGGGTGTTGTCCAGTTGGTCGGTCTGCTCCAGGTACGCGAGCAACCGGCCGATGTGGTGGTCGGCGTGCGCGAGGAATCCGGCGTACACCTCGGCCATCCGGGCGAAGAGGCGCCGCTCGTCGGCGTTCAGCGTGTCCCACGGACGGGTGTAGTCCAGCGCGGGGAACGGCTTGTGGTCCGGGCCGCTGCGCGACTCGGGGGTGCCGATCGGGTTCACCGGCGGCAGTTCGGTGTCGTCGGGCACCAGACCGAGCTTCTTCTGGCGCGCCAGGGTCTCTTCCCGGATCGCCTCGTACCCCTGGTCGAACTGGCCCGCGAACTTGTCGATCCATTCCTTCGGCGCCTGGTGCGGCGCGTGGCAGGCGCCGGGTGCGTAGTACAGGAAGAACGGCTTGTCCGGAGCGATCGCCTTGGCGTCCTTGATGAACTCCACCGCCTTGTCGGTGATGTCATCGGTGAGGTGGTAGCCCTGCTCGGGCGAGCGTGGCTGGTCGACCGGGTGGTTGTCGTAGACCAGGTCGGGATACCACTGGTTCGTCTCGGCCCCGAGGAACCCGTACCACCGTTCGAAGCCTCGGCCGCTCGGCCAGTTGCGCCGGGTCGCGGCGAGGTTCATCTCGTCGGTGGGGCACAGGTGCCATTTGCCCACCATGTAGGTGTTCCAGCCGCGCTCTCCGAGGATCTCCGACAGCATCCCGTTCTCCGGCGGGATCGTGCCGCTGGCGTTCGGGAACCCGATCGCCGCCTCGGTGATGCACGCCATGCTGTTGCGCGTGTGGTTGCGCCCGGTGAGCAGACACGACCGGGTCGGCGAGCACAACGCCGTCGTGTGCCACTGTGTGAACCGCGCCCCGCGCGCCGCGATCGCGTCGATGTTCGGGGTTGGGATCGGACCGCCGTAACAACTCATGGCCGAGTACCCGACATCGTCCAGCACGATGTAGACGACGTTCGGCGCACCGTCGGGCGCCCTCGGCGGCTCGAACGGCGTCCAGTCCGGCACCGAGTCGCGAATGTCGACGTTGATCGAGCCGCGGAACTGCTCAGGCATGACGTCCTCCTCGTTGGTCGCTGCTCGCCCCGGTGAGCCACCGAACGCCCAACAGCAGTCCCCCCACCTTCGTTCGCCCCCTGATCCCGAGTCCTCACCCGTAAGGGATGAATCCACACTCCGCGGACGTGAGCCGGGTTGTGGCGAGAATGCGGGGATGGATCTGCATTTGCATCTGGGGGAGGAGGGTGGGTTGGCCGAGCAGATCTATGCGCAGTTGCAGGAGCGGATCAGGACCGATGTGTTGCCTGCGGGGACGGTGTTGCCGTCGTCGCGGGAGCTTGCGGCGCGGTTGTCGGTGTCGCGGGCGACGGTGGTCGCGGCGTACGAGCGGCTGGCCGCGCACGGGTTGATCCGCTCGCGCGCGGGGATCGGGACGATCGTCACCGGGCAACGTGTCTCTGCTCCGGCCGCGCCGACCGCATCCCCGCTGCAGGCTCGGGCGATCTGGCGTACCGAGCAGCTCGCCGTACCGGACCTCACCGCGGATGCCGCGTTCGACTTCGCGCCCGGCGTGCCCGCGCGCACCCGGTTCCCGTTCGCACGGTGGCGAGCGTTGATCAACGATCAACTGCGCACGCGTACCGAGGTCAACTACGCCGACCCGGCCGGCTCCGCCCGGCTGCGTGACGCGCTGGCGCGGCACCTGGGCGTGAGTCGCGGTGTCCGGATCGCGCCGGAGCAGCTGGTGATCACGACGGGTGCGCAGCAGGCGTTCGACATCGCCGCGCGCATTCTGCTCGAACCGGGCGACACGGTGGCAGTCGAGGATCCCGGGTACCTGCCGGCCTACCGTGGATTCCTCGCGTACGGCGCCCGCGTCGTCGGCGTACCCGTCGACAGCGAGGGCCTGGTCGTCGATCGCATCCCGGCCGGGACCCGGATGGTCTACGTGACGCCGTCGCACCAGTTCCCGCTCGGTATGCCGATGTCCGAGTCACGACGTACGGCGCTTCTCGCCTGGGCGGACCGGCACGACGCGGCGATCGTCGAGGACGACTACGACTCGGAGTTCCGCTTCACCGGTCGACCGCTCACGCCGCTGCAGGCGATCGACAGGGAAGGTCGCGTCCTGTACGTCGGGTCCTTCTCGAAGACGCTGCTGCCGGCGCTGCGGGTCGGCTTCCTCGGCGTACCGGCGACGCTGGCCGAGGCCGCGCGCCGCGCGAAGTTCGTCGCCGACTACGGCACCGCGGGCCACGTGCAGGCAGCACTCGCAGCCTTCATCGAGGAGGGCGATTTCGCCCGCCATCTCCGGCGGATGCGGCGCTCGTACGAACGCCGGCACCACCTGCTGATCGGCACGCTGCGTGAGTACTTCGCCGACACCCTCGAGCCGATCGAGTCCAGCGGCGGGACGCACATGGCCGCGCTGCTCACGCCCGGACAACCGCAGGACACCGTGATCGCCGCGCGCGCTCTCGCGGAGGGCGTGAACGTCGGGACGATCTCGCGCTGGGGGATCGAGCGTCCCGGTCCGAACGGTTTCGTGTTCGGGTACGGCGCCATCCCGGCCGACCGGATCCCGGACGGACTCGCCGCGCTGCGCCGCGTTATCTGATCGAGATTGGACTGGCGCAGAACACGTCGAACCGGCGCCTCCACCGGGTCGGCACCGTTCCTAGGCTGCCGCGAACAACCACGACTGGAGGCTCGATGAGATCCCTGCGCATCGCCGCGATCGCCCTCGCCTGTGCCGGCATCATCGCCGGTTCGTCCCTGGCGAACGCGTCCCCCCGCTGCGAGCAGATCGACGCGACGATCTACGACAAGGTCGTCGACGTGGGCTGCCCGCCCCCGACCCAGGTGTGCGTGGTCGGCACGGTCCGCGGCAAGCACGGCTTCAACGCGACGGACGTGTTCATCCTCGGCTCTCGCTCCGAGCCGCCGTCGACCGCACCCGGCTACCGCCCGGTCAGCGGGACGATCACGTACACCTTCAAGGACGGGTCGACGCTCACCGCGCTCGAGACCAGCATCGGCAACGTCGACACCACGACCGGCACCGGCCATGCCGGCGGTACCCAGGAGTTCACCGGCGGTACCGGCCGCTACCAGGGCGCAACCGGCTACACCTATCTCAACCAGCACTGGGAGGTCGACCAGTTCGTCACCGAGATCCAGGGCGAAGTCTGCGGCACCAAGGACTGACCCCGGCGACGACCCTCGACGGTGCGATCTGGCGTCGTACGCCGCCGGGGAGCGGTCTCGCTCCCCGGCCTGTCACCCGCAGCGGATGAGGCACCTCCTGCTCATCCCACCGAGAATCGACAGGGATCGGGAGGGATCAGCATGTGGTACGTGATCATGTTCTCCGGGCTCGCGATCCTCTGCGTGGTCGTGGTGCTGATCCGCAATGCCCGCGTCAAGGCCGAACGCAGCCGGGCCCACCACACTGACGAGGCGCATCACCACTCCGAGGAGGCGCACCACCACTCCGAGGAGGACCGAGCCCGCCGCGAGCGCAAACGCCGCCGCGCTCAATCCAAGGCGGACCGCCGCAAGCGCCACTGACTCTCCGCACCTCAAATGGAGATGCGCGCCGACGACCGGCCGTGCCATCGTCGGGTCCCATGACAGCCGAGGAGCTCCACGACGGGTCCGATGATTTGCAGGTGGCGGAGGCCATCGCCGCAGAGCAGGAGTCGCTGAGCGTGGAGTGCCGCGTCGACCCGGCTCGTTTGCGGAGGTTGCTGGCCGAGGACTTTCACGAGTTCGGGGCATCGGGTGGTGAGCTCGAGTTCGAGGGCACGGCCGAGCTCGTCGCGGCCGGCACCGACCCGGGCGGTGAGCCGATCCGCTTCCACGACATGCGCGGCTACCGGTTGGCCGACGGCTTGGTGATGATCAAGTACACCTCTGACAACGGCGTACGGCGTGCCCACCGAACCTCACTGTGGCGTCGGGTCGACCCAGGCCACTGGCAGATCTTCCACCACCAAGGCACCCCCACCCACCCCTGACAGGCGACCCGTGCAGCCGGCCGGAGTGGCCAGTGCGGGTGGGTTCGCGGTGATCGATTCCCGGATCGGCTAGGGCGAAGTATTCTCAGCGGGTGACGCCCAGCGATTCAAGCGTCGGGTTGATTGGGCGGCGAGAGGAGCGTCGGGCTCTCGACGACCTCTTGGATGGTGCGAGGGCGGGGCGTAGCGCGGCCGCGGTTCTGCGCGGCGAGGCCGGTATCGGGAAGACCGAACTGCTGAGGTACCTGCTCGAGCGTTCCTCTGGTTGCCGCACTGTAAAGGCTTCTGGCGTTCAGTCGGAGATGGAGCTCTCCTACGCCGGTCTGCACCAACTCTGTGCCCCGCTGCTCACCGGTATGGACCAGCTGCCCGGGCCTCAACGAGCAGCGCTCGCCACAGCGTTGGGTCTGCGTACAGGCGATACCCCGGATCGGTTCCTCGTCGGTTTGGCCGTTCTGAGCCTCCTCGCGGACGCCGGAGGGAACCAGCCGCTGGTCTGCGTCATCGACGACGCGCAGTGGCTTGATCAAGCATCGGCACTGACCTTGGGGTTCGTCGCCCGGCGACTGCTCGCGGAATCGGTCGTTCTGGTCTTCGCCGTCCGCGAACCCGCCCCCGACAAGACTCTCGCCGGCCTCCCTGAGCTGCCCGTCCGAGGCCTGTCGGAGCGCGACTCCAGAACACTTCTCGACTCCGTCGTCAACGGTCCGCTCGACCAGCGGGTGCGCGACCGCATCGTCGCCGAGTCGCGCGGCAACCCGCTGGCCCTGCTCGAGCTGCCTCGCGAGTGGACCGCAGCCGAGGCGGCCGGCGGGTTCGGACATCCGGAGTCCCCGGCGTTGTCGAGTCAGATCGAGCGGGAGTTCCTCCGCCGCGTCGAGTCGCTCCCGGCCGCGAGTCGACGCCTGATGTTCACCGCGGCCGCCGATCCGGTCGGCGACGTGAGGTTGTTGAGCCGGGCAGCCGAGCGGATGGGCATCGACGTGGACGCCGCCGCGTCCGATGCCTCCGAGCTACTGACCCTCGACAGTCACGTGCGCTTTCGGCATCCGCTGGTGCGCTCGGCCGTGTACCGGGCGACCTCGCTCACCGATCGCCGCAGTGCGCACCGGGCATTGGCGGAATCGATCGACGCCGACGTCGAGCCGGACCGCCGGGCATGGCATCGTGCGCAGGCCGCGCCGGGCCCTGACGAGGAGGTCGCCGCGGAACTCGAACGTTCGGCAGCGCGGGCCCAGGCTCGTGGCGGGATCGCAGCGGTGGCCGCGTTCCTCGAGCGCGCGTCAGACCTGACGCAGGATCCCACCCGCCGCTCGGGGCGCGCGCTGGAGGCCGCGCAAGCGAAGTTCCAGGCCGGGGCGTTCGAGCCGGCGGCGGCGCTCCTCGCGATGGCAACGGCCGGACAGCCCAACGAGCTCACGCAAGCACGGATCGACGTGCTGCATGCCGCGATCGCGTTCGCACAGGGCCGCGGTACAGAGGCCCCTGCGTTACTGCTCACCGCCGCTCGCCGACTCGAGCAGCTCGACGTCGCGCTCGCTCGCGAGACCTACCTGGAAGCGGTCGCGGCAGCGATCTTCGCCGGCCACCTGGCGCGCAGCCCAGGGTGGCGGGAGGTTGGCGAGGCGGCGCGTGGGGCGCCACCAGCCGAGCTGCAGCGCGCGACCGACAAGCTGCTGGATGCCCTGGCTGTGCGTCTCACCGACGGCTTCGCGCCCTCGGCACCGATGATCCAGCGAGTCCTCACAGCGTTCAGTGACGAGGACGTGCCCGTCCAGGAGTCGATGCGGTGGCTGCTGCTGGCCGGGGTCATCGCCGCGGATCTCTGGGATCTCGAGCGCTGGGACATGGTCACGGCTCGTCACGTCGCGATCATTCGCGAGGCCGGCGCGCTCAGTGAGCTCCCGCTGGCACTCGACTCGTCCGCGGTCGTCCATGTCTTCGCCGGTGACCTGGCGGCGGCGTCGTCGATGATAGAGGAGGTGCGAACGGCGAGTGCGGCGATCGGCAGCAACCAGCCGCCCTTCGGGGCTCTCGCACTGGCCGCCGTTCGTGGCCATGCGCGCGAGGCACGGACGCTGATCGACGCCACGATCGCCGGAGCCACGCAGCAAGGCCAGGGGCTCGGGGTGACCGTTGCACACTTCCACCACGCGGTGCTCTGCAACGGCCTCGGCCACTACGCGCAGGCAATGACCGCTGCCCAGGAAGCAGCACGACACCAGGAGCAGTTCGGCGCGCCGCAGTGGGCCTTGGCCGAACTGGTCGAGGCGGCCGCACGGAACGGCGCATCCGAGTCGGCGTTCAACGCGTTCGAGCAACTCACCGAGGCGACACAGGCCAGCGGCACCGACTGGGCGCTCGGCGTCGAGGCGCGCTCACGCGCACTTCTGAGCGAAGGTTCCGCCGCGGAGACGCTTTATCGTGAAGCGATCGAGCGGCTCTCGAGGACTCGGGTTCACGTCAACCTGGCTCGCGCCCATCTCTTGTACGGCGAATGGTTGCGCGGGGAGAACCGCCGTACCGACGCACGTACGCAGTTGGACATCGCCCACGAGATGCTGAGCCGGATGGGCGCCGATGCGTTCGCCGAACGCGCACGTCGCGCTCTGCAGGCCAGTGGAGCGAGCGTGCGGAAACGTATAGTCGCCAGGTCCACGGCCCTGACGGCTCAGGAGGCGCAGATCGCTCGTCTGGCCGGCGACGGTCTCACCAACGCCGAGATCGGCGCCAGGTTGTTCCTCAGCCCGCACACGGTCGAGTGGCACCTGCGCAAGGTGTTCTCGAAGCTCGGTATCGCCTCCCGCCGGGAGATTCCCACGATGCTGCCCCAAGGCGCGGCGACCTCCGTCTAGCGTGCCGGTGACCGTGTCACAGGATCGGGTTGTCGCCGGTCTGGACTTACATGAACACCATTACCTGGCTCCTGACCGGCGTCCTGGCGGTCATCTTCACCCTGTCCGGGATTGCGAAGTCGACGATGTCACGGGACCGGCTGATCGCGACCGGGCAGACCAGCATCGCCCCGTTCCCGATGCCGCTGATCCGGGTGGTCGCGCTGTGTGAACTGCTCGCGGTCGCCGGGTTGCTCGCACCGTGGCTGACCGGCATCGCGCGCTACCTGACACCGCTGGCCGCGGTCGGCCTCGGCGTCGTGATGTTCGGCGGCGCGATCTCCCACTCCTCGCTCCGCGAGCCCAGGGGGACGGCGGTCGCCGTCACGTTGCTGGTGCTGTGCGCCTTCGTCGCCGCCAGCCGCTTCGCGGCCCTGGCCTAGGGCGCGTTCCTGTCGTCTGGCCCACAAGTGGTCGGCAGCCGTCACAAATCGGAGGGCTACCTGATCTCTACTGGTGAACGAAAGGACTACAGATGAAAACCCTCCTCGTCACCGGCGGCACCGGCTCCCTCGGCCGGCCCACGGTCGAACGCCTTCGCGCCGCCGGTCACACGGTCCGCGTCCTCAGTCGCAGGACGGGACTGGGTCTGAGCACCGGCGACCTGACCACCGGAAGCGGTATCAGTGCGGCCGTCGACGGCGTCGACACGATCGTCCATCTCGCGACCGGACTGGGACGCAAGGACGTCCAGCAGACCCGCAACCTGCTCGATGCCGCTCCGCCGGCGACGCACGTCGTGTACATGTCGATCGCCGGCACCGACCGGATCCCCCTGTCGTACTACCGCTACAAGCTCGAGGCCGAGCGGCTGGTCGAGGCCCGAGCGGCGTACACGATCCTGCGGGCCACCCAGTTCCACAACCTGCTCGACCGGGTCTTCAGCCTGAAGCTGCCGGCCCTCTTCGCGCCGGCGGCCACGCTGCAGCCGATCGCGGTCGAGGATGTCGCCGTACGCCTGACCGAGCTCGTCGCCGAGCCTGTCCACGGTCGCGCGGCTGACATCGGTGGGCCGGAAGCCCGGCCGGTGCCGGAGCTCGCCCGCGAATGGAGAGCAGCACGGGGATCACGGCGGCCGGTGGTGCCGGTGCGCGTCCCGGGCACGATGTTCCGGGCCTTCGTCGACGGCGCCGCGCTCGTCGACGGGCCGCCGTACGGGACGATCACCTTCGCCGACTACCTCGAGGGAAAGTCCTGACGGCTCTCGAGCTGTCTTCCTTGCGCAGTCTGGCGGACTCCGATGGCCTTCCCACACCACGAGCCGATGGTGGCGAAGCTCGGCAGTACCTGCGGCCATCGCTCACCGCAGGTACTGCCGGAGCTCATCGGCCGGCCGGGGCGTCGGTGGCGTGGTCGGCTGTTGTGTCACCGGCATCCGGGACCGCCGCGGGTGCGTTGCGCAGCGAGATCGCGGCGAGGACCGCTCCGACTGCTGCGATGACGGCTGCGCCGACGAAGGCCGCGGAGTACCCGTCGGTCAGCGAAGCCAGGTCGCCGAGCTTGTCGGCACCGTTGGCCGCGGCAACCGCGGTCATCGCCGCCAGGCCGAGCGCAGAGCCGATCTGGTAGCTGGTGTTCACGATCCCTGACGCCAAGCCGCCCTCCTCCGGACGCGACGACGACAACGCGATCCCGAGGCTCGGAATGAAGGCCAGCGACATTCCACCGGCCGCGATCAGCGACGCGGGCAGGACGTCGGCCCAGAACGATCCGTCGGAGCGGATCAGCGACAGCCCGGCCAGGCCGGCGGTGAGGATCGTCATGCCGGCGACAAGGGTCCTCTTCGGGCCGATCGTGGCGATCGTTCTCGGAGCGACCACGATCATGCCGAGCATGATGAACGTCGTCATCGGCAGCAGAGCCGAGCCACTCGGGAATGCGCTCAACCCGAGAACCTGCTGCAGATACAGGTTCAGGAAGAACCACATCGGCACCCATGCCGCCCCCAGCAGGAGTTGCGCAACGTTGGCCGCGGCCAGGTTCGGCGCGGTGAAGATCCCTAACCGCATCAACGGCTCACGCCGGCCGGCCTGCACCGCGACGAACACCACCAGCAGCACCATCGCCGCCGCTCCGACCAGCAGGGTCGAGGCGTCGGTCCAGCCGACCTCGGGAGCGCGCACGATCGCGTACACCCCGGCACCGAGCCCCAGCGTGACGGTCAGCGCGCCGACGAAGTCGATGGTGCCGCGCCGAGCCGGTGCCTGCGGCATCAGCGCCGGGGTCGCGATCAGCGCGATGAGCGCGATCGGGACGTTGAGGAAGAACACCCACGGCCACGACAGGTACTCGGTGATCACTCCGCCCAGAAAGACCCCGGCTGTGCCACCTGCCGGTGCGGCAGCGCCGTACAGCGCGATCGCTTTGGTCAACTCCTTCGGGTTGGCTCCGAACAGCATCATCAGCAACGTCAGCGCGGCCGGTGCGATCAGCGCCGCGCCGACGCCCTGAACCGTCCGCCCGGCGAGCTCGACGGCGACACCGCCCGCGAAGCCGGCCACCAACGACCCGGCCAGCAGCACCGCCCAGCCGGCCGCGAAGACCCGGCGGGCCCCCAGCAGGTCCGAGAGCCGGCCACCGAGCAGCAGCAGGCCGCCGAAGGCGACCACGTAGGCGTTGAACACCCACGACAGGTCACCCGGGCTGAACCCCAGATCGGTCTGCATCTTCGGCAGCGCGACGCCGATGATCGAGGTGTCCATGATCACCATGAACTGCGCCGCGGAGATCAGGCCGAGCGCCCACCAGCGCCGCGTCGACGCCGGTGCCATCACATCACTCATCTTATTACTCCCTACCTGTATGGGGTATCGAACGATCCCGTGAAGATCCCTGGTGCGATCAAGGGAATGAAGCGATACCCTAGGGGGGTACCCTATGAATTGGCAAGGACTGGCAGGATCTGGCGGCCGAGTGGCCGGTAGTGTTCGGCGCGAGGTGAGGGAAGGAAGTGGTGGGCGTGGCCGAGCAGGCACAGCACGGATACATCGACGACAAAGCGGCTTATCTGCGCCGGCTGAAGCGGATCGAGGGCCAGGCTCGAGGGCTCCAAGGGATGGTCGAGGACGAGAAGTACTGCATCGACATCCTCACCCAGATCTCTGCCATGACGAAGGCGCTGGAATCGGTCGCGCTCGGACTGCTGGACGACCATCTGGCGCACTGCGTACTCGACGCCGCGGCGGCCGGCGGGCCGGAGGCCGACCGCAAGCTCAGAGAAGCGTCAGAGGCGATCGCGCGACTGGTTCGCTCCTGAGGCCGAATGGCAGGCCTCGCGATCGCTGAGCGCGGTGGCACGCTCGCCTCACTCGCCGTTCCTGGGGCAGTCAGATCGTCAGGTCCTGCAGGTCGTCGGCGGACTCCACCCGTACTGCGTTCTCATCGTCGTGGGGCGGCTCGAACTCGGCGAGGTGCTGATCCAGTACGGCGTCCGTGACATCGCGCCGGCGCGGATCCAGCTGATTGTCGGCCCGGCGCCGGCGAATCGTCGCGTGATCCACGTCGACGTAGATCAGGCTGAACCGGGCCTGCGCCGACGCGGCCAGCGAACGCCAGCCGTCGCGCAGGAACCGCGGCGAACTGGTGTCGTCGACGATGACGGACGTCCCTGAGGCAAGGAGTCCACGGACCTCGTCGGAGGCCAGCTCATGGGTCCGGTTCCATTCCTCGGCTGGGATACCGTCACCACCCCACAACCCGCGGCGCTCGTTGATCTCGTCGAGACTCACGATCCGCGCAGACAGCCTCAGCGCCAGGGATCGCGCCACCGTGCTCTTCCCGGAGAACGAGGTCCCACACAGCAGAACCAGCCTGACGTCCGATGCCATCTCCGCATCCAATCGAATCACCGCTGCCGGAGCAACTGTGCTCGTCGTGAAACTGACCTGCAGCGCGCAGTGCAGTAAGCGGCCGAGCGTGGCCTGCGGTCACGCCTCGGCTGCCTCGAGGAGGAGCTGCGCCAGTTCGCGCGGCTGGGAGAACATCGGCCAGTGGCCGGTGTCCAGCTCGACCAGCCGCCAGTGCTTGCTGGTCAGCAGCTTGGCCACATCGTCGCTGAGCTCAGCTCCGGCGAGCAGACATTGGACGTACGTCGCCGGGAGTTCGTCAAGTGGCCGTGCCAGCACAGCGGGCTCGGTCAGCGTGGCGCCCGGGTGCGGCGTCGAGCGACCCACGATCAGTGCGATCTGCTCATCGGTGAGGCCGTGGCCGTCGTAGTGGCCTGCGGGCACGGGCGGCCAAAATCCTCCGTTCTCGGCGATCGACGCCTCCACCGTTGCCCCGTCGTCCGGCCAGGCGGAGACGAACGCCTCGCCATCGGCCGGAACGCTGGAATCGACGAAGACCACACGGGTCAGCCGGTCACCGATCCGCTCCGCGGCCTGACCGACCGGGGTGCCTGAGTAGCTGTGGCCCACCAGGACAACGTCGCGCAGATCCTGGCCCTCGACCTCGTCGACGATGTCCTGGACGTGGGTCTGCTGCCCAGCCGGCACACCCTGCTTGTCGGCAAGGCCGGACAGAGTCAACGCGTGAGCGCCATGGCCTGCTGCGCGCAGATACGGCACCACCTCGTCCCACGCCCACGCCCCGAGCCGCATGCCTGCAACCAGTACGAAGTTCGCCATGGCTGCACCGTAACGGAGCAGCCTGACAACGCCCGCCCTCAACCCTCGGCTCAAACGCCCTCGCGGGCGGGGAGGCGGCCGGATCGGATGGCGTCGACGAAGTTTTCGTAGTCGCGGTCGTTCTGGTCGGCGTACCGCCGGGAGAAGTCGGTGATCGCTCGGTCGAACGCGTCCGACTCGCCGAGGCATTCGGTGATCGCGATCGGGTCTCCGGATCGTGCATGCGCCCGGGCCAGCGTCCAACCGCAGATTTGTCCGTAGAAGCCGAGGGCCGACGGTGACATGGCCTCGACGAGTGCCGAGCCCTTCATGTCGCGCAACTGGCGCCAGTAGAAGTGGCGGGAAGTGTCCGCGCCCTTCGTCCAGCCGAGGAAGATGTCGCTGGCGGCCTGCATCATCCGCTGCCCCTGCACGACCCGCTCACCCGGTTGCCTGAATCGGCTCTTCGGCAGATGGTCCTCCAGCACCGACGTGGTGGCTTCCTTGACTTGCAGGAACAACGGGTCCTGACCGTCCCGTCCCTGGAGCAGCCCGATCCATGCACGGGTCCCGACACTGCCCACCCCGACAACCTTGCGGGCCATGTCGACAAGCTCGTACCGCTCCAGCAGTTGACGCCGGTCGTTCTGCAAGGTGCGCCGGTAGGCGCGGAACTGGTCGTGGATCGCCTTGTCCACTTCCTCTGGTGCCAGCCCGTAGTCGGTCGCGGCCAGGTCGCGGACCGGGATCACGATCGGCGGCTGGCTGACGATCCGGTACTGCCCGTCGACCAACTCGGCGAGTTTGGACAACGCCTGCAGGCTGTCCCGGGTCCGGGCCTTGCCGAGATTCTTCTTGGCGCGCTTGAGGTCCTTCTCCGACTTCTTACCTTTCACCTGCGCCTGCGCGGCCACCGTGATGTCCTCCTCGGCGAGGTGCGCGTACCAGATGTCCAGGGTGCGCATCTGCGCGAAGCCGGCCATCGCCTGACGATAGGCCGCGACCGACGCGGTGGTGACGGCCCGGACATCCGCCTTGCCGAAGCCGTTGTTGCGGGCTGCGATGGTGAAACTCGCCGCCATCTGCTTCACGTCGTACTCGAACGGGCCCGGCAGCGTCTCGTCGAAGTCGTTGAGGTCGAACATCAGCCGGCGTTCGGGCGAGGCGAACGCTCCGAAGTTCGACAGGTGGGCGTCGCCGCAGAGTTGGACGGTCAACCCGGCTCTCGGGGTGTCCTTCAG